>Ga0209086_10002993_pt1 | contig 12982 bp, 10 predicted proteins | sample M_130207_XF_Meta_FD_187312 | JGI IMG/M metagenome (GOLD analysis project Ga0209086, IMG submission 187312) | Freshwater microbial communities from Lake Montjoie, Canada to study carbon cycling - M_130207_XF_MetaG (SPAdes) (version 2) | ecosystem: Environmental > Aquatic > Freshwater > Lake...
CAGTGATGCCAAAGCAGGTGACATCTCCTTTTGCAACCGAAGCGCCCAAAGAAGCCAAGCACGTTGAGACCCCAGTGCCCACAGAAAAACCTCAAGTCCTTCAAGCTCCTCAACACATCACGCCTCCTGCGCCTGTTCCAACTGCTCAACCTGTACCTTCAACTGCAAGTATTTATGAAGCTCAGTTGAGAGCTTATTTGGAGAAGATCAAACGCTATCCCACCAGTCGAGAGGCGCGTCTCACCAGACCGCAGGGTGCTGTTCGTGTTTGGTTGGAAATTTCCAGAAACGGGCAGATTCTAGGCTTGGGTGTCATCACGTCATCGGGCTCGAATTTATTGGATGGAGAGGCTTTAAAAACCTTGAAAACCGGTTCGTATCCTGCTTTTCCTGAGGATGCATATGCTGGTGAAAATGCCCATAAGTTTTCTGCAACCCTTAATTACACCCTTGAGCCTCAATGAATTGAAGGTTTGATTGCAACAGTTTTATTTTTTGAGATTTTAAAGTTCAATTATTTTTAGGAGAAAAAATGAAGAAGTCGAATCGTGTTTTCCAACTGTCCTTGTTGAGTATTGCTCTTTTGAGCACGGGATATTTTTCATCCGCCATGGCGCAAAAGGCACCTACCGATGTGGGTACCGTCAAAATCACGGGTGAGGGTGATGCATTGGGCAATGGGCTTTTGATTGATGAAGACGGTGTAAAAACAAAAAGCACTGTTACAAAAGCTTCGATTGACAAAGAGCGTCCAACAGCCAATGCATATCAAGTCTTGAACTTGATGCCCAGTGTCAATGCATCGAGCTACGATGCCACTGGACTTTTTGGCGGGAATTTAAGGGTGAGAGGTTTTAACAGTGATCAAATGGGTTTCACCATCAATGGCGCTCCTGTCAATGACTCTGGTAACTTTGCCATCTATCCACAAGAGTATTCTGATATTGAGAACATGTGCGAAGTCTTCATTACACAAGGATCTGTGGATACCGATGCACCTCATGTTGGCGCCTCAGGGGGTAATGTTGGCATGGTCAGTTGCTCACCCAAGGACACATTTGGCGGTAAGTTTTCCGGCTCACTGGGGGACTTGAACTTTAAGCGTTCCTTTTTGCGACTTGATACCGGTTTAATAGGCAAGGAGCATCCCTTTAAAGCCTTTATTTCCTATTCGGCTGCTGCAGTTGATAAATTCAAAGGGCTTGGTGGCGCCAATCGCCATCACACAGATGTTGGTTTAGAATGGAAGCTGACCGATAACACAACATTGACATCCAACTTACTTTACAACTTTGCTGTAAATAATAATTTTTTGACTCTGACCAAAGCGGAGTTTGCTCAAAATCAAAACCTTGATTTCAGCTCCACGGTACCTCAACACCTGGCATCGGGCGCGGAGAACACCACTGCCAATTTTGGTACCAGCAGCGCTGGTGCAACGCCAAGAACCAAGTTGGCTTACTACAACTACTCTTTGAATCCATTTGAGAACTATCTCCTCACCTCACGTTTGCAAACTCGAGTTGATGATAAATTGACCCTGAGTGCAGAGCCCTATTTTTGGTACGGTTATGGCACTGGTGGTACTCAGCAGACAACGCTTGCCGAATCAAGCACTGGATTTCGCGCAGGGATTGCAGATATCAACAAAAATGGCAATACAACCGACATAGTCGGTATCTACAGAGGAAGTGTGACCGAGACGAACCGCCCAGGCATTACATTCAAAGCCAATTACGACCTAGGCGATCACAAGATTTTGGCTGGATTGTGGATGGAGCAAGCTCGTCATCGTCAAACTCAGCCTGCGACCACCATGGACAACAATGGAACTGTTTCTGACCTTTGGCTAAGAAATAATTTATTGAAATACAACGACGGTAGTTTGTATGAGGGTAGAAATTACAAAACCGTATCCACTGCTTACTCTTTGTTCTTACAAGACACGATTTCCATGGGTCGCTTGGACGTCGTTCCTGGTGTGAGATTTTCTTCCATCAAGCGTGACTTTACCAACTACGCATCAAGTGGATCTGGCTTAGGAGCAGATTATTCTACTGACAGAACATTCACCAAACCTTTGATGTCTTTAGGTGCGCGTTACAAAATCGACGACTCATTGCAAGCTTACGCAAACGTTTCACAAAATTTGCGTGCCCCGTCTAACTTTGTCTTGGCAGGCTGGGTCACTGGTGGAACGTATGCCAATGGTGCTTTGACTGGATATAAACTTGTTGCTAACAACTCCATTCAAGCTGAGACATCGGTTGCGACTGAGGCTGGTCTGCGTATCACTGAGGGAGATGTCAAAGGATCAGTTTCATTGTTCCAAGTCAACTTCAAGAATCGAATTGCTCAAGGATTCAATCCTGACACGGCCACTTACACGGACTACAACGTTGGGGACTCGACCATCAAGGGTTTAGAGCTGCAAATGGGCACCAAGCCCGTCAACGGTTGGAGTGTGTTTGGTTCTGCAACGTACACGCAAAGCACAATCTCTAACAACTTCCCCGCAACGGCAACAAGCACCTTGCCCACTGCTGGCGCCACGTTCCCTGACACACCTCAGTGGATGTATGCTGCCTCTGTGCAATACGCTTCTGGCCCTTACCTCGCGTCCTTGTCTGGTAAGTACACGGGCAAGCGTTACACCACACTGGTCAACGACGAGTTCTTAGATGCCTATACGGTGTTTGACTTGAATGCGGGCTATCGCTTTGACAATGGTGCTTTCTTCAAGAGCCCAACAGTGCGTTTGAATGTGAGTAACTTGTTCAACAAGAACTATTTGATTGCCAATTCTGGAAGTGGCTCAAGCATCACCACCTCCACAACGGCAGCAAGTTCACAAGGCGGTGGTTTTCCAAGCTACTATGTTGGAGCGCCAAGGTTTGTCAGCATGTCTTTTAGCTCAGACTTCTAAAAGTTCATGACTGAGTTTTTACACCAAGCCTCATTTGGGCTGATGATCATCTCTGCCATCATTGCAACCGTGGTGAGTGTGGAGAGGATCATCTTCTCCAGTATGAATCTCAAGCGTGCAAAACTTTTGACAGCCAGCATCGACACACAAAGAGGCTCTATGGGGTCTTTGTTGGGCCAAGATGTGGTGTCTGAAATGGTGCAAAAACTCTTGGACGATAAGGCTCAAAACTTTGCTCCAGCTGTTCAGCAAGACAGGGCTGACGCCGCATTTATCCACGCAAAAGATGAATTGGGCGATAGACTTTGGATGCTTGACACGATTGTGACCGCAGCGCCCTTGATGGGGCTCTTGGGGACCATTTTTGGCATTGTGGATACCTTCTTGGCACTTTCCAAGTCCGGCATGTCTGACCCCGCGGGGGTCAGTGCAGGCATTGGAACGGCTCTTTACGCCACAGCTCTAGGGATTTCTATTGCTTTGATAGGCCTTTTTGCCTTTAATTTTTTGAGTGACCGCAATGAGAGAATAGGTGAGCATTTGAAGATGTTGATTTTGCGTCTTTAAGCCTCTACCTTTGTTTAGGGCACACCCGCCGTTAACTGGATCTTGAGCCAGTTGACGGCTTTTTTTATGTGTTCGATCAGCCCATTCCTTCATTGGGGTGAGTTTTCTGCGCTTTGTGCTCAATGGGGTTCCCTTTGAGGGCTTCAAATTTACCTTAAGTGTTTGATTTCATTTGAGAAAAACTCATTTTTTGAAATGAATTAAAAAGTTCTCTTAGCCCATTACAATCAAAGCCATCAAGATTTACCAAAGGTGCTGCCTTGAATTATCCACATCCTATTTTGGCAAGAGAAGGTTGGCCTTATATTGCCATGAGTTTGATTGCAGCCTTTGTGGCCCATTGGCAGGGAGGGTGGGCCTGGGGTTTGCTCTTTGATCTGATGGGTGTTTTTGTCATCCAGTTTTTTCGTGACCCCCCCAGAGAAATTCCCCGTGAAGAGGATGCGGTTTTGTCTCCCGCAGATGGTCGAGTCATCAAGGTCGAGCGGGCTTTTGATCCTTACGCCAATCGCGAAGCGATTTTAATCAGTGTATTCATGAATGTGTTTAATGTTCATAGCAACCGAGTGAGCGTGAACGGCACCGTGAGCAAGATTGAGTATTTTCCGGGTAAGTTTTTCAATGCAGATTTAGACAAGGCCTCTACAGAAAATGAGCGCAATGCCATGGTCATTGAAGCTGAATTTGCCGGTCACTCCAAAACCATCACTTTGGTGCAGGTTGCAGGCCTGATTGCCAGAAGAATTCTTTGCTATGTCCAAGTTGGAGATCAGCTTCAAAAAGGTCAGCGTTATGGGTTCATTCGTTTCGGCTCTAGAGTGGACGTGTATTTACCCATCGACGCGATCGTGAAAGTTTCTCCTGGAGATAGAGTCTCTGCAACCATGACCATTTTGGCTAAATTAAGCTGATGGGCTTTGAGCATTTAAGTGCTTGTATTTTAAGGATTGAAACAGATGAATTCCCTTGAGCCCTCTGAGGTGAAGCACAGCGCTAGAAAGCCCCGCAAAGGGATTTATATGTTGCCCAATTTGGTGACATTGGCTGCTTTGTTTGGTGGTTTTTACTCCATCGTGATGGCGATGAACGATCGCTTTGACGCGGCCACCATGGGTGTTTTTTGCGCCATGATTTTGGACAGCTTAGATGGCCGTGTTGCTCGCATGACCAATACGCAAAGTGCGTTTGGTGAGCAAATGGATTCTTTGGCCGATATGGTGTCCTTTGGAGCAGCTCCTGCCTTGATCTCTTATGAGTGGGCCCTAAAGGGCTTGGGTCGCTGGGGTTGGATAGCTGCATTTTTGTACTGTGCCTGCGCTGCGCTGCGCTTGGCCAGGTTCAATGTGAACACGAGCGTGGTGGATAAGCGATTTTTTCAGGGCTTGCCCTCCCCAGCTGCCGCGGCGGTCATCGCGGGTTTTATTTGGCTAATCAACGACGCGGGTATAGAGGGTCCAACGGTTGCTTGGGGGATGTTTGCGCTTAGTCTATTCGCAGGTTTGAGCATGGTGACCAACGCACCTTATTACAGCTTCAAAGACATCCAAATGAAGCAAAGCGTCCCCTTTGCAACCATTGTTTTATTGGCTTTGATCATTGCCGTCATCAATATCCATCCGCCCACCGTCTTGTTCGCTTTGTTTGTCGGGTACGCTTTATCTGGTTACCTCATTTACGCATGGCGAAAGGCCAGCGGCTTACAAACAAGCGTGATCAGCACTTCAACACATGAACCCGAAGAGTCTGGGCTTCACGACTTGGAGCCGGAGAAAGACGATCAACCCAAACAGCCGCAACGCTAAAAAACAACGCTGCAAAATCCTTTCAATTTGCCCTCAAGATAATTGTGCTAAACTTACCCTTATGAATAAATTGCTGTCTCTGCTACTGTTGCGCTTTAACGGGCGGAGTTAGACGCGAGCGTTCAAACCCCAAAAAAGCCCGTATGCAATCGCAACGGGCTTTTTTGTTGTGCGGCTCGGGTGAATTGGGAAAAGTCAAAAGAAATTAATTGCTAAGGAGTATTTCATGGCCGATAAATTGATCATTTTTGACACCACATTAAGAGATGGTGAGCAGTCCCCTGGGGCCTCTATGACCAAAGACGAGAAGTTGCGCATTGCTCGTCAACTTGAGCGCTTGAAGGTGGATGTGATTGAGGCCGGGTTTGCGGCGAGCTCCAATGGTGACTTTGAAGCTGTGCAATCCATTGCAAAAACCATCAAGGACTCCATTGTTTGCTCGCTCTCAAGGGCAAATGATCGAGATATCAGTCAAGCTGCTTTGGCTCTTAAGAGTGCTCAGCAAGGCAGAATTCACACCTTCATTGCAACCTCGGCGCTTCACATGGACAAGAAGCTTCGCATGACGCCTGAACAAGTGCTCGAACAAGCAAAACTCTCGGTTCGGTTTGCCAAAAATTTGGTCGCCGATGTTGAGTTCAGTCCAGAAGATGGCTACAGAAGCGACGAGGATTTTTTGTGCAGAGTCATTGAAGCTGTGATTGCCGAAGGGGCAACGACGATCAATGTGCCTGACACGGTAGGTTATGCGGTGCCTGAGTTGTACGGCCAGTTCATTAAAAATTTACGCCAACGCGTGCCCAACAGCGACAAGGCCATTTGGTCCGTTCATTGTCACAATGACTTAGGCATGGCTGTGGCCAATTCCTTGGCTGGTGTGATGATTGGAGGCGCAAGGCAAGTGGAGTGCACCATCAATGGCTTGGGCGAGCGTGCAGGCAACTGCTCACTTGAGGAGGTTGTGATGGCGGTCAAAACCCGCAAGGACTACTACGGTTTGGAGATCGGCATCGATGCCAAGCACATCGTGGCGACCAGCAAAATGGTGAGTCAAACCACGGGCTTTGTGGTGCAACCCAACAAAGCCGTGGTGGGCGCGAACGCGTTTGCGCATGCCTCAGGTATTCACCAAGACGGTGTTCTAAAAGCTCGCGACACCTATGAGATCATGCGAGCAGAGGACGTGGGTTGGAGTGCCAATAAGATTGTCTTGGGCAAGTTAAGCGGTCGCAATGCGTTCAAGCAAAGGCTGCAAGACTTGGGCGTTCAGCTCGAGAGTGAGACGGATATCAATACCGCGTTTTCAAAATTCAAAGAATTGGCTGATCGCAAAAGCGACATTTTTGATGAAGACATTTTGGCCTTGGTCAGTGATGACAGCGTGACTCAGGGGCAAGAGCAGTTCTCCTTTGTGTCTTTGTCTCAACGAAGTGAGACAGGGGAAAAGCCGTTTGCTAGCATTGTCTTTAAAGTGCAAGGTCAAGAGGTCAAAAGCGAGTCTGAAGGCAACGGCCCTGTAGACGCCTCACTCAAAGCCATTGAAAGTTTTGTCAAAAGCGGGGCCGAGATGGTTCTGTATTCTGTCAACGCCATCAGTGGTTCAACCGAGTCGCAAGGGGAGGTGACTGTTCGTTTGCAAAACAGTGGGCGTGTGGTCAATGGCGTTGGATCTGACCCCGATATTGTGGTGGCTTCGAGCAAGGCCTATTTGAGTGCTTTAAACAAACTGCAAAGCAAATCCGATCGCGTTGCCGCCCAAGGGTAAATACTGAGTCGATTGCTTGCGCTGGGCTTTGACACCCAGTAAGCCTTGAGAGTTTGGCTAAATTTCAGTTTTTTCAAATAAAATCCTAAACTTGGATCGTGGTTATTTAAGCAACTTTATAAAAATCATGCAAGTCTTTGATCTTGCATGATTTTTTATTTCTTGATACACTCGCACTCATCTTGAAGGTAAACGCATGGGTTGTGTATCGACCTTTTGTACCGAAAGCGTGCAAAAGCTCCAAGCTTTGACCCAAGATTTGCGTGTACAGTTTACAAGCGACCTGTCGATCATTGAAAGGTGTTTGGCGGAGTTGGCTGACCTCTCTAGGAGAAATGTGTTGATCAAACTAATTTGGATCTCTTGTGTGCTTTGCTTGCTTGGCGGATTGGCTCAGGCGAAAGTGTCCTCTGCGAATGATCAAAAGGTGACAGTGGTCAAGTACAAAGATGGCACCGTCAGGCACAGATCCATTAAAATGAAAAGGGCCGTCAAGCGCGTGTCTATACCGTCCAAACCCTCTTTTGGTCAATTGGCGGGCTTGCATCAATTGTCGGATGACTTGTCGCTCAAATCAAGCGTTGCCTACGTCATCGATCAAGAAACGCATGAAGTTTTATTGAGTAAAAACGATCAAGTTGTTTTGCCCATTGCATCCATCACAAAGCTCATGACGGGATTGATTGTGAGCGAGAACAAGTTGGATTTGTCTCAACCCATCACCATCACAGATGAAGATGTGGACACTGAGAAAGGCAGCTCTTCAAGACTGAGGGTCGGCACCACATTGACCCGTGGTGAAATGCTTCATTTGGCCTTGATGGCCAGTGAGAACCGAGCGGCACACGCCTTGGGCCGCACCTATCCCGAAGGGGGCCTCGGTGGGTTTGTGCAAAAGATGAACGAAAAAGCGCTTCAATTGGGCATGAAGGACACGAGCTACTACGAGCCCACAGGCTTGTCTAGTAAAAATCAGTCCAGTGCGAAAGATTTGGCAACTTTGGTGGGCCATGCCTATCAAGACGCTTTGCTCAGAGAGTACTCAACCTCTGCAAGTCACTCCGTTGAAGTGGGCGCCAGGGTGATGAATTTTCACACGACCAATCGTTTGGTCAAAAACCCCAATTGGGAAATTGGTCTTCAAAAGACGGGCTATATTTCTGAGGCGGGACAATGTTTGGTGATGCAAGTCAAAATTGCGGGTCGTCAGCTGATCATGGTGTTCTTGGACTCTGCAGGCAAACTCAGTCGAATTGCTGACGCTGAGCGTGTCAGGCATTGGGTTGAGGCGCAACAAAAATTCATCGTGCCCCAAAGCTAAGAGGTCCCAGACGTTGATCGGTACGTCTGTGCTTTAAAGCGCACTTGCAGAGTTTTTGTTCATTGTGCGTCGCCAAGAGCCTTTGAGATCTCTAGTGCGGTACTTTGAAGGTGAGCAAGCCACTGCGCATCCAGTCTATCTGCTGGCGCTGAGATGGACAAACCAGCGACCAATTGATGTTCATCGTCATAAATTCCACAAGCCATGCACCTCACACCCAGTTCCAACTCTTCGTTGTCCCTGGCGACTCCACTTTGTTTGACCTTTGACAACTCAAGCTCTAAAGCATCAAGGTGGGTGATGCTGTTGGTGGTGTTGCCAAACAGCTTGGTTCTTTGAGCATACGCTCTCATTTTCACGGGATCTTCAGCGGCTAAAAAAAGCTTTCCCACCGAGGTCAAGTGCAAGGGGGCCCGTCCGCCAATCGCTCTGACGACTTGCATGCCAGAGCGTTCACTGTAAGCGCGCTCGATGTAGACGATCTCGTCTCCTTGCCTGAGACTTAAATTGACAGACTGCTCAATCAGATGGTGCAGGTTTCTCATGGGCTCAAGTGCCGCATCTCGGACATTCAAACGCGCTTTGACCAAATTACCCAGCTCCAAAAACCGCATGCCCAATCTGTAGGTGCCCGATTCGGGTCGATCAATATAGTGACCCAGGGCCAAGTCGTTCAAAATACGGTGGGCAGTCGAGGGGTGGAGTTGCGTTTTTTCGCTGATTTCTTTAAGGCTCATGGCCTCTTGTCTAGAGGCCAGCAAGTCCATGAGTTTGAAGATTCTCTCAATGACTTGAATGGCAGGTGTCTGAGAGCTTGGGTCTGAGGGGAGCGTGTTTGCCATGACACCATCTTAACTGTTTAATGACCCTGGGCCTGCAAACTTAGGCCACATCAACCCATTGCCCATGTTCCAGGACTTGGAAAGGTTTAAACAAAGACTTGTATCTCATCTTTGCACTTTCGTTGATCAAGTAGCCTAAATAGACATAGGGCAAGTTCATTTGACGCGCTTGTTCGATTTGCCACATGACACTAAAGACGCCAAAACTGCTTTGACTCTCGGGTTCAAAAAACGTATACACAGCTGACAAGCCGTCATTCAAAACATCCAAAATCGAGACCATTTTCACCTCTGTGTGGCCCGTTTGGGGATCGGTTTGTCTGAACTCAACCAGTCTGGAGTTGACACGGGATTGGAGGAGAAACTGCGCGTACTGCTCCTCGCTGTCTTGATCCATGCCGCCACCTTCGTGGCGGCTGATCTGATAGCGCAGGTACAAGTCGTAATGCGCTTGAACAAAATTCAATCGCATGGTGCGAACCTCAAGGGCAAGGTGGGCTTTGTAGGCTCTTTTTTGGCTGCGATTGGGTTGGTACAAGTCAGCTTTGATCCGAAGGGGTAGGCAGGCTTGGCAATCATCGCAATGGGGTCGATAGGTGAACAAGCCCGAACGTCTAAAGCCCTGGGTGACCAGGTCTGAATACACATCGCTGTTGATCAAGTGTCCGGGAGAGGCGACTTGTGACCTTGCGTCACGATCGCTCAAGTAACTGCACGGATAAGGTGCCGTGGAGTAGTACTGTAAGCTTTGAAGGGGGAGGTCCTTTAAGTGCGTCACGATCAGGTTCAAGAGAGTGATGAAAGGCGAGGGCGAGTCAATATCTCTTGCCAGTATATCGGCTTAAAAATCCAAAGAGGCGCCTTTTGATTCAATTGTGGTGAAATTCTATTTAAAAAATCTGCTCTTTCGATGGTCTGCCCGCCCAATGAACTCAAATGGGCTGTTTTTTGTTGACAGTCAATGAGCTCAATTCGGTGGTGCTTGGCAAATGCCACCAAAGCACTGAGTGCAATTTTTGAGGCGTCGGTTTGCAAAGTGAACATGGATTCCCCAAAAATGGCGCGCCCTATGTTGACCAAGTAAAGCCCGCCCACCAAAACCCCGTCTTGCCAAGTCTCAATGCTATGGGCGAGACCCGCCAAATGCAGTTGATGGTAAGCCTCTAACATTTCGGGCGTGATCCAAGTCCCCCCCTGTCCCTCTCGCTCCATGCCCGCGCAGTGTTCGATGACTCTTAAAAAAGCGCTGTCCATCTTGATTTCACAACCGGGCTTTTGAATGAAGCGTTTGAGGCTTTTTTTGAGTGACGCGCTCAACTTGAATTTGACAGGTTCTAACACCATTCTCGGGTCGGTGCTCCACCAAAGGACGGGCTGCCCCGGGCTGTACCAAGGGAATATGCCTTTTGTGTAGGCCTCTTGAAGTCGTTTCACGCTCAGGCCCCCACCCACAGCCAACAAGCCTGGAGCACTTGAATCCTTTCCCCATGCTTGATCGAGCGATGGAAAAGGCGTGTTGTCCTCTAAGACGACGATTGAAGGGCGTGAAGATTGATGCAGCATGGCTTACGTATAGGCTAGAGGCGAAGAGGGAGATGGGTAGCTTTTCATTGGGATTCATGGCATGATAGAGGGTTTTGAGAAGTCGATCAACGGTTGTCATCCACGGTTGTCATCCATGGTTTGATCGACCGATTAGGCAAAGCTTAGGGCGTAGCCCCTCAAAAGCCACACATTCAACCTGTCTCATCAAGAAAAACCCGCCCACAAGGGCAAAGGTAAATTAAGCTGACATGTCTAGATCTTGGATCATTGATGTATTGAAGTTATTAGGTGCCCAATGCATCTTGCTCCATCACATCTCAATCTATGGCCCGATTGCGCAAGAGATCGGCATTTTCTATCCCATCTTCATGGACGAATTCTCAGGCCTGACTCGATTGGCGGTTCCCATTTTTTTGGTGACATCGGGCTACTTGGTGGCCAAGTCCATTAGCCAAATGAGAGAGGTTCACTTTGGAGATTTGTTGCTCAAACGGTATGCTCGATTGGCTCCGTTTTATCTCCTGAGCTTGTGTATGTGTGTGATTGCTGGTGTTTTATTACACGATTATTTATGGGGTACATGGGTACCGGAGGTGCCCACTTGGGGAGGCTTTATTGCGCACGCGCTGTTTTTGCAAGGCTTGCTGGATGTGCCATCGATCTCTTCAGGTGTATGGTATGTGGCCATCGATTTTCAGTTGTTTGCTTTGACCATTTTTATGGCCTATCTCTTTTCTTCAAGAGAAAAAATCCGTGTTGACAATGCCAAGCTCAAACTGAGTTTGGCCCTTTTGGCTTTGTTGTCTTTGTGGGTTTTTAATCGCTTTGAGTCCTTGGACAACTGGGCGATTTACTTTATGGGTTCCTACATTTTGGGCATGCTTGCACATTGGGCGCATGAGGGAGTCATCAACAAAAGACTTTATTTGTTGGTTGGGTTCTTGGGTGGGTTGTCTGTGTTGTATGAGCCTCGCATTCGCATTGCGCTGGCCTTGTGTATTTCCATGGGATTGTTTCTGTGGGCGCAAGACAGGGGTGAGTTTTTATCCCATCGCATCAAATCCGTCTTGTCGTTATTGGGCGACTCAGCTTACGCGGTCTTTTTGAACCACTTTGTCTTGATTTTGGTGTGGAGTTCAATTTGGGACTACTTTGAAATGGAGGGTCTGAAGAGCGCGTCTGCCATGGTGCTTTTTTACTGGCTCACATGCGTGGCTTGGGGATTTTATTTGCATCTTAAAATTGAATCGCACATCTCAACGCTTCAATGCACGCCATTGGTCAACCTTCTTCAACGAGTTGGCTATCAAAAGGCGACGGAACTTTATAAAGCCATTTGAAGCCTGATGGGGGTTTTTGGACTTTCATTTTTTTTTGAGGGTGAAAGCTCGGTAGCTTCATGCAAATAGGTGTCAAGCGCTTTATGCTTGGAGTAAAACTTGGGTAACTCCTAATACAACTGCTTGTAGATACAGAGATTTAAGCCGTCCGTAACGTTTATACTGCGCTTGTGGTGAAGGCGTGTGGTCATTTGTTTTAAATTCATCGGTTTGAGGGCCTGAGATGAGGCATCAAATCAGTTATTTTTCAGTTATTTTGAGTTGGGGTCCACTTTTCAATGAAGATCAAAACAGTTCTCACAGGCTTGGTGACCTTAGGGGTCCTTGGCGGTTTGGTTTATTATCGTTTGAACCCCAAGGAGGACGAGACTGCCAAAGCCCCCAACGAACCCGCTGTCACCCTTCAAACGGTTGTGTCCAAAGACGTGCCCGTTAACTTAAGCCTCAATGGAACCATCACTTCGATCAGAACGGTGGATGTGAGGTCTCAAATCACCAACACCGTCAAAGAGGTGAGGGTTCGCGAGGGACAATTTGTCAATCAGGGGGACATTCTTTTTGTGTTGGACACCAGGAGCGACAAAGCCAATGTTGAAAAATTGTCCGCTCAATTGTTGCGTGACAAGGCCTTGGCCGCAGACCAAGATCGTCAATATGCCAGAGCACAAGAGTTAAGGCTCAAGAACTTTGTCTCTCAAGGCTCGGTTGACACCAACATGAGCCAGCGCGATGCGCAAATGGCCTTGGTCGCGTCCGATGAAGCAGCGCTTGAGGCGGCCAAAGTGGCGCTGGATTTCAACACCATTCGGGCGCCTATTTCGGGTCGCACGGGGGTGATCAATATATTCCCAGGCACTTTGGTGCTTCCCCAAAC
>Ga0209086_10002995_pt1 | contig 12979 bp, 12 predicted proteins | sample M_130207_XF_Meta_FD_187312 | JGI IMG/M metagenome (GOLD analysis project Ga0209086, IMG submission 187312) | Freshwater microbial communities from Lake Montjoie, Canada to study carbon cycling - M_130207_XF_MetaG (SPAdes) (version 2) | ecosystem: Environmental > Aquatic > Freshwater > Lake...
GAATTTTATTTCTTAAAAATATCAACTAGAGATTCACAAATTGTATTTTGATCAGTAATGTTTAAGTCTGGCCCAAAAGGCAAGCTCATTACTTGCTTCCCCAATGCACTCGCGTGCGGCGTGCACTCGGGACAACAAAATTTTGCATAGGCCGGCTGTTCATTTAGTGGTATCGGATAATGGACAGCTGTTGGAACACCGCCAGTTTTTAATCGCTCTTGCACAGCGTCGCGATCCTTCACAAGCACTGTAAATTGGGCAAATACACTTGTATATCCCGCAACAGGCCACGGCAGTAGTTGGCAACCATGCTTTTCGGTTTCGCTATAACCATGAAACGGAAATTTATTGCCTAGCAAATCGTGATAGCGAAGACCAACTTCTTGACGTCGCTTTAGTTCCCACTCAAATCGTTCAAATTTAGCAAGCACAATTGCACATTGAAGCGTATCCATGCGCCCACCAACACCAATACGCGTATGCCAATAGCGCCTGCTCTGCCCATGCACGCGAATTTCTCGACACGCCTGCGCAAGTCGATCATCGTTCAAGAAAAGAGCACCCCCATCGCCATAACAACCAAGCGGCTTGCTTGGAAAGAAACTTGTTGCGCCAATCGTGCTTAGATTGCAACTGCGACGTCCCTTGTATTCGGCTCCAAAACTCTGCGCGGCATCCTCTATCACGGCGATGCCGTGGCGCATTGCAATTTTATTAATGACATCCATGTCAGCCACTTGTCCATACAAACTCACCGGCATGATGGCTCGTGTCTTTGAAGTAATGCGTTCCTCTATCTTCGACGCATCGATGTTGCACGTTTGCGGATCAACATCAACAAAAACTGGCTTTCCACCCGCAAGTACGATCATTTCTCCCGTGGCCGCAAATGTAAACGGCGAAGTAATCACCTCGTCACCTGGTTGAATGTCTAACGCCATTAAAGCGATCAAAAGGGCTTCGGTTCCACTGGCGACAGTAATACAGTGTTTCGAACCGGTGAATGCGGCAAGCTTTTTCTCCAATTCCTGCACTTCAGGACCAAGGATGTATTGCCCGTGTTCAAGCACGGCATTGATGCGCTCTTGCACGCGTGGACGAATGTCCTCATATTGTTTCTTAAGATCAATAAATGGAATGCTCATGATTTTTTATTCCCGATGCGACCGCCTACAAGGTGATATACGCGTCCAGTGTGCGGGCATATTGTTTGGCCATCTCCCGTGAGCGGCAGCTCTAGACGTTCGCCATATTCACTCATCCAGCCAATTTGTCGCGCAGGTACTCCGGCCATCAGCGCGTAAGCAGGAACATTGCGGTTTATGACTGCACCTGCAGCCACAAACGCAAATTCACCAACGGTTACCCCGCAGACAATGGTGCAGTTTGCGCCAAGCGTTGCGCCGCGACGCACAACAGTATCTCGATATTCATCTTTACGCGTGACAGCTGAACGCGGGTTATACACATTTGTGAACACCATGCTCGGCCCACAAAAAACATCGTCTTCAAGTGTCACATTGTCGTACACCGAAACATTGTTCTGAATCTTGCAGTTGTTTCCAATGCGGACGCGATTGCCGACAAACACATTTTGGCCCAGCGAACATTTCTCTCCAATAACTGCCTGCCCGCAAATATGAACCCAATGCCAAACACGACTACCCGCGCCAATCTGTGCGCCAGCGTCAACGATAGCGGTTGGATGAACCATGAAATTATTTACGCTCACTTGGAAACAACCTCGCACAATGGGTGATAGTCACCGACGAGTCCAACTATTGGTGCATGACGAATGCCGTGCACCATTTCAATTGCGCAGCGTGAATCACCAATAGTAAAACCCTGGCCATCAATGATTGATTTGTAACTAGTGGTGTGTAAATCAGTGAATCCCTCTGAGAATTCGACCGATTCGCCGCCCATGGTGATTGAGCGATATGTTCGCTGGCCTTTGGCTAATTGTTCGGCTGGAAGGTGATCAGAATTGATGGATAAGAACCAACGAACACGCGCTCGCTCAAGCTCGATAATGCCCGAAGCAACATCTGTCTGATGAAGGTTTACGACAGAAGACTTCTGTCCACCAAAAATCCAGGAGAGCATGTCAAAGAAATGGACGCCAATATTTGTGGCAATTCCTCCCGACTTGGCGAGCTCGCCCTTCCAACTTTGGTGATACCAACGACCACGCGATGTGATGTATGCGATGTCGACATCCGTTGTGCCACGCGCGTTCTTAAACTTCTCGCGAAGCGCAATGATTGCGGGGTGAAGACGTAATTGCAAAATAGTATAGATTTGCTTGCCAGTTTCTTTTTGGACTTCTTCCAGCGCATCGATGTTCCAAGGGTTTAGAACAATAGGCTTTTCACAAATTGCGTGGGCGTTGTTACGTAACGCGAAACGAATATGAGCATCATGCAAATAGTTTGGCGAACAGATACTTACATAATCAATTTTTTCACCGCGCCTCCGCATTTTTTCAATATGACGATCAAAGCGCTCAAACTCAGTAAAAAAGTTAGCGTCTGGAAAATAACTATCTATTACACCAACACTGTCATTTGGGTCGTAGGCAGAAACTAAATTGTTGCCTGTTTCCTTAATAGCTTTCAAATGACGAGGCGCTATGTACCCACCTACGCCGATAATGGCAAATCGTTTCTGTTTAGATAAATTATTTGGTGATGACATTCATGATCCTTTACAAAAAAGCTGACTTAGTAATATTTTTTTCATGATATGTTAATAGTATGAGTAGGGTTTGACAAGCCGAATTTTAAATTTTTTGGTAAGACCTGATGCCTTAACGAGCGTAATCTAATAGTGTCTCATAAAATTTGAGTTTCATTTATGAATTATAAAAAGAAAATCAGTTTCATAATTTTAATATTGAACAATCTATTAATTTGTAGAGTGGTTGCTCAGCCTGTTGTAAATTCAGCAGAAACACTTTCGGCACTTGTCGACAAGGCTTTTGCGAACATTCCCAATAAAGAACTGACCCCTTGGAATGGCAAGTTAGAATATCACGATACTGACTGGAAAAATATATTTTTGTTGGCGCGCAGCAACTCAGATCTCCGCTCACGCTTATTTAAATTAGATGAAGCAGCACAAAAAATTATAAAATCAAATCCATCAATGTATATTAGGGCTTTAAAATATTCAGATATTCCAGAAGATAAGGTTGACTCAATTGCATTAAAATCAGGAAAAAACAGAGATATACGCGCACTAGCACTATTTGATTGTACTCAAACTAGGTTTCTTTTGGAACACGTAGTACCACTGGCACTCGCAGCGCGTTATACCGGAAATCCTGACTATTTAAATAAAACTATAGAAATTCTGCGCGAAGTAGTACAATATAAACCATTCCAACGACCTGGCTGGAGTCTTGGAGAAGATGATAGGACATTGCCCCCCGGAGGCGATGGTCCGAATATGGCTACTGCGTGGGGTATATTTGCTGTTGTTGATATTCTTTATATTCTTGAAGATTTAATACCAAAAGATTTGAGAGAACAACTAAAGACTAATCTTCGAGAAGAAATTTATGGTGTAACTAAAGCATGGGCTGATAAATTACCATGGTATGTTCAAAGCCGAGCCGTTATGTCAAATCAGTGGACCGATCCGACAACGGCACTAATCAAAGCCTGTTTGTATTTAGGGGAATCAGAATTTCTTTCGGCATACAATCTTGGTGTTGAAAATATTGCCGCTAGCTTAAATGCATCTGAGAATGACGGAGCCTTTTTAGAAGGCGTAACTTATGCACAAATGTCCGCAGGTGAGATGATTTCTATTGTTAATAATATACGACTGACTGGGGACCGCCGCCTTGATAAATATCCATTTGTTTCTAAATTTTGGGAGTGGCTATTACAAATGCAAATGCCAGGTGGATTTCTTGTTAATTGCGGGGACAGTAATATGGGGAAACTGCCTTCCTATTCTATTAAGCAGCCCTTAAGTAGTATGATTCAAGCAGCATTTGCCTCTGGTAATCCAAGCGCTCTCCAGGCATTAAAATTTGCATTTCCAGATAGCGACGATACTTTGAATGGGATCAAATATGTGGCTGCAACTTTAAATACAATCACTCCAATAAATTGGACATTGCCATTATTTGCATTTTTTCCATCCCAACAACTTTTGGTATGGCGGAGTAAATACCAACCGCCTAGCGAGCAACAAACAGCCTTGGGCCTTTGGATTAAAGGTGGATCTTTGGGCGAGCGTAGTCACGGACATCGCGATCAAGGTCAGGTTAGTATATATTCAGGAACTAGAGTTATATTAATGGATTGCGGGACGCCGCAAAACTATGGTGATTCAGATTTAGAAACTCGGTACACGCCTGCCGCGGGACATAATATAATGCAAGTAGGTGAAATTAAACCACGAGTACAGGCTGTTGATGCACCACTAGAAATAATAAAAATAAACGAAAATGGTGGTAGCGTCCAACTTGATTTAAAAAATGTATATAATTCAGTTATTAGTTGCATTCGAAAAATTAAGTGGGATCGACTTGGGCAAATGATTATTTCTGATTCGGTAGAATGGAAATTGCCTATTATAGGCGATACGGAGATTTATCGTTTCCATACTGGAAGCCAAGTTCCTGTTTTGATATCCGGCACAAAAAACGAGTGGAAAGTTGTTTGGTCAGATGCAACTATGTGGCTTAAGGCTGACCAACCTATTCGTATTGATCAAGAAATTTGGCCGGATCATATTCAAAAACCGTTTAAGCATCAGGTCATAATTATTCGCGCCGGAAGTTTGATGCAGAAAGTAAATCTCCAGACGACTCTTATAGTGAATGCGCAATCGATATCCAATTCAAATTAATTTTTACGCTTCACGGTTTTGTACGAGAAAGTGAATTTTTGGGAAACATATTAAGCCCGCCTAGGTGGAACATTTTCGCATGTCGGAAGCGTTGATGATTGTGGTAATCCGCCATTGCCAATCGATTCACTTGGTCGACCCCGCGAGCTCTTTATTACAGCTCTGATGCTTGAGGAGTGGGCTAGAGGAATGAAATCGCCAAAAACGAATGGCTGCTAATCTGACTTCGGTAGTGAATTAGAAGATCATTATATTTTTAGAATCAAAAGAACCAGCCGGATATCGGTCTATGTATTCTAAAAACTTATAGCCTGATAAATGTGTATTCAGGTCCAAAATCAGATTTAAATATATAAAAATAACCGCATTCTCTTAGAAGCCTGATTGTCTCAAGGGTATTTTGAATTGAATATTGTAAAAATCGATGGTGAAATTCAACAAGAATTTGAGATGGAAATATATTGTTATCGATTATGGCGCGTATGATTTTGTATTCTTCACCCTCTGCATCTATTTTGATTATATCTATTTTCTTGTTTACTTTTTTTACAATTGACTGAATTGAAACAACTGCTACTCGGCAACCTGCAGTTGTCGGATTCGAATCCAATCGAGAACAAGAAGTTCGCTTTCCTCGAAATAAAACTGGCACAAATGTTCCGGCACCCGTAAAATCTGAAACCGCACTTGAGACGTGTTTGGATATTGATAAACCAGCTTCTTTAAGAGTGGTCTCGGAAATTGGAGTGGGGTCAAATGTATATATATCTGCTGTATATTTTTCGACGAAGTATTTTTCAAATTGACAATTTGTTCCAATCCCTATGGAAACAATTACCGGCTTAATTTTTGGGATATTTTTTAAATCAACATACCACGAACCGTATTGGTCGCCTATTAAAGTAATATTTCTTTTAGTTTGAAGCCTATCAAGAGAAATCCACGGATCAAATTTAAGTAGTTCTTTGATTCCACGATAACTAACCCGAATAAATTTTATAGCTCGAAGTCTTTTTCTGATTAAATTAATTATTTTATAATAATCGATTATTTTTTTTTCTTTTCAACTCAATAATTTTTACCACCGTCATTAACTCGTAGAAAGCATATAGTAATGAGAAGATCAATGCTTGCCAGCCCTCTATAAATCCAAGTCGTAAAAAGTACGTATTTATAAAGCGCCCAAGTGGACGAATCGGCCACAAGCGCGCGGCAACTTTACGCAAACCTAATTTTCTCTTTGTTCCTAGCTGTGCTTCGTCGCCGGAGTTCAAGTATGCAAAGGCCGCAGCAGCGTCCCATGAGGAATATCTGTCGTGCCGAGCGAGCCAATCGGAGAGTCCCTTTGAATTGGCATAATGGTCATACGGTTCACGAATATGGCCAGAGTTTGCCGTGCTTGTGAAATGTTCCCACACACCGCCCGCAAACCGCGTCGATCCATACTTCATAAATCGGGCGTGCCAGTTTGGATAGCCAATGGTGCGTTTCAACCATTTTCCAAGGAATAAATAACGTGGGGTGAGAAGATAGTGCTGAATTTCCCCCTTACCATTTGCAATCCGAATCAGTTCGGCTGTCAGGGGTTTGGTGACGACCTCATCAGCATCGATGTATAGAATCCACTCATTTTGAAATGGATAGTGGTCAAGGATCCAGTTCCGTTGTTCTGAAATTTTAAATGGCGGCGGCTGAATATGCACAAATACTTTTGCCCCAAGTCGGACTGAGATTTCTGTGGTTCGGTCAGTGCTGCCAGAGTCAAGTACAACCACATCCTTGCAAAACTGAACGGATTCAATGCATCTTTCAATGTTGATTTCTTCGTTTTTTGTAAGAATGATCGCAACAATACTTGAGTTCGGATCCATAGGAAAGTTGTCTCGATTTAGTGTTTCGATGCAATGAGGGCTGTTGTAAAGATTACGTCGGGGTTCTGGTTATTCCCATCCTTGGGTGGAGACCTTCCAATAGGCAGATCGGCGATGGCAAGCATTCTCTCGTGTTCTTCAATGTCTTGTCTCTTTTCGAAACGCTTCCCAATAATTACAGCGGGGATTCCACCGACAATCGAGTAGGGCGGTACGTCCTTTGTGACCACGGATTGTGCGGCGATAATCGACCCTCGCCCAATCGTTACTCCGGCCATAATGACGGCTCGATAGCCGATCCAAACATCATCCTCTATAAATGTCGGAAGTATTTCTGGTCTGCCCGAGCACATCATGGGGATGCCAGGTAGGTTAAACCGATGATCTCCACCCAGAATTACAACTTCTGAGGCAAACATTACATATTTTCCAACCGTGACACGGGGGCAAATCCAACACCGTCGACCAAGGTAGGAATACGCCCCGGTTCGAAAATCACTGCTAATAGTGTTCCCGTTCAAGCATTGAAATGTGGGGTGAACATTTTTAAGATGAAATCGTTTTCGGATCATCCACACAAATACTAGTTTCAGGACTAAGCGTAATTGTAGATGCAAAAAATGTATCGCTTTCATATAGGTATATGCTTAGAATAGTACATTTCACGTATCATAAATTCAATTATTTGTAGGATTGAATGAAGCGATTGAACTAAATCAAGGTAAACAATCCATGCTCGAAACAGTCCTACTCACCGGCGGCGCCGGATTTATTGGAAGCCACATTTGCGTAGAACTTGCTCGCGCGGGTAAGAAACCCGTTGTTTTTGACAACTTCTGCAATAGTAAGGCAAGCGTATTTGATCGGCTTTCAAAGATAATTGGCCAGCCTACTGACTTTGTAGAGGGGGATATCCGTGATAGCGAATTGCTTCGCAGAGTCATTCACGATTTCGGTATTTCTTCCGTGATACATCTTGCTGGTCTAAAGGCTGTAGGCGAGTCCGTAAGCACCCCATTGGCCTACTACGACAACAATGTTGTAGGGACGTTGCGTTTGCTTGAAGCTATGCGGGACACAAATGTTCGCTCGCTTGTATTTAGTTCATCGGCGACCGTGTACGGCGACCCAATCAAATTACCTATTGATGAATCGCATCCACTTTCAGCCACCAATCCCTACGGGCGCACCAAGTTGATCATTGAAGATATGTTGCGTGATCTCTATCGCTCCGATGATCGCTGGCACATTTGCTTGCTTCGTTACTTTAATCCCGTGGGAGCACACGAAAGTGGATTGATTGGCGAGGACCCTAACGGAATTCCTAATAATTTGATGCCATATGTTCTAAAGGTTGCCGCGGGTGAATTTAAAGAATTAAATGTTTGGGGAAGCGACTATGAAACGATTGATGGAACAGGCGTTCGCGACTACATACACGTGGTGGATTTGGCGGAAGGACATGTAAGGGCTATGGAGCAATTACAATCAATGAAATGTGAAGCAATTAACTTGGGAACTGGTAGCGGAAGCAGCGTGTTAGAAGTTGTAAAGACTTTTGAACGCGTGAACGGAGTAAGAGTTCCCTATGTTGTAAAGGAAAGAAGGCCTGGCGATGTTCCAGCGTGTTACGCACAGGCGTCCTTGGCTAGAACGCGATTGGGTTGGAATGCAAAGCACAACCTGGATGACATGTGCAGAGACGCTTGGAAATGGCAAAAAGTGTCATCACATCAAAACACATAAATGCCCTAACGGTGCAGGTCTTGCCCTTGACTCATTCTTGGGCAGATTGAAACTTACTGATCATGCCCTGAATTTGCGGGCAATTCATGCCCAGCGTCGCGCAAAGTTTTTTCGCGACGAGCTTGTTCAAGATCGGATTCCACCATCATTCGAGCAAGTTCTTCAACACCAACTTTTGGCGTCCAATTCAAAACTTTCTTAGCCTTGGAAGCATCGCCTTGCAATTGCTCCACCTCTGCTGGTCTGAAATAACGTGGATCAATTTCAATAAAGTCCTTTGCATCCAGGCCGACGTGACCAAATGCCAGTTCACAAAACTTGCGTACTGTAATCATTTTGCCTGTAGAAATAACATAGTCGTCAGCCTTGGGTTGCTGCAACATAAGCCACATAGCCTCCACATAATCACCGGCAAATCCCCAATCGCGTTGTGAGTCAATGTTTCCCAAATACAACTTCTTTTGCATACCAAGTTTTATGCGGCCAACAGCGCGCGTAATTTTGCGCGTGACAAATGTTTCGCCGCGTCGTGGACTTTCGTGATTAAACAGAATGCCGCAACTCGCGTGCATGTTGTAACTCTCTCGGTAATTCACAGTGATCCAGTGCGAAAATACTTTGGCACAACCATACGGAGAGCGTGGATAGAACGGCGTAGTTTCTTTTTGTGGTATTTCCTGTACTTTTCCATACATTTCGCTTGAACTTGCTTGATAAAAACGAATTGACTTTCCAAAAATTTCTTGGAATGATCGTAACGATTCAAGCAAACGCAATGTGCCCGTAGCGACCGTGTCCACTGTGTAGACAGGCTGATCAAAACTTACACGCACATGGCTTTGCGCACCTAGGTTGTAGACCTCATCGGGTTGAACTTTTCGTATCACATCCAACAAACCATTCGCGTCATTCAGGTCGCCATAGTGCAGATGAAGGCGCGCGCCTTTTTCATGTGGATCTTGATAAATATGATCAAGGCGTTCCGTGTTGAAACTGGAACTTCTACGGATAATTCCGTGAACTTCATAGCCCTTGCTAAGCAAAAGTTCTGTCAAGTAACTGCCGTCTTGGCCAGTGATTCCAGTGATAATTGCTTTTTTCAACGTCGTAGCTCCTTGTTCAATTGAATGTGAATGATGAGTCAATAAGATAACGTCAGGTCCATTATTGTGTTTGAATTTGTTGGGTATCTTTACACCAATGACTTCCAACACTTCACAATCATTTCGCGGCAAGCGCATTGTGGTCACGGGCGGGGCGGGTTTTTTAGGTCAAGTTGTTGTTGCCAAACTCAAGGCACGCGGCGCCGGTGAAATTCTAATTCCAAGGCAAAATGAATTTGATTTAACCACTGAAGCAGCCGTTGCCCGCATGTATGACACCATGAAGCCAGACGTGGTTTTTCATTTGGCGGCTGAGGTTGGTGGTATTGGTGCAAACATGAAAAATCCTGGTCGCTACTTTTTTGCAAACATGGCCATGGCACTGCACTTGATAGAACACGCGCGGCAACGCAACTTAAGCAAGTTTGTTCAGGTTGGAACAATTTGCGCATACCCAAAGTTCACGCCCGTGCCGTTTCAAGAAAGTGAACTTTGGAATGGCTATCCCGAGGAAACTAATGCGCCGTACGGCATTGCTAAGAAAGCGGCCATGGTGATGTTGGACGCGTATCAGCGACAATATGGTTTGAAGTCCACGTATGTGTTGCCGGTGAATTTGTACGGGCCGGGAGACAATTTTAATTTGGATACTTCGCATGTCATTCCAGCGCTTGTTCGCAAGTGTGTTGAGGCCGTGAATGCAAAAGCAGATCACATTGAATGCTGGGGCACTGGCGCCGCAAGCCGCGAGTTTTTGTACGTGGACGATGCCGCCGAGGGCTTAATCCGCGCTGCTGAAGTGCTTGATACTCCAGAGCCGATTAACTTGGGTACTGGCATGGAAATCACCATAAAGAACTTGGTTACGCTTATTGCAAAATTAAGCGGATTTACAGGCGAAATTCGCTGGAATGCCTCAAAGCCAGACGGTCAACCGCGGCGTTGCCTGGATGTGGAACGAGCCGCAAGTTTGTTGGGCTGGCGTGCCCAAGTTGGATTTGAAGATGGGTTAAAGCGCACGGTTGATTGGTATCGAAAAAATTTTAAATGATAAATAGCGAATCGCACATACTGTCTGTCGAGTAGACGTCACAAGTCATACAATCCATACTTTAGATTTATCTGCACTGTATTTCGTAAGCAAAACTTGAAAGTTGATATGACTGATAAACCATTTGAACTTGTAATTTTGAATCAGTACTACATCCCGGATGTTGCATCTACTGGGCATTTACTTTCTGAACTTGCTAACGAATCATCACGGCGCGGCGTTTCCGTACGCGTGATTTCAAGTTTTCCAAGCTATGGTCCACCTGAATCATGGAAGCCTTGTCAGGCCAACGAAGTCGGGGAAAATATTACTATCCGGCGACTGCGAACTACTAGATTTACCAAAGATCGAATTTTGGGAAGAATGACTAACTCTATAACTTTTCTATTGCCGCTATTTCTTCGGCAGTTATTTTCACCGGCGGGTCGAAATGTACATCTTTACACCACAAACCCACCGTTTCTTGGAATTATTGGTGCGGTTGTTTCTCTTGTTCGGCGGCACCGTTATGTGGTTCTTCTTCATGATTCCTATCCGCAACTTGCAGTGTGGAGTGGCAAAGTAAAAAAGAATAGTCTGATTGAAAAAATATGGCACATGGTAAACCATTTGATTTATAAACGCGCACAACAAACCATTGTGTTGTGTGTTCGCGCTAAGGATTTGATTTGCTCGGCATATGGCGTGGATCCAAATCGCGTTCATGTAATTCATAATTGGGCAGATCCAAAAATTATCTTTCCGAAAGACAAGAACACGTGCAACTTTGCAAAGCGCAATGGATTTGATAAAAAATTTACCGTGCTCTATTCAGGCAACCTTGGTTTGTATTACGAATTTGAATCGCTTTTAAATGCGGCTGAAAAGTTACAAAGCGATCCGGATTTTTGCCTGGTGTTTATTGGCGCTGGCGGGAAAAAAAATTGGTTAGATGAGCAAATTAAGAAGCGCAACCTTAAAAATACTTTTTTGTTTCCGTATCAGCCATTTGAAACGTTGAATGACTCTCTTAATAGTTGCGATGCCTCATTGGTCACGATCGCAAAGGACATTGAAGGTATTTCGTTTCCATCAAAACTTTATTCTTCTCTTGCTGTTGGAAAGCCAATTATTGCAATTTCTGAACCAGGATCTGAGCTTCAGAGCATGCTTGAGGATGCTGGAGCGGGTATTTGGGTTTCGTTGGGTGATGTTGAAGGCTTGGTCGCGGCCATAGTTCGAATTCGTAATGATGTCCATCTTCAACAAAAAATGGGTGTGGCGGCTCGGGTAGAGATGGAAAATAAGTTCACTATTCAAGCAGCTACTAATGAATATTTGCGAGTGATCGACCTTGCTGCCGCACGTTAAAAAATAATGAAAAATCCGCTTAAAATAATTATTATTACCGAAGACGATCCACTTTATGTTGCGCGTTTCTTTGATGTTTTTTTTAAAGAATTAAATAAGGATAAAATTGCAGTACTTGGCATAACAATTTCAAAAGCGTTTCATGAACCACTTTGGAAAACTGCCCGTAGAGTTTTTAGATTTTATGGATTTATTGATTTTCCAAGGCTTTTATTTCGTTGGATTAAGATCAAGATGTCGGGGCGCAATATTGGGTTGTTAGCTTCGGAGAATGGCATTTCCATTGTTTCCGCCACTAGTGTAAATGAGCCTGCTTATTTAGAAAAAATTCGCCTGCTCGCACCAGATGTCATTGTCTCAGTTGCGGCACCAGAAATTTTTCGCGGTCCGCTTTTAGCAAGCGCAAGACTAACCTGTTTAAACATTCATTCTGGTCGATTGCCCGCATATAGGGGGATGATGCCTACTTTTTGGCAAATGAAGAACGGTGAAAAATGTGTAACAGTTACGATTCATGAAATGGCAGAGAAATTAGATGCTGGTGGCGTGGTAGCTACGCATGAATTTCCATTATCAGCAAAAGACTCTTTGGATCGTGTCATCAAAGGAACTAAGCAGGCGGGTGCACGTCTCATGCTTGAAACTTTATATGCAATCAAGGATTGTAAACCCACAGCAATTCCACTTGATATGACACAATCAAGTTATTACAAATTTCCACAACCAATTGATGTTCGAGCCTTTCGCGCACGCGGTCATCGGATGCTTTAAAAATGACAACAGTGCCCTCCAGACCCTTGATGGAAGCGCCTATGGCGATGTCGATTGATGTGGAAGATTGGTTTCAGGTTGAAAATTTGAAGGCGGGTATTCCTCGTGAATCGTGGGAAACACAAGAGAGGCGTGTTGAGCGAAACACGCTCCGAATGCTTGAACTGATGGCCAAACACAAAGCTCATTCAACGTGCTTTGTTCTTGGATGGGTTGCAGAG
>Ga0209086_10002996_pt1 | contig 12978 bp, 12 predicted proteins | sample M_130207_XF_Meta_FD_187312 | JGI IMG/M metagenome (GOLD analysis project Ga0209086, IMG submission 187312) | Freshwater microbial communities from Lake Montjoie, Canada to study carbon cycling - M_130207_XF_MetaG (SPAdes) (version 2) | ecosystem: Environmental > Aquatic > Freshwater > Lake...
TCTTCTGCGAATCTCGGTCCAGTCATTCATATTGCGATACATGCTTCATTGTTAATGAAGATGCCGCACTTTTGAACCGCCCCGTCACACACATGACCCCCGCCGCACTTTTCAGCCGCCGTTTACAACGTCTTGCCCCGGCAATCGTAAATCGCTTAAAGACCGAACAGCTCCGAGAAGTATGGGAAAATTTGCGGCGCGGAACTATTGAGAACAAAGAAAAAGTTCTTTCCGTTGCCTTGCCAGAGCCACCCGAGGCTGATCCACTTTTGGGGAATATTGCAACAGATATTCGGATGAAAGTAAGGACACGATTTTTGAGCGCTCTGGAAAGTATTTACAATCCACCTGCGACTGACTGCGCAAAAGAATATTTGCTGGGGCACGTTAAAGGCGAGGCTCGCGCTAAAGTTTTATTACAATTGGCGCATTCACAGGCCAGCGGGTCGAACCGTATTGTCCAAAGTGCGAAACGCGTTCGCGAGGCTCGCGAAAACCTTGATGAAATCAAAGGGAAGATTGAGCGGTTTCAACACTTGCCACAGACAACAAAGAATATTCGAGAGCAACTGGATAAGCTGAACATCGAAAACCAAGAAATCAGCCGAAAGCTGGGTCTTTTAGAGGCAGAGATTCGGAAGTTAAAGGCTGATTTACATACGCTCAACGAAGAAATAGGGCGGATTCAAGAGGAACTGGCTCGACTTGGTCCGGAGCAGAAACGGATTGCGGTCGCTGAAAGAGTTGGCAGGGCGTTGGACGATTTGATGGAACAGTTGAAGCCAACGACCACCGCAAGGTTAGAAGAGTATGTTACAAAGTATTTCCGCAAAATCGCAGATAAAAGATTTGGCAATGGAAAAATTAGATTGCCAGTTGGAATGCCGCCAGAAATCGAGTTGGAAAATGGACAACGACTCGCTCTAGAAGCGTTTAGCGGTTTTGAAAAAAGATCATTCGGAATTGCCTTCTCGCTTGCGCTCGCCGAAATCACGAAACGAAGAATTCCATTAGTGATTGATACGCCACTTGGTAACGCGGATTCAGAATACCGTCCGCGCACGCTCAAAACGCTCGCGGAGTTTGACCTTGATCAAGTCATCGTCCTGACCCACGACGAAGAAGTGACCCCGCGTTTGATGGAGCATATTGAGTCGTCTATTCGTCAAACTTTCCTTGTGGAATTTCAAGGCCCAGAAATAGGCTCAATCGTTCATCCTAACCAATACTTCAAACGCTAATTATGAACCTCGAATTCAAGGAACAAGTTTGGAAAGCACAGTTCAAATCCACTGAAGAATCTGCCGCGTTTGAGGACAACATACGTAAGGCATTTGGCCTTCAATACCGTTACGAAGCTGCGCGATTACTGATTGGCCGATCGCTTGCCGAGCCGAATGCGCCCGAGCCGTTGCCTAATGGAATTAAGTTCTACAACAAGCCGATTCCCGGTGAATATTTATTTGGGGATTACGACGACCTCTGGCTCTGCGCGCTAATCGTGGATGGCAAACTTTCACCAACGTCAACCGTTGATGATTTTCGTTCACTCGTGGAAGCGCATTGGATGCGAGGATATAGCCTTGTTAAAGAAGAACTTGAACGCAGTCAGGGAAATGAAATTCGGTTAGTGCAGCGGTTGAGTGAACTTCTGCCAGAAGGTGGCATGCAGGTAGACATGGGTGGTGAAGTGCCCGCCGGTGGAGTCGAAGGTGAAGTGCGTTTAAAAATCGGTTCGGTTAGCCGAACGCTTGAAGGCGACGAGCCAATTGATTTCATTCTAAATGGACCGGGATTGCCTCCTCACATCGCTCTCATGGGTGCGATAGGCAAAGGCAAGACAATGACCGGAACGCAAATTGCCATTGAACTAGTCAAGAAAGCAAAGATTCCATTTCTCTTCATTGACCCCAAAGGTGAGTTCGTTGAAGACGGAAGAGTTGTCGGCCCTTTCGCAGAACTTGGATCGACCGTCACCGGAATTGAAGTTGGAGCCGCGCCTTTACCGCTCAATTTTCTTCCCCCGCACAGTGTGCCCACGCAGCGAGTTGCGCGGGCAGCGATGCGCTTGCGCGACACGCTGGCCATGTGCTGTAAAAATCCTGGCGACTTGCAGAAAGACCTGCTCCGAACTGCCATCCAAGATGTCATCAATAATCGTGGGGATCGCAGTTTAGACACGGTACGCGACCGATACGAAGCTGCCCTGCTTGCAAATGGTAAGCCAGGAACAGACAGCATCATCAGCCGACTCAATGAAATGACCGGCACAAATATGCCGTGTTTTGAACCGGTTTTACAGCCAGCTCAATTCTTTACCCAGTCATGGGTCATAAGTCTGCATTTGCTTCCCGAAGAATTAAAGCGTCTGGTCACACTGGTTATTCTCGATGCGGTGAGTACATTTTTGCTTGAGCAAGCTGATTCTCCTGTGTCAGGCGGGTACCGCGTCTTACGTCATTTATTGGTTGTTGATGAGGCTCGAAAGACGCTCCGAGAACGGCGTTCAGAATCTTTGGTTGATTTGATTCGTCAGGGACGTTCAAAAGGTTCAGTCGTCATGTTACTATCACAAGACCCAAGTGATTTTGAAGGCGAGGCCGACGATTTCACAAGCCAGCTAGGAACGGTCATCGCATTTGCCTGCAATCAATCCAAGAAAGGCCTGGGAGCTTTAGAGGGCGTTTTTGGGCGAAAGCTGCAAGCTGCCGAATTCGCCGACACACAACTGGAGACAGGCGTGGCGTTCGTAAAACTTCCCGGCTTATCTGCACAACGCATCCGTTGCTGGCAATAGCCAACATGATTTATCTCGACCATAACGCAACGACGCCTATTGCACCCGAAGTGTTCGACGCAATGCTGCCGTACTTCACCGAAAATTGGGGTAATCCTTCAAGCAGCTATCGTTTTGGATCAAAATTAAAATCGGCGATTGAAACGGCAAGGGAACAAGTCGCACAACTGCTTGGCGCTAGTCCCCGTGAAATTCTTTTCACTTCGTGCGCGACAGAGAGCAACAACGCAGCGATTCACGCCGGGTTGAAAGCTTTTCCCCAAAAACGACGCGTTATAACTTCCGCCGTCGAACATTCTTCCGTATTGACCTATTGCAGCACGTTGGAAAGTGAAGGCGTGCGCGTCACATATCTTCCGGTTGATCGGGATGGCTTATTGAAATTGTCAGACCTTGAAGCTGCACTCACGACTGATACGGCAATCGTCTCGCTGATGTGGGCAAACAATGAGACGGGTGTTTTGTTTCCTGTCCAAGAAATCTCACAGCTTTGTAGAGCGCACGGAGTGCTATTTCACTGTGACGCTGTTCAAGCTGTCAGCAAAGTTCCGATTAATGTCAGCAAGATTGCCTTCGACTACCTCTCGATCACCGGCCACAAGTTTCATGCGCCAAAAGGAGTGGGCGCGCTTTTCATCCGTCGAAAGACGCCTTTCTCTGCCTTCATTGAAGGCGGGCATCAAGAACGCGGGTTGCGCGGTGGAACAGAAAACGTCGCGCTGATTGTTGGACTTGGCAAAGCTGCGGAACTTGCCCAAAAAAATCTATCTGACTACGACGTAGCAGTGCGCCATCTGCGAGATATGCTTGAGAATGAAATTCTTCACTCTATTCCAAACACAGAATTGAATGGACACAAAACTAATCGGCTCGCCAACACCAGCAATATCACATTCAGCGGCGTGGAATCGGAAGCATTGCTTATGTTACTTGATCAGGAAGGCATTTGTGCCTCTTCTGGTTCTGCCTGTCTGGCTGATTCAAGCGAGCCTTCTCACGTTGTAAAAGCTATGAGTCCATTTTCAGCTTCCTCACGTGAAATTATTCGCTTTTCATTGGGCTTTAAAAACACAAGGCAAGAAATTCTTACTACTATTGCCTCTATAGGGAAATCGGTCGCTGTTTTAAGGGGATGAAGTAAACGACTCAAGAAGCGCCGGCCTGGCTCCAAATTCTGCAACTTGTCGGCGCTGATGCTGTTTTATTATGAGCCAGACAAAGTGGCTTTGCTAACTTTGTCAGCGATTAGCTCGGCGGGAGAATTTGAATTTAAACAGCTTTTGTAGTACCAACAAATCATCATCGCGTGACACGATGTATTTCGCATCGGCAGCCAAAGCGCAAGCAAGGTAAATTCATCCTTGGTGACCCAGATAGGTTGTTTACCCAGCGGAGCAGGTTCCACCAGCTTCACGCGTTCTTAATACCGCGTCAGCATATTGTGCGGCTTTTGCTTAAATTTGCATCCACGTTCGGCCACCAAGACCCGCACTTCGTCCGGAATATCCAGCGTGGCGAACCCGATGAGGCCGGCCCGGGAAGGGGGGCGTTTAAAATCTCCGGCTTGCGTTGCGTCGGCAATCGGCGTTTAATCTTTTTTGGTTGAACCCAACCAAGGATTTTTATGTCAAGCACCGGCCGCCAGACTCACAACACCAGCAAGGTTCTCTGCGTCATCATGGGCGGCGGACAGGGCACGCGCCTGTTTCCGCTGACCAAGGACCGGGCCAAGCCGGCGGTGCCGCTGGCGGGCAAGTACCGGCTGGTGGACATCCCCATCTCCAACTGCATCAACTCCGGCTACCGGCGGATCTATGTCCTGACGCAGTTCAACTCCACCTCGCTGCACGGGCACATCTCGCGGACATACAAATTTGACCATTTCACCAGCGGCTTTGTGGAGATTCTCGCTGCGCAGCAGACCTTTGAAAACACGTCGTGGTATGAGGGCACGGCGGATGCGGTGCGCAAGAACCTGATTCATTTTCTGAACCACGATTTCGACTACCTCGTCATCCTGAGCGGCGACCAGTTGTACCGCATGGATTTCCGTCCCATCATCGCCCAGCACATCGAGACCCAAGCCGGCATCACCATCGCCACCATTCCGGTGGGACGGGAGGAGGCGAAATCGCTGGGCATCCTGCAAACGGACGCCACCCACCGCATCACTCGTTTTGTTGAGAAGCCGAAGGAGGATGCGGTGCTGGAGACGCTGAAACTCAGCCCGGAACTGAAGCGCAAGCATGAGGTGAAAGCCGAGGGCGAAGCCTACCTGGCCTCCATGGGTATCTATATTTTTAACCGCGACCTCATCCGCGAGCTGCTCGACAACCCGCTCCCGGATTTCGGCAAGCACATCATCCCGAACGCCATCAACAAGCATCCGGTTTATTCCTACGTCTACCAGGGCTACTGGGAGGACATCGGCACCATCCGCTCCTTCTTTGAGGCGAACCTGGATTTGGTCACGGAACTGCCCCGCTTCAATTTCTTTGACATGAGCGCGCCGATTTTTTCGCGCCCGCGCTATCTGCCCGGTTCCAAGATCAACGGGGCGCAGATCGACCACGCCCTGGTCACCGACGGCTGCATCATCAATGGCGCGAAGATCGTCCACAGCATCATCGGGCTGCGCACGGTGGTCGGGGCGGGGACGGAATTGCACCGCGCCATCGTGCTGGGGAGCGACTACTACGAATCGGATGAATCCGTGGCCCTGCATGAGCGCCAGGGGAAGCCCCGGGTGGGCGTGGGATCCAACTGCCGGATTGAAAACGCGATCATCGACAAGAACGCGCGCATCGGGAACAACGTGACGATTTCGCCCGCCGGCAAGCCGGAGAATGTCGACCACGAACTCTACTTCATCCGCGATGGAATCGTGGTCATCCCCAAAAACGGCGTCATCCCGCACGGCACCGTCATTTGAAACCCGGCCAGGATTCCTGACCCGGAGAAATCGGCGGGGGGCGGTTTTCATCGCTCTTGGTTTACCGCCACTCTTGGTTTACCGCCATTTACTTTCCGGCGGGACGCTGTTAAAAATGCGGCGTGCTCAATTCCGCCGCCATCTGGAAAAAGCTTAATTCGCCGGGCCGCCTGTTTCTCATTGCCGGGCCGTGCGTGATTGAAAACGAAAAGCTCTGCCGGCAGATCGCCGCCTCCCTGATCAAAACCTGCCGGAAACTCGGGATTTTCTACATCTTCAAGGCCAGCTTCGACAAGGCCAACCGCACCTCGGGCAAGGCGTTTCGCGGGCCGGGCATTGAGGCGGGACTGGAAACGCTCGCGCGCATCCGGGCAGAATTCGGGGTGCCGGTGCTGACGGATGTCCACACCGAAGCGCAGGCCGTCGCCGCCGGCAATGTCGTGGACATCCTCCAGATCCCGGCGTTTCTGTGCCGCCAGACCAACTTGATTGAGGCGGCGGTTGCGACCGGCAAAATCGTAAATCTTAAAAAAGGCCAGTTCCTATCCCCCCCGGAGATGGGGCGGGTGGCGGAAAAAGCCCGGCAGGCGGGAGCGCGTAAAATCCTGCTGACCGAGCGGGGAACAACGTTTGGCTACAACAATCTGGTGGCCGACATGCGCTCCATTCCGATCATGAAATCTTTCGGGTTTCCGGTCGTGTTCGACGCGACCCATTCCGTCCAGCTGCCCGGCGGCGGCGGGGACAAGTCGTCCGGCCAGCGGGAATTTGCGCCGGTGCTGGCGCGGTGCGCCTTGGCCGCCGGCGCCAACGGGCTGTTCATGGAGACGCATCCGCAGCCGGACCGGGCCTTGAGCGACGGGCCGAACATGATTCCGCTCGGAGAAATGAAGGCCACACTCAAAAGCCTGCGGGCGGTCTTCCGGGCGGTTCAATGACTATGCCCAAGCCCCGTTCATCGACCCTCCAAAAGAAGCTGGCCCGCATCCAGCTGTTTCTCTGCGATGTGGACGGGGTCCTGACCGATGGCTCGATTTTTATTGGCGGCCCGCGCGAATTCAAGCGGTTCAATATCCGCGACGGCCTTGGCATGGTGCTGGCGCGGCGGGCGGGACTGAAGGTCGGCTGGGTATCGGCGCGCCCCTCGCTGGCGACACGGTTGCGCGCGACGGAACTGAAAATTGATTTTCTGGTGGAGCAGGGCGACCGGCTGAGCAAGACCGGCGCGATTGAAAAACTCCTGGCGCAGGAAAAGCTGGGCTGGGACGCGGTTTGTTTTGTCGGGGACGACATCGTGGACTTGGGTCCCCTGAGGCGCGCCGGATTTTCCGCGGCGGTGGCGGATGGGGTGGCAGAAGCCAAGGCAGAAGCCGATTTTGTGACGAGGGCGGACGGCGGGCGCGGAGCGGTGCGCGAGGTCCTCGAGATGATTTTGCGGGCGCAGGGAATGTGGGAGCCGTTTGTGGCGCATTATTCAGAATGAAACGCCCCAGGAACAGCCTCCTCCCGATTGCGGGCACCCTGCTGGCGGCGGGGTTTTTAGCCGGGGCAGGACCGGCGCAGAACGGAGTGACGGGACGGGCGGGGAATTTTTCTTCGGCGGAATATTTCGCCCCCCCGCACCCGCTGCAGATGAAGTCGCGGCTGTCGGGCGCGGAGGCCCGGCCCGTGTCGGGGGGTCTGCTGGTGATCCAAGAGCTGAAGCTGGAAACATTCAACACCAACGGCCTGGTGGAAGTCATTGTGACGGCGCCGGATTGTATTTATGACACGCAAGCCGGCGTGGCCCGGTCGGCGGGGCATCTGCGACTGGAGACGGGGGACGGCACCTCCCATATCGAGGGCGACGGTTTTTTATGGCGGCAGGACAGTTCGTTGCTCACCATTTCAAACAACGTCCGGACGGTAATTAATACTCCGTCGGAAATAAAAACGGGCTTGTGAAAAAAATATATCTCATCGCTTGGCTGGGGTTTCTGGGAGGCGGTCTGCCCGCCCAGACGAACGTCCCGGCCACGCCCCCGACGTCCCGCCCGCCGACGCGGATTAATTCCGATCACGGGGAATTCGATCTGTCGGCGCGCCGGGCGATTTACTACGACCATGTGCGCGTGGAAGATCCCCGGATGACGCTGACCTGTGATCGGCTCACGGCAGATCTCCCCCAGTCGGAGGCTCAGGAGAGGCACATCGTGGCCGAGACCAATGTGGTGATTTACGCCGTGGACGAAAAAGGCCAGACCAACCACGCGACCAGCGACCGGGCGATTTATGACTACCGCGTGGAGGCGGGGGTGACCAATGAGACCGTCACGCTGACCGGCCACGCGATGATGGAAAGCGCGCAGGGCACGCTGACCGGCGAACCCATCTTTTGGGACCGCACCCGGAACCGGCTGACCGCGACCGACCAGAAAATGGTGTTCCGTCAGAACATCAGCCCCGCGGCGACCCACACAAATGCCGCACCGGCCCCCGGCCAGCCCGGGACTGAAAAAAATTCCGGTAGCCCTCCCTAATTTACAATGGAACCGCCCGCTTCCCCATTGACCGGTCGCCTGCTCACCACCGAAAAACTGGTGAAGGAATATCGCGGCCGCCGCGTGGTCAACGGCGTCTCCGTGACCGTCGGGGCCGGGGAAATCGTGGGATTGCTGGGTCCGAACGGGGCGGGCAAGACCACGACCTTCAACATGGTGGTAGGCGTGGTGAAACCCGACGAAGGGGCGGTGCATTATTCCGGGCGCGACATCACGACGCTGGCGCTGCATCAGCGGGCGCGGCTGGGGATTGGCTATCTGACGCAGGAGCCGTCGGTTTTCCGCAAGCTGACGGTGGAGGAGAACATCCTGGCGATTCTGGAGACGTGTCCGCTGTCGGGCGCGGAGCGGGCGGTGCGGCTGAAATACCTGCTGGCGGAGCTGGATTTGACGCCGATTGCCAAGAGCCGGGCGTATCAGTTGAGCGGCGGGGAAAAGCGGCGGCTCGAGATCACCCGCGCGCTGGTGACGAGTCCCCAGCTGCTGCTGCTAGACGAGCCGTTCAGCGGCATTGACCCGATTGCGGTCTACGAGGTACAAAAAATCGTCCGCCGGCTGAAAGAGCGCGGGCTAGGCATTTTGATCACCGACCACAATGTGCGGGAAACCTTGAAGCTGATCGACCGCGGCTACATCATCCACAAGGGCCAGGTGCTGGTGGAGGGATCGGCGGAATTTCTGGCGAATGATCCGAAGGCGCGGGAAATCTATCTGGGACCGGAATTTAATCTGTGACATTTATGGGGCACCCAACCATCACGGTCGAACAGTTTTTCAAGGATCACGGCACGGCGCTGCACCTGCGCCTGCTCTCGGAGGGGGCGAATCTGAAGCGGATCATCCGCGAGCCGACCGTCAACCGTCCCGGGCTGGCGCTGAGCGGGTTCGCGCACTATTTCGCCTACAAACGGGTGCAGGTCTTCGGCAATGCGGAGGTGTATTACCTGCGGTCCCTGACCCAGGAGCAGCGCCAGGTGCGCTATGCGCAGCTGTTCACCTTCAAGATTCCCTGCATCATTTTCAGCCGCGGTCTAAAACCGGACCGGGAGCTGCTGGCCGCCGCCCGGAAAGCCGGCGTGCCCATCTTCCAAAGCCCGCTAGTGACGATGAATCTGATCAACAGCACGACGCTCGAGCTGGAGATGATGTTTGCCCCGCGCGGCACGGAGATTGGCAGCATGGTGGACATCCTCGGGGTGGGCGTCATCATCAAGGGCGAAAGCGGAATCGGCAAGAGCGAGGCCGTTCTCGCCCTCATTGAACTCGGCTACAGCCTGGTGTCCGACGATGTGACCAAGATGACGCTGGTCGGCGGCCATGAGGTCATCGGCACCAGCAGCGAGCTGACCCGCAACCACATGGAAATCCGGGGCATCGGCATCATCAACGTCGCCGCCATGTTCGGGATCAAAAGCGTCCGCCGCGAGAAAGCGCTCAATCTCATCGTCACGCTCAAGCTGTGGAACGAGGTTCCCGATGTGGACCGGCTGGGCATGGAGCAGCAATTCGTCAAGGTGCTGGGGGTGGACATTCCGCACATCATTATTCCGGTTCGGCCCGGCCGCGACCTGGCGCGGCTGATTGAAGTGGCGGCCTATCAGACCAAGCTGAAAAATTCAGGCTACAATGCCGCGCAGGAACTGAACGAACGCCTGATCGCTCAGATGAATCCAGCCGCCCCGCCCCCTGTTTAAAATTCGATGATGGCGTGACGGACTGACATCACTTAACCTTCCATGACCCAACCCATGAGCGCTAAAAAACTGGCCGACACGGCTTTTTTCACCAAGGAACTCACCGTGGTCAACAAACTCGGCATCCACGCCCGGCCGGCGGCCCTGTTCGTCAAGACCGCCAACCGGTTCGCCTGCGACATCTTCGTGGAAAAAGACGGCGAAAAAATCAACGGCAAAAGCATCATGGGCCTGATGATGCTCGCCGCCGGCCCCGGCAGCAAACTCACCATCCACGCCAACGGCGATGATGCCACCCAGGCCATCGCCGAAATTGAAGCCCTGCTCAAGCGCAAGTTTGACGAGGAATAGCCCCGCCGCCGCGACTTTGGGCTTTCCACTTCGGCTGGTGGACTTTAATTTCCGGCATGGCTGCCGCTGAAATAAATGTCCAATACGTCGCGAATCTGGCGCGCCTCGCGCTCACGCCCGACGAGGAAAAAAAGCTCTCCGCACAACTCGGGGGGATTCTAGGCTACATCGAAAAACTGAAGGAACTCGATGTGACCGGCGTGGAGCCGACCGCGCACGCGGTCCCTCTCGTCAATGTCACCCGCGCGGATGAAGTCCGCCCCTCGCTATCGCACGAAGACGCTCTGCGCAATGCGCCCCGGCAGGCAGGCGGCCTGTTCCTCGTCCCCAAAATCATCGAGTAAAAATTCCCGATGCCCAACCACCTGACACTTTCCGGCCTCGCGGCCAGGCTTGCCCGCCGCGATGTCTCCGCGCGCGAAGCCACGCAGGCCTGCCTGGACCAGATCGCCCGCGTGGACGGGCAGATTCACGCCTTCATCCGGCACGACGCTGCGGACGCCCTGGCGCAGGCGGATGCGGCGGACCAGGCGCTGGCCGCGGGCGCCACCCACGCACAAAAACCGTTGCTGGGCATCCCGATCGCCATCAAGGACGTGCTGGCCGTCCAAGGCCAGCCGCTCCAATGCGGCTCCAAGATTCTCGGCGAATTTATTTCACCCTACGATGCGACGGTGATCGAAAAGCTGAAGGCGGCGGGGGCAATCGTTTTCGGGCGATTGAACATGGACGAGTTTGCCATGGGCAGCTCGACGGAAAACTCCGCGTTCGGCGTTACCCGGAACCCATGGGATCTCTCCCGGATTCCGGGCGGCTCCTCCGGCGGTTCGGCCGCGGCCGTTGCGGCCGATGAATGTTTGGCCAGCCTGGGAACCGATACGGGCGGCTCCATCCGCCAGCCGGCGGCCCTTTGCGGATGTGTCGGCTTGAAGCCCACCTACGGGCGTATTTCCCGTTATGGCCTGGTCGCCTTCGCCAGCTCGCTCGACCAGATCGGGCCGTTCACCAAGGACGTGCGCGATGCGGCAACCCTGCTGGGGGTGATGAGCGGCGTGGACCCGCGCGATTCCACGAGCGTGCCTCAGCCGGTGCCCGATTACACAGCGGGATTGACCGGAGACATCCGGGGATTAAAGCTGGGCCTGCCCAAGGAATACCTCATCGGCGGGCTCGACCCGGAAGTGAAAGCGGCCGTGGACGCTGCTGTGAAGCACTACGCCCAACTCGGCGCAGAAATCGTGGAGATTTCCCTGCCCCACACGGATTACGCCATCGCCACCTATTACATCATTGCCACCGCGGAGGCGTCGGCCAATTTAGCGCGCTTTGACGGCATCCGATACGGCCTGCGGATGGAGGGGAGCGATCCCACGGAACTTTACCGTCGGACCCGCGGGGCGGGGTTTGGCGCGGAAGTGAAGCGGAGGATTATCCTCGGCACCTATGTATTGAGCAGCGGCTATCACGATGCGTATTATTTGCGCGCCCAAAAAGTCCGCACCCTCATCCGCAACGATTTTCTCAAGGCGTTTGAGACCGTGGACGCGATCCTTACGCCGACCACGCCGACGGCGGCCTTCAAGATTGGCGAGAAATCCGATGATCCGCTGCAGATGTATTTGTCGGACATCTTCACCATCTCCTGCAATCTGGCGGGCATTTGCGGAATGAGTCTTCCGTGCGGGTTCACCCAGTCGCCCCGGCTGCCTATCGGCCTGCAATTGCTGGGCAAACCGTTCGGCGAAGAAACGCTCTTGAAAATCGCGCACGCCTACGAACAGAGCACCAGCTGGCACAGGGAAAAACCCCGGCTGTCCCCCGGGTAGAGCCGCAGGCCAGAAATCCTGAAGTGGATTCAGCCCGAACTCCGAAGTGAGCCTTTGCAGAAAATGGGAGGGACGGCGCTGCGCTGTCCCCACACGCGCGGAGCGGGCGGAACAAACCGTGCCACGTTTCACGCGCCCAAACACTCGCTTCGTCGCCTGGCGCTGCGCTCGGCGACCGGGACGGCGCAGCGCGCCATCCCTACCCCACTTCGGAATTCAGGTTCAACCCGCTCTTCTTGGGAAAAAGCCCGGGGTTAAACCCTGTGCGGTTCCTCGATCCTCTTCAGCGGCTGGATACGCGGGGTGCCGTCGGCGGCCTCGGGATACTCGAAAACCCTGCCCTCGAAATTGCGGATGACCACCCGGTCGGCGTTGTGGCTCAGCACATACTCGGGATTGACCGGGACCTTACCGCCGCCGCCGGGCGCGTCGATGACGTATTGCGGCACCGCATAGCCAGTGGTGTGCCCGCGCAGCTGCTGCATGATTTCCAGGCCCCGACGGACGCTGACCCGCAGATGTGCGGAGCCGGAGATCAAATCGCACTGGTAGAGGTAATACGGCTTCACACGGCACATGAGCAGTTTCTGGATGTGCGCTTTCATGACGGCAGCGCTGTCATTGACGTGCTTGAGTAGGACGCTTTGGTTGCCGAGCGGAATGCCGGCGTCGGCCAGACGGCCCAGGGCGTCGCGCACTTCGGTGGTCAGTTCGCGCGGATGATTTGAGTGAATGCTCAGGAAGAGGGGATGGAATTTTTTAAGGATCGCGCACAGTTCCGGGGTGATGCGCTGCGGCAAAAAGGTGGGGATGCGCGAGCCGATACGAAGAAACTCGA
>Ga0209086_10003000_pt1 | contig 12974 bp, 18 predicted proteins | sample M_130207_XF_Meta_FD_187312 | JGI IMG/M metagenome (GOLD analysis project Ga0209086, IMG submission 187312) | Freshwater microbial communities from Lake Montjoie, Canada to study carbon cycling - M_130207_XF_MetaG (SPAdes) (version 2) | ecosystem: Environmental > Aquatic > Freshwater > Lake...
AAGGCTGGCTGACTTCTGCAAGAAGGTAAGCGTATCGGCATCAGTCTTGCCAATCTTCTCGCCTGCGTATTGGGCGATTTCAGTTAGGGTCATTTATAAGCTCCAGGTTAAATCTTTCAAAAATTTCACCATCAATCTCCTCTGTGTAGGCCCCAGTAACACGATAGCCTTCGCGATTACTCGCAGGAGTATAAGGCTTAATGCCTGCTTCAGCAAGTTGCCCCTTGCTCCAGCACCAGAAGATGCTGGCAGGGTGGTTGACATCACCAATGCGAATGCCTTCGGGTTGACGGATGATGTTATTGTTTGATGTAATCCACATATAGTCTCCTATCTTGCTCTTGCGTATTTGAGGGGTGATTCGGCAAAAGCCATGAAAATGTATGTTTGTGCAGCGTTTGGTGTAGTTGTTATTGTTCTTAATTTGAATCCATTTGAAATAAAATCAATTCCGCTTATTGTAGCATCTGCCGCAGTAGTATTCGGGACAAGGTTTGTTGATGCAACATTAAATGTGTTTCTTTTGTTGTCATAAATTAACCAAGAATCTATTGCTGTGCTTGATTTAATTAGTATAAATGAAGGCAAAAATCCACAATACACAAACGCTCCATCAGCCGCCGCATTTCCAGTGTATGATCCAATCTTGCTAAATCCATCTACCTCAGCAAATGAATACGCAATGTATGTATCTGCACTTGCATTAACAGCCACATTTGTTCCAACTGAAAACACGCTGGATGTTGGGCTTGTGGAATTCCAATAGTCTGCTCCAGTAGCTGTTGCTGCTGTTGAATTTAATTGAAGATAGGAAGTATTGGCAATAGATGTATGCCACACGGACCAGCCTTGATCCGCTCCAGCAGTTGTCCTAGCTTTAACAATAAGCATCTTGGGGGCAACGCCTAATGTGTGTGCAATAGTTCTATTTGTTCCGTTGCCAGTATATGTTGAAATTGTAAATCCATCTTGCGTGGATTGATCCCAAGACCAAGCCACATACTGTGTCCCACTGGTATTCACAAGAGTGCTTGTTGATATTGTGAATCCATTAGAACCAAACGTAGTGAGTCCGCTTGAGCTTGTTACTTGATCTCCAGTTGTGTCGCTAGAAAGCTGTGCTTGCGTCCCCCTAGTTGTATCGTAAATAGCATGGCTTGCGGCTCCTCCTCGATTCTTAATCCATACCAAGTCTGGACTAAATCCAAGGCTAGAGATTGAGTTAGATACCCCTGTTCCTGTGTATGCAAGAACATCAAAATAACTACTCGGCTTCTTAATTGTTGGAATGGGAAGGTTGGTTGTGCAGAGAGCCTTGTATCCAGATGGCATAGTATATGCAAACAATCTTTGACCACAGTTAAGACTTGCAGTTGTGGCTGCAGCAGTGCTTACATAAATAAAATAAGGAATAGAAGTAAGTCCAGTTGCTATGCTTGTAAATGTTGATCCATTTGTTGTATAATCTAATGTTCCAGCAGAAGCATCAAATCTAAATCCTTCAGTTACTCCGATAGCTACACTTCTGGTTGAAGTTGCTGATGCGCTGTACATTCCAACAGCAGTTGCTCCTCCAGTGCTTGTTACTTCCCAATACCATTTTCCAGATGTCATTCCAATAGATCCAATTGCTATCCCAGATGCACCAGCATCAAGATTACCATTTGTTAGGGCTGCCGTGGTTACTTTGCTAAGTAAGTTAAATGTATTGTAATTACCTCTTGCATTATCAACTGTTGTGTTGTAACTATCCGTCCCATAATTAGTCGGTGAATCTACAAGGCTATCGTTGCCTACCCCTGCTGTGACGGAAAAGTTGTTTGGAGTCCAGTTGTTGCCATTCCCGCTCAAATCTTCGCCAAGTTCGGTTAAGGTAGTTCCGCTATTATCTGCAAAGTTCAGATAAAAACCATTCGTACCATACGTTCCTTTGTACGCCTTTGCTTTCCATCGTCCTGTGATTGCATCGGTTTCGCCGAAGGAGGATTGGGTTAATTGTGTGCCATCAATAAAATTAACTTCAGTAATATATCCGTCAAAATATCTTCCAGCAAAGGGAAGTAATCCGCCTATGTCGTGTTGCACTGCGCTATTTATGGCTGTCTGAAAATCTTGGATCACATAAGTTGAAGTGGAAAGTGATGTGACTTGCGATCCGTTTACATACATTTTAATCCGATTTGAAGGAGTTAATTGAGTTGTATCGAAAGCAACAACTATGTGATACCAAGCTGAGGTATCTCTAAAAAGTTGAGATGTTGCAAGCACCTCGGAAGCTCCGCCGCTAAGTGATAAGGTGTCTGCGGTAGTGAACTGAATGTTAAATAGATTTGTATTATCTGTTGGGGATGCCGCTGAAGCTCCGAAAATAGTTTGATTGTTTGCAGATGATATTGACGATCTCTTAACCCATCCGCTCCAAGTCCAAGTCTTACGATTACTTGCTGAAAAAGTTCGGCTAAGGTATTTGCTAGTTCCGTTAAACCGCAAACTTCTTGGTACTTGGTAGGCATCATTATCGCCTTGCTCTCCAAGCAGGCCGTTTGGATGGACAGGCCAGGGCATGGTGAATTACGAGAAGTTCTGGCTTGCTACTCCGAAAAGGACAGTTCCGTTGCTTACAAATGAAACAACGTCAACTTGTGCTGATCCAGTAGAAAGAACTGGAGCTGTCCCTCCAGGGAATTTATACGCCGTGCTAAACGAAAGAGTGTTGCTCCCGCCAGTACCTTGCGTGACAATCATCACATAAGTGCAACCAGCCTGTGGGCTGGTAGGCGTGTTCATTGTCGAGTTAGTTGTCACAGTCAGCGTGGCAACTTGGTTTTCTGCCAGATTCCAAGGAACAGTTCCGCTTGTAATCGTCAACGCTGTGGCCGCGAAGTTGTGCGCTCGGCTGTACTGCTGGGCAGTATTAAGAACAGCGACCCTAGTTCCAACTGTGGCCGATCCAGTGCTGATTGTTAAATCACCAGTAAGAGTCGTTGTGAAATTACCAATCGTCCCAGTGGTGCTGTTTAGCGTACCAATCGTTCCGATTGTGCTGTTCAGCGTAGTAATCGTTCCAGCAGTAAAGATGCCTGCTGTACCAGTTGTAGTGCCAGCGGTAAGCGCAGGGATCAATGCCGTTGCAATCGTTCCGTTGGTAATCGTTGCCGCTGTTGATGTAGTCGTTCCAGCGGTAAAATTAGGAATTGTTCCAGTAGTAATAGTCGCGCTGGTAGCAACAGTGCGGTTGCAAGTAATCGTGCCAGAAAGATTGGCATTAGTATAAGTACCATTGGTCAGCGTATCGTTTAACAATTTCTGAACTGTAACACGATTGGCTGCACCACTATCTCCGTTATCTGTATCTGCAATGAGAAGCTGGTCTGCCGTGCTGACAGTTGCAGCCATCGCCGTTTGCTCGGAGATAACACCTGTATAGATGTTTAGCTGGCTGGTGATGTTATTTAGCTTGGCTCCTGTTACTGTATCGCCATCAGCGAAGGATTGTCCTGTATTGAATTTAGCCATATTAAGTCGTAAACCTCATTGCGGTTGCGAAGAAGATGCCAGCGGGAATTGTCCCAGCGGTTGCGCCTTGGTTCTGAATTGAGTAACGAACAACATCTGTTGTTTGTGGGTATAGCGACAATCCAATATTAACTGTTCCAGTAGCAGAGCCTAGGGAGTTAAGCGATCCAAAAACAATATCGCCAAGTGCCGCGCCAGTTAGAGTAAAGGTTCCAGTTGTAGCGTCTAGTGTATTGTGTGCGCTAACTGTGGCAGAGGTAAACGCTGCCGTTCCAAAGCTAACAGCAGTAAGTTTTGGTCCAGATGCACCAAACTTCAGGAATCCCGTTATTCCAAGTGTGCCAATCGTTGATACGTTTACTGACTCAGTACCAATCGTAGCCGTTCCAGTTGACGCTGTTATATTAGAACCAAATGTAACTGCACCAATAATGGTTGGTATTGTTGCCGTAGAAATGGTTGCTGTGCCTGCTGAAAGAGTTCCAATTGTAGCCGTTCCAGTTGACGCTGTGATACTAGAACCAAATGTAATCGCCCCAAGCTGAAGTGGGATCGTTGCTGTGGAGATAGTGGCAGTAGAGATAGTAGCTGCGCTATTTGAAAGAGTACCAATTGTTGCTGTTCCGTTTGAGATGGCTACGCTAGAGCTAAAGGTAGCCGCGCCTGTGACTGCTAGGCTAGAAGCCAGGGTAGTAGCCCCAACCGCATTAAGCGTGCCAGTTGACCGCACGCCTGCGGTGGATAGCTCTAGGGCAGAGGAGGTGTTGTCTCCGTCTGTGATGGCTTGTAGCGTGCCATCTACCCCGCCCAGACCTAGGGTCTTGAGCAACTGCGGGTAGCTAGTCGAAATGTTCTGCGTTCCAAGTGTTGGCATTTTATCTCCTATCCGTTAAATCGGTTTTTAAGTACATCCCAGCCCATTGAGCAGGCCAGCCCAACGACTCCAGCTACAGCCAAAACCTTCGTCTTTAAGGTCTCAAGCGCACCTAATCTATTAGCAACATCCCCATGAAAAGCAAGTGACCTTTCGATCATGGAATACAAGGTCATCTGGCGTTCTTCCATTCGCACCAAACGCTCTGACACGTTAGACACCCTATCGCGCAGATCCGCAACTTCATCAAGACTCACGACCCCTACCCTCCAAGTATCTTAGTGCAACTGCAAGATGGACAACTGCATCCGTCACTTCGTCCCGATCCCTGCCATCGTCCACAATCCGCTTGATTGATCGGTTGACCGACAAGAGGTGCTTCACCTTGCCTACATACTTTGTTTCTTTGACCATGTTGTTGTTCTCTACAGCAAACTTCATCGCCTCCTTGAAGCAAATGTACTCGGCTCGCGTCATTATCAAACGCAAGCTCAAATTGATCAGCCATGTGCCTATGGTTTTCATGTTTAATAAGGAAAGTAGTTATTCAAGGTTTGACCCTACGCCACCCCATAACCGCCATGAAGTTGTCGGGGAAATCTAGTCCGTCTGGGCTGACCTTCTTTGCGGATTTTTCGTATTTCAAATTTTCCCGTTTTTCTTTGCATATAGGGAAAGTCGTGATAACGGAACGGCTTTTATCTATATGTGTGGCAAGTGGTTTTGACTTGTTTTGCAAATTAGAAGGCTTTTCTTTGCACGTTCTTTTAGACATGACAACAGATTGCGCTTTTCTATATGTATTGTGGTTCATATTACAGGCTGGCTGAATATGGCAGAGTTTCGGTTCCATATGTAAGTCTGGATGAATATATGATGTGTAGATTCATTTGACCCCCCTCGATTCTGGTTGGCTGGGGCTAAAAGCGGGGGTACGGCCTGCATCCTCGGCGGCTCCCATGTCGCTGTATCTGGGAAGTGGGTTCATGTCCCGCTGGTCATGTTGCCGTGGGGAACATGAGCATAGGCAGAGGGTGAGGAGGAGGAGGGGCATTAGAGGGCAAAGGTTCGGATTAGTGAGTCGATGTCGCTGGTTTGCCGTTGTGTAATTGTAATGTTTGAATCCCAAAATAAACACGCTGAGGCGATGGTTATTTCTGTGCTAGTTGTAGATGCGTTTTCAAATGGGCCAAGCAACCAAGTTGCTCCAGCGGCAAAGGTCATCGTTGTTGCTACGCTTGAAGTGCTACTGTTTGCTTGTGCGTTTTGCCCGCCAATAATTAGCTGATTAGAGGATGAAAAGGCAGCCCCAACGAAATTTCCGTTTAATGCTGCGGCGGTAAGACTGTCTGACCCTAAATATCTATTCCCATCACCACGATATGTCTGAAGATGTACTAGCGTATTTGATAATTGATTGTGCGTGTGCGGTTGAAATCCTCGGTAGCTTGATCCAGATGAAAGCGGTCCAAAGTTTATTCTGCTACTGGTTGCGCTTCCTGTTTTAAGATATGACGCAAAAAGCAAATAAACTGATGGCATATAATTTAAGGTAAATGTCCTAGCTCCAAAGCTTATTTGATCGGCGTTTGCTCCTGTTAGTAAAATTCCGCTTTGCCCATGCGCTCCACCAGTAAGTGTAGCGGATGCCCCAGCCTTCAAATCAATAAGGGTAGTGCCAGTGCTTTTTTGGACATCGTTACCAAACAAGAAGCCACCGCCGAGCGTAGTCCAAAGACTCTCTGCCTTTAGATATGCAACAAGTTTATTGATTCCAATTTGCTGTTCTAGTTTTGTTACGCCAGCGGAAGCGATGTAAATAGAAGCGTCTGCGTCTGGTGCTGTTCCAAGAGCATTAGCAAGAGGCGATCTAAAGATAGGCATCGCCTAATCCTAGGTGAGACTTGTGACGTAAGCCGTTCCAGCGGTTGCGAATATCCCACCAACAAGACCAGTATAGGTTACTGGCATCTCGAATAGATCACCGCTACTAAGACGCACTGTATAGGATGTGGTGCTGGTAGTTCCTGTGCCAAGGGTAACGTGAAGATTACCAGGGCCTTCGTTGTATATCTCTAAACCAAACCTATTGCTATTGGCAGTAGCAAGAGTTCCGTAGCTTGTAGATGTGAATGTAGATGGTCCTGTTCCACCACTAGTACTCGGAGCCGTCAACACGCCGTTGGCAACATCCGCTTGGAGCGTGGTCAATAACGCTTCGATGTCACCTAGATTTACATTGATTACAGAAGTGCCACTTGAGATTGCCTCAATGTCTTCAATGATTTTATTCCATTGTCTTCCCATAAATTATTTCCTTATTTTAACACAATGACCTATATTCACAAGTCATTCATATCTACTGGATTGTAACACCTTCTGGTGCAACGAAGTTTTCTGGGACAATACAGCTAAACTTCCAGCCGATAGTTTCCCTAGTGTCCTCTTCGCCTTCAGCGGGTTCTTGACCTTGTTTAATTGGAGTTGGAGTTATGGTTTGACCATACACCCCATCCCTAGTCCTCGTATGCTCAGTATCATCCCAATGCTGGAAGTTTGTTGCCTTAAACAGCTCAACCAATTCTTGGCTAACTGGGTTCGAGTTTATTGCGATGGTTTGTTCTTGCATTATGGTAAACCAAGACCAGAGCCGAGGGTTGTTGAGTAGAGAGTGTAAACGGAGGATGTGTTTGCGTCAGATAGGGCGGTGTTGAAAAGGATAGAGGCTGAAATTGTTCCCTGAAACCAAGACCTTTCTCCTATAGAGGATGATGCTATTCCAACAGCGGCTGTTGATTGCGTAAGCGTACCCACTGCTCCAGTAAAATCTGATTCATTGTTGCGCCTTAGTTTATTAACAGACGAGCTTGCGCGCAGACACAGCGATCTAATTGTAGTTTGATGTGCTGGACCATTTATCAGTGTTGAAGTTGGATTAAATACATACGATCTTTGAAGGCCACCATTCCATGTAAAAATTCCCCAATCTCTTGCAGTTGCGTCTTTGTCTTTTGCCATTTCAAGTTGAAGACTTAATTTACTCTCTGGGGTTGCAGCAGAAAATGCAGTAAACTCAGAAAGACCAGTTGTAAATGTTGTTAAAATATAATCATTCGTACCATCAAAAGTAATTCCACCAGTTCCCCAAGTAGGCCCGTTAGTTAGAGTACCATTATAAACCCCAAACCCTCCCAAACTATACGCCGTTACTCCCGTGCCAGCATTCTGCGTAGAACGTAGCGGCCAACAGACCATATTGTTATAAAGACCTAAACTCTTTATACCTCTAACAAAGGTATTGATCTGTGACCTGCCAGTAGCGCCTGTAACGCCAGCAGTAGCAAAATATCTCAACGCATCTGGATCAAATGAATTTGATCCTTTAATCTGTGCGCCTAAGCCAAGAACCAGTTGTGGCATATAATTAAAGTGCAATCACCGCTAAGGGGTAGAACCTTTGGCGGATTGATTGCTAACCAGCTATGTAGCCAATCACACTGCCAGTTCCAGCCGTATAGCTGTTGAACTCGCCGTAAATGATGTTGCCTGCGCCAATCGTAACGCCTGTCAGAGTACCATCAAACCTACCAGCAATTGTGCTGAAGGTAGTATCTGTAAGCATCTGAATGGCCCAATAGCCAGCAGTAGCTGTTCCAGATGTCCCTACGGAAAATCCGTATTGACCCTGAAACTTATCTAATGCGCGGGACATTAGGTGTGAAGGGCAATTCTGTACGAAGTGCCGTTAAGAGTCACATTCAAGGACGCAGGGGAAGTAGCAACAGTGTTAACTGTGCCACCGCTGGAACTTGCCGTAATCTCAAACACGTTAGCAAAACTAGCAGAATCAAAGCGTAACGCCTTGTTCTTAGCCTTGCGAGTATTCCGCATAAACTCAGTAGCCATATTATTTTCTCCTTAAAGTAGCACGTTTGATACTATCTGGCGTGTACTTGCTTTTAAATCCACTGCCAAGCTTTTGTTCTTGGCGGTAGTACCCCTTCATTAAATTTGTTTCATTAACTCCCAGCGGGTTGTCGAGGGGTTCGCCAACACCCACTAGGGTCAATTTTCTAGGTACTGTGAATCTTTTAAGGTAACGAGGGACTTTATCCCTTTCAGCTACTGTCTTTTCGAGTTCGACAACTTTTCCATTTCTGGTGTCCTCGTACTCGTAAATAGGCATTAGCTATAGTTTTCCTTATCAGATTCCTCGGCCATCTTTATCATCTTTTCTTCTTCCGAAGACGAATTTTCACCCTCAGACATATCTTCCGATTTGTCATTAGGAGCATTTTCACTAACGGCGTGTTCCACCATAACGTGTGCTACGCCATTTTTGATCATGTCAATCGTCCCAGAAAGCTCAACAGAATCGCCAACCTCAGGGGCAACATTCTCGCCACCATCGTTCATCTCGAACTTGGAGACAGGGAGCATTACCATTCCAGATTTTGTCATTTTTTCCATTGGTTTTTCAGATGAGGAAGAGGCTGGGGAGGTTTTGCCCTCCCCAGCTTTCCTAGGTCCCATAGCGATTACTAGGGTTCCCATTTAATTATCAGCTATAGTTAGACTTTGCAACGATAACTCGGAAGAACCGAGTATCGAGTTGCTTGGCCGCGTAGAACGTCTTAAAGGACGCAACAACGCGCTGTCCGTAAGGATCAGATTTGTCGGCTGCATCAAGGATCGTGACCTTCGGGGAGAAGGGCGAGCCAGAGCCTGCAATGCCAGACAAGTTGGGAACACCAAATGCACCACCACCGAGGAGGATGTTGGCATAACCAGTATTAACACCAGTTGTTCCCACGCTGAGTTCGGCAATACCAGAGGCAGAGGTGTTGAAGGTCTGGACGTTGGTCGAAGAAACGACCGACACGCCAAACAACTTTCCAATTTCACCTTTGAAGATTGCTTCAGGATTCGAGTAGCTCGAAACCTTCAACCAATCATCATCCTGCTGGAGATCCCGAATCACGGCAGGGTGCGCTACGAGAGCGTATCCGTCCTTGATTTTAGGAGCGCGAGCGATGAACAACGAAGTCGCACCATCGAGCAAGTCGGTGGCGGTCATTGCGCTGTTGGCGACCGAGCCAGTAGCCCAGGTCGTTCCGTTAGTGCTGTTCTGAGCATAACGGTTATACGATTTGGTGGCTACACCAGTACCAGTGCTGGTCGAGGAATCCTGCACCAACGCGCGGTGACAGAGTGTGTCAGCGTGGAGGGCGGCATCTTCGCCGAGTTGCATGGTGGCTTGAGCCAAATGCGAGAACAGTTCGGTTGCAAGCAAAACATCGGTTAGGACGATTTTGCTTCCGTACTGTTGAAGCGTTGCCTCAACTGTGCTTAACGTGAGATCACGTTCATCACCAGAGGTAAGAGTCGTTCCTTCCGAAAGAGCGGAGATCGCAGAGATGCTGGGATCACCGAAGCGGAAGAACCGAATCGTTTTGTTGCCACCCGTTTTCGTTGGGTAGGGGGTTTTCTGTGCAAATTGCTCCATCTGGAGCAATGGGATTGCACGCGCCAACAGTGCTTTCGAGAAGTACTGTTGGAACTGTTGGCTAACATTATTTGTAGCCGAGACTGATCCTGTAGTTACCATATAATTTAATTACCTTTTTTGGTTGTGACTAATTGTTTCTGTCAACCTCGCCAGCCATCTTAATCAATTCACGTTCTTGCTCATCTAGTGAGAGTTCGTGAAAAGCTTTAGTCTTGGCTGGACCTGTAGGTTGTCCAGAACCAGGTGTAGTCGCTTTTCTGAGTTGAGCCAATTCTGACTCATACTCTGCAACCTTCTTCTTCAACTCGGAAGCGGTCTCCGCCTGAAGCTTTACCTTTGCTATGCCAACCGCATCCTTGATCCCCGCTGGGTAATTGCGAAGGATGGCGTGGTTTTGTAGCATCTCAGATACTGCTTTGTAGAGTTGGCTTTTAGAATCTTTAAGGTCTGGGTTAGAATCTACTTCATCAAGTAGGTTTTTATCCCATGCTGATTTTAATTCAGCTTGAGTTTTCTGCTCAACCTCTTTGCGATCCTCAGATTCGATTTCAGTGGACTTTTGTTCTGCGAGTTTTGCAAGATCATCGCGGCCTTCGTCACGATAGCTTTTTGCCGCTTCCCTGTAATCCTCCGCAGTAAAGCGGCGGTTTCCAGTTTTCTGCACCTCAGAACCAGATTGCGAAGTCTCTCGTTGGGCTTTGGCCTGTTCGATTGATTCACGCTCTGATTTGAGTCTTGCTTTTTCCTCTCTAACATCATCCCACTCTTTTTCGAGTCTGCTCTTTGCCTTCTCATATCGGGTAGGCTTCTTTTGTTCGGAAGCCGATTCCGAGTTGTCTTCTGAAGGTTGCGTTGTTAAAGAACTTTTTGCTTCTTCGGATTTCTCCTTAGAGGCTGGAACCTCATCCGAGGTTCCTAGTTTGTTTGTTTCGGCTTCTCCAGCAGGCGCGGGTTTCTGCTCGGTATCTCCGCTTGAAGCGACCTCTGTTTCTGCTTCCACTTTCGGCTCATCCTTTGGGATTGTTTCCAATCCTGCATCGGCTGCTGCCGCTAGTTTCAACATATCCAGTTCAGTAACTTCCGTTGAATCTGCCATTTTGACCCTTTCTTTACACTTGTCGGTAGGGAGTCAATCTACCTAAAGGTTATTCGGCTACTGGTTCATCCGATCCATCCCCATAGCCTGGGACGGCGGAGTTAAGTTTTTGAGATGCGAGCGATTCTAAGGTCGCAACACACCCTCTGAATCCTTTAGCATAACCACACGCATCTGCAAGTACATCATGCTTTTTCATTACTGCGGATGCGTTCTGGCGTAGGGTTAGGTTCAAAAGTATAAGACTAAGCTTCTTGCCAGTAGGTGTGGATAGGAAGCCTGTCCACGCCTTCTCGTCCTCATCTTCCCACTTAGGTTCGTTGATCCATTCTTGGTCGCGTATGAACGCTAATGCTGCTTTTAATTTTCTCATAGCTTTATACCCCATGAATCACCTTGAAATAGAACTGCTTCCTTATCCTTAAATACCTCTACCAAAGCCTTTTGGACAGTCTTAAAGCTCCAATCATGTCCAGCCATTATCCCGCCAGCCCTAAGCTTGGGCTTCCAGTTAGTCAAGTCTGCAAGCACGCCTTCGTAGCGATGGTCTCCGTCTATGTAGATAAAGTCTAGCTCGTCATCCCTAAAGAACTGCAAAGCATCTAGGCTTTTACTTCTGCTGTGTAAAACATTGCCAAGTGGAGTGGTACGTTCTTTGAAAGCCTCGAAGACAAACTTCATCGGGCATTGCTGGCTTGCCACATCGTTAATGTCATACCCATTCATCCAGGGATCAACCGCCATAACCTCCTTGAAATGTTTAGCAATAACCACTGTACCTTCCCCGCTGTAAGACCCAATCTCAACCGCCTTATTATTCGCACCCGCCTCATTCGCCCACTCACAAAGTTTTGTTAAGCCTTCCGCTTGGAAGGCATCTCGCATTACTGGTACTCTCAAGCAGGCATCGGTGCTGGTGTTTGGCCTTGCATCGCTTCAGGTGGCAGTTGTTGCCCCTGTTGTTGCACTTGAGCCTTGCCTGCATCTCGAAGCTGTTTCTGAATTGCGCGGGATGTGTTGGGATCAATCTTCTCCAACGCTGCTAAATGCTGTTGTAAGTGTGCCATCAGAACTTGCATTGCACTCTGATCGACCTGCTGTTGCCGCTGTTGAGCAGCTTGGTTAAACGCGAAGAGAACCGATATGTGCGCCTTGTGATCGTCCGAAGGCTTGATAGCGACAGGGAAGCCTGTGGTGAGCATGGTCGCAATTTCAGTCGCTTGATCTTCAGCTTGATCCCCAGAGGCAGCGTTAGGATCTTGGTAGAGCCTGCGGACCAGCGAGGGATCGTCTTGTTCAAGGACTGATTTAACCAGTTCTCCCTGGTTGATGAAAGGATTATTTTGGAACATGGCCATACGGCTAACTGATTTCTGCAACGCAAACTGGCGGTTGATAAAGTCTAACCCACCCTTTGGTTCAATGGAGTACTCATCATGGATGCCGTCTGGTGGCATCGAACCAGTTTCCTCCGCATACCGATACATCAAGTCTTTCTTGTTGTACTGCGTGTAGAGCGACCAGCACTGCTTGAAGAGATGGGATAGACCCATCCTAAACATACGATTGCGAAGATCGCCAGAGGCGGCTGACTGCGCTTGCAGGGCTTGTATCTCAGTGGCCGTCTTGCGATCTGATACTTGGAACTGCGAGCCTGCGCCAAAGTCTGGGTTGCCCATGCGTTGTTCGGCAAGCAACCGCTCATCAAGCATCAACTTCTGGAAGTCGAATGGAGGTTGGCTGAACTGAACTGGCTTTAATCCTTGTGGCAGGATCTGACCAGGTTGCATCTTCAGGTTCGCTGTGTTTAGCGAGATAGGATTCTGCGCTTCAAAGACGGGTCGGTTGGCTAGCTCAACGTAATCACTCAAACTATTCTTGAGCTTATTTAATAGATTCTCGCCAGGGAGGAGAATTTCTGCAACTCCGCGAGGGCTATACCAACCGCCCCCTGTGACCTCATAGGGGAAATCTACGAA
>Ga0209086_10003004_pt1 | contig 12965 bp, 13 predicted proteins | sample M_130207_XF_Meta_FD_187312 | JGI IMG/M metagenome (GOLD analysis project Ga0209086, IMG submission 187312) | Freshwater microbial communities from Lake Montjoie, Canada to study carbon cycling - M_130207_XF_MetaG (SPAdes) (version 2) | ecosystem: Environmental > Aquatic > Freshwater > Lake...
GGTTGGGGACCTCCGTATCGACGAGGCAGCCCGAAGGGTCTGGCGCGGCGCACGGGAGGTGGACCTCACCAAGACCGAGTTCGAGCTGTTGGCACTCCTCGGAAGGAATGCGGGGGTGGTGCTCGATCACGCCACGATCTACGACCGGATCTGGGGCTACGACTTCGGCCCGGAGTCCAAGGCACTCCAGGTGTACATCGGCTATCTGCGGCGCAAGACCGAGGAGAACGGCGAGACCCGCATTGTCCACACGGTCCGTGGCGTCGGGTACACCGTGAGGCCCGCATGAGCCTGCGCTGGAAACTTGCGCTGTCTATGGGCTTCCTGCTCCTCACGATGGTCGCGCTCGTGTCGGTCAGCGCCTATTTCACGACCGACAGCCGGATCAGGCAGGAGGTCGACAGTTCCCTCGACGAACGTGCGAACTCGTTGAGGATCATCCTGAACCGCGGAGACGGGTCGCTCCCACAGGCTGCCGGGCCGGCACAGGTGCTGGACGCCAGCGGTGTCATCGTCCAGTCGGTCGGCGACGTCCGGTTCCCGGTCGACCGGCGGGAGCGCTACCTCGCGAAGGAGGGCGGTCGTCTCTATACGCACACGGTGGAGGTGGACGGGGCCCGCTATCGGGTGGAGACAGCGGCTCTGCAGGTCGGTGGCGTGGTGCAGGTGGGTCGGGAACTGCAGCCGACGGAGACCACGCTCGCATCCCTCCGGCGCCGGTACGCAGCGATCTCCGGCCTGGTTGCGCTGCTCGGCGCGATCCTCGGCTGGCTGCTCGCCGGTTGGTTGACGCGGCCCGTCGTTCGACTGACGCAGGCCGCCGAGCACGTTGCCTCCACCGGTGAACTGGACATGTCGGTCGACACCGGCGGCAGCGACGAGACCTCCCGGCTCGCCCAGGCGTTTTCGTCGATGCTCGGGGCGCTGCACGAGTCGAGGATGCGCCAGCGGATGCTCGTCCAGGACGCCGGTCACGAACTCCGCACACCCGTCACCTCGATCCGTACCAACGTGGACGTGCTCCGCCGTCACCCCAATCTCGACGGGGAGGACCGCTCGAAAGTGCTCGACGACCTGCACAGCGAGGTGACACAGGTGAGCACGATGGTTGAGGAACTGGTGCTGCTAGCGAGCGGAGACCTGGAGGAGGACGATTCGCCCGGCGTGGTTCGGCTCGACGACCTGATCAAGGTGGCTGCGGACCGGACGAGTCGGCGCTTTGCCCATCAGGTCTCCGTGGATGTCGAGCCGACGCGCATCAACGGCTCGGCGCGCGGGCTCGACCGTGCGGTCAGCAACCTGCTCAACAATGCCTGCAAGTTCAGCCCACCCGGAAGCCCGATCGAGGTGACGCTCAAGGGCGGTCGGGTGGCAGTGCGCGATCACGGGCCCGGGATAAATGTTGGGGACCTGCCCCACGTGTTCCATCGCTTCTACCGAGCGACGGCAGCACGGACACAACCCGGGTCCGGCCTCGGTCTCGCGATCGTGGATCAGGTGGTCCGCTCGCACGGTGGTACGGCGTTCGCCGAGAACCATCCCGGGGGTGGGGCGATCGTCGGCTTCTCGCTTCCGGCGGACCGCACGGTGGTCGACGAACCCTGATGGGTGGTGTCTTCGGTGGCGCCATCGAGCGACATGCCATCGCCGGGGGAGCCCTGCCTGAGAGACTCTCCCCGTGGCGAAGGTCCAAGCAGCAATCCTCTCAGACGTGGCGTACATCCGGGACGGCATGGTGTACCTGCTCGCCGGCGGCATCAACCGTGTCACCACCGAACTCCCCGGCACGCTCAACGTTGCACTGACGGTCATGGTGGAGCTGGAGGCAATCGAGTTCGGCCAGACCCACCAGATCACGGTGAAGATCGTTCACGCAGACTCGGCAACCCGGGTGGGCGAGGCGTCGGGCCAGTTCCACTCCGGTGATACGTCCAAGCTCGGGCCCGGAGAGCCGATGTTGCTGCCGCTCGTCGTCCCGCTGAAGGGCATCAACCTGCCCATGTACGGGCCGTACGACATTCACGTGAGCGTGAACGGTGAACCCCAACAGTTGCTCACGTTCCGAGCGCTCGCCCCCCGCCGCTGAGCGGTAACGTCCGGAACTGTCGTGAGCGGAATAACGGACAATCAACTCAGCGAGGATTTGCTGCCCGGAACCGAGGCCGCCGAACCCGGGGAACCGACCGCCGACGCTGCTCCCCGGAAGCAGCGATCATTGCGCCGCCGTGTACTGCGGTACACGGCGATCGTCGTCGCCGTGCTGCTCATCCCCGTCTCGATCTCGTACATCCGCGCGCTCACGGGCCCGGGTTACGACAGCATGGCGGCGCGCACCGTTCAGTGGGCGCGGGATCACCGCATGGGGTCGCTCGTGGATTGGGCCGAGCGGCACTGGTTCGACAGGAACCAGGCCAAGGTCGGAGGTGAACCCGATCCGGACGCCGTCGGCCCCAACATCGCGGGCGCCGGTGCCGTTGCTGCGCCCACCACCGAGGCGACGACAACAGCCGTTGTAACGACGGCACCGACCGACACGGTTGCCGCAACAGGTCTGTCGCCTGCGGTTCCCACAACGAGCACCACCGTTGGTGTGGCCCGACGGCTGCCGCCTCCGGCTTCGCTGCAGAGTCCGCTCCCCACCCCGTTCAGGGGCGAGGGGCGCTGGACGGGCTTCGGCCCGCTCATCGACGGCGAGCCGGGTGCGTATGCCACAACCGTCCGACCCGATGTCGAGCACAGTTCGATCTCGATCGGTGTCGTGTGGTTCGACCCGGCAGCGGTGCGCTTCCGCCTGTTCCCGGGGGACAACAGCCCCAACCGCCCGTGGGACCGCCGCCCGTACGTACCCGCACCGGACCGCAAGAGCTTGCTCGCCGCATTCGCCGGAGGGTTCCGGCTCAATGAGTCGAACGGCGGCATGTTGCTCGGGGGCAAGGAGATTCGCACGATGCGGGTGGGGGCAGCAACGTTCGCCTTCGGCCTCGACGGCAAGCCGCTGCTCGGCAACTGGGGCGTCGAAGTGCCGATCAACGGCAAGTACGACTCGGTTCGCCAGAACCTTGATCTCATCGTGGACGACGGTGTGATGAACCCGTTGCTCGAGACGGACCCGAACAATCAATGGGGGTTCACCGGCCCGAGCAACAACTCGTTCGTGTGGCGCTCGGGTGTCGGGATCCTCGCAGACGGCGCGATCGTCTGGGTGGGCGGGAACGGCCTGAGCGTCGTGAGCCTCGCCAAGGTCTTCGTCCGGATCGGCGCAGTGCGCGCGATGCAGTTGGAGATCAACCGCGAATGGGTCCAGCTCAACACCTACACCGTCACACCCGAGGGAAAGATCTTCGGGAAGCGCTTGCTGACCGGTATGCGCGGTCCGGACAACCGGTGGCTTGCCCTTGACACGCGTGACTTCGTGGCGGTTTTCGGCCGCAGCGAACTGCAGCCCTGAGCAACCCGCGCCTGGGTGCCGCCCGGCTGCTAGCGCAGCGCCGTGGCCAGCGCGTCGACGATGCGGTCCACCTGTGCATCCGTGGTGACGAAGGGCGGGCAGAACGTGTTGGTGTCCGTGCCGACGGCCCGCGTGATCACGCCGAGCTCGAGCATGCGGTCGCGAACCGCAAATGCGTCACGGTCGGGGTGGTGCCCGACGGCCCACACGGCACCCGCTCCGCGGACCGACGCGACGAGACCGTCCGCGGCGATCGACCGCAGCCCGCTCTCGAGGCGCTTGCCGATCACGAGGGAGCGCTCGAACAACTGCTCGCGCTGCAGGATCTCGAGGTTCTTCAGGCCGGCGGCACACGCGGTCGGGTGACCGGAGTAGGTGAACCCGGTTCGCATCAGATAGTTCGGGTCTGACTCGATGCCGTCGCGGACCTTCCTGCCGACGAACACGCCCCCAAGGGTCTGGTAACCCGAGGTCACTGCTTTGGCGAAGGTGGTGAGGTCCGGTGTGACGCCGTAATGATCGGACCCGAACCACCGACCGAGGCGGCCGAAGCCGCAGATGACCTCGTCGAAGATGAGGAGGGCGCCGTGCTGGTCGCAGAGTCGGCGGAGCCCCTCGAGGTAGCCCTCCTCCGGGGGGAACACGCCGCCTGCGCCCTGAACGGGTTCGGAGATGATGGCAGCGACCTCGTTGCCACGCTGGGCCATCAGCGAGGCGATGGCCTCGAGGTCGTCGCTCGGTACCTGCACCACCTCGGGCAGCAGCGCTCCCCACCCCTCCTTGTTCAGGGCGATGCCCTGGGCGCTTGTGCCGCCGTAGTTCGTGCCGTGATAGCCCCTCGCCCGCGAGATGATCAGCTGACGTTGCGGCTCGCCGCGCATCGCGTGGCTGAGCCTCGCGAGCTTCATCGCCGTGTCGATCGCCTCGGAGCCCGAGCAGCAGAAGAAGACGCGCGCGTCGGGCATTGGTGCGTTGCGCACGAGCTCAGCGGCAAGTTGTTCGGCAGGCTCGTTGGTGAATGGGTCGAACGTGGAGTACGCCTCGAGCGTCATTATCTGCGCTGCAACGGCATCAGCCATCTCCCTGCGACCGTGACCGATAGCGCAGTACCAGAGGCTCGCCATGCCGTCCACGTACTCGTTCCCACTCGAGTCCCAGACGAGAGCGCCCTCGCCGCGGACGATTGGGATGAAGGATTCGCGCGTTGGCTTGGCGAACGGGTGTAGGAAGGGTCCGGGCATGACCGTACGTTACGCCTGCCTCACGAGGGTGTGCTCGGCCGCCCCGGTGGTACGGGATGGATTCGTTGGGCAGTCGAGACCGAGCGCCCGCCGCCGACGGCCTGCGTGATGAGCACGACGACGCAGCCGAGCGCGACCGCCGGGATGCTGTGCGTGGACTCGGCGAGCCACACGAGGGCAGCGAGCGGAACCCGATAGCCGGCACCGAGCAGCGTGGTTGCCCCGATGACGGACAGCAGAGCGAGGTTGCCGTCGAAGATCCGCCCGAGCATCTGACCAGCGATCGAGCCGAGCACGAGGAGAGGGATGATCAGCCCACCCACACCGCGCCCGAGCATGGTGACCCCGGAGGCGGCGGCTCGCAGCGCGAGCAGGGCGCAGAGGCCCGCACTGGACGCCGTTGCGGCCCAGGCGAGCGAGATTGTTCCCGGCCCGAGGTGGACCGGTACGCCGCTGAACCCGATGTGTGCGAGGACACCGAGGAGCACGAGCAGCGCGGCGGCGGCGGCGACATGATGGCGCTCCCGGGAAAAGACCGGTCCGAGGCCGGTCTCGGCGCTGCGGGTGAGCAGGGACACTGCGCGACTGGCGATGCCGGCGCCGACGGCGAGGCCGAGCGCGAGCAGCACGTCGCGCAACCCGACGACACCGACAGACGTCCACCAGGGCAGGCGGAAGCCGTCGATACTGCTGCGGGCGAGGTACCCGGCGGTCGAGCCGAGCAGCGCGGCCGGCAGTCGTCGCCACGACATGCCTTCGCGGAACGGGATCTCGACGGCGAGCAGGCCGCCGGCGATCGGGCTGTGCAGTGCCGCACCGAACCCGGCAGCAGCGCCGACGACGAGAAGGCTCGGGCCGGTGCTGTCGAGGCGTCGGCGTCCGATCGAGCCGAACCACGTACCGAGCAAGACAGCGAGTCCGACCGGGTCGAGCGCGCCGCCAAGGCCGACGGTGGCCCCCGCCCCGACCGTCCTTGCTGCGTACTGCCGGTCCTCGTAGTGGCGTCCGTGGTAGGCGTCCATGTAGGCGTCGATGCTCGACGGGCCGGAGCGGGTAGGCCCGAGTGAACGCACGACCGTGCTCACGAGCAGACCTGCGGCAGGGAGCGCGACGGTGAGCGCTGCCGGGCCCCGCGCGATGGCGTCGAGGAGGTGCTCAACCCCGTACACCGCACCGGCGGCGCCGTAGGCCGAGCACACGGTCACCACAACAAGCAGACCGAGTGCCCGCCCGCGCGGTGCGGTCAGCGCCAGTGGCCCCACCTCCGGTTTCCCATGGCGCAAACCGTAGTTCCTCCGTGCCGGTTGCCCCGACGAGGAGGTACTCCAGCGGGGGATCAGGGCAGGTCAGTGGCGGTCTGGGTTGGTCCGTACCTGCCGGAAGGCGATGTCTGCATCCACGGAAGGTTCCTTGGGCAGCCCGAGGGAGCGTTCACCGAGAATGTTGCGCTGGATCTCGTCGGTACCCCCGGCGATGGACTGGCCGGGAACCGAGATGATGATCTCGTGGATCAGGCCGTCGAGCGGTGCGTCCGCCCCGCTGAGCATGCCGCCTGCACCGGCGATCCTCGCGTGGACGTCAGCCGACATCCGGGCAATGTGGCTGCCGACCAACTTGCCGATCGAACCCTCGGGCCCGGGCGGCTTGCCGGCGAGGCGTGCCGCTCTTGCGCGCTGGGCCGTCCACTTCGCCGTCTGGTCGAGGCAGCGCAGGCGCATGAGTGCATCGCGGATCACGGGGTCGTCGATCACACCCGCCGCCTGCGCCCGGGGAATTGTCAGGTCCGCCCGTCCGGCGCGCTGTGGGTACCAGACGTAGGTCTTGAAGTAGTCGGTCGCCTCGGCGACTGCTTCGTCCCGGCACCGGCCTGTGCGGTTCGTTCCCGCCTGGAACGCCCGGGTGCTCGGCAGGCTCCGCTCGTGGGCGAGCGTTGCCAACGCGACGCGCCAGCCCTCGCCGACGGCTCCGACGACATCGCGGACCGGCACCCGCGCCTCGGTGAGGAACACCTCGTTGAACGACGCGTACCGGTTCATCTGCATGAGGGGCCGTACCTCGATACCGGGCTGGCGCATGTCGATGACGAAGTAGGTGATGCCCTTGTGCTTGGGCACGTCGAAGTTGGTGCGCGCCACGAGGATCGCCCAGTCGGCCTTCATGGCACCGGTGGTCCACAGCTTCTGGCCCGTAATCACCCACTCGTCGCCGTCGAGTTCCGCCCGCGTCGTGAGGCCCGCGAGGTCCGAGCCGTTGCCTGGCTCACTGAACAACTGGCACCAACGGTGCTGACCGGTGAGCGCCGGACGGAGCAGCCGCGACTTCACATCGTCGGATCCGTGCTCGAGGATTGTGGGGGCGGCGAGTGACATCGCGCCGCCACCGGCCACGCCGACCGCCTCGATGCGATCGAACTCGGAGTCCACCACCGCGGCGAGCGATGGGCTGAGCCCCCGCCCGAACCACTCCACCGGCCAGGCAGGGCAACCCCAACCGGAGTCCGCGAGGAGGTCGCGCCATTCGCGCAGGGGGCGGTTCTCGTCCCAGTTTGCCCCCAGCCATGCCCGCACCTCGGACCGCACGGACTCAGCGTTCATCATGTCCCCATTGTCGCACCCCACGCACGGAGGTGCGGGAGCGGGAGTTGGCTTCGTCCACGGGCTGCGCTCCGGCGGGGCTAGGCGATGGCGGCGAGCAGGTGCGCTAGCAGATCCTCGTACGTGTCGAGAGCCGTGAACTGCGGGAACTCGCGGATCACGTTGTCGGGGGCATGGAACAGGAAACCGGCATCGGCCTCGGCGAGCATTGCGGTGTCGTTGTAGGAATCGCCGGCGGCTACCACGCGGTAGTTGAGCGCCTTGAACGCTCGCACAGCGTGTCGCTTCTGGTCCGCCATGCGCAACTGGTAGTTGACGATCCGGTCGTCCTCGACAACGAGTTGGTGGCACAGGATGGTGGGCCAGCCGAGTTGCTCCATGAGGGGCCTGCCGAACTGCTCGAAGGTGTCCGACAGCAACACCACCTGGGTGCGGCTACGCAGGTCGTCGAGAAACTCGCGTGCACCGGGAAGCGGGCCCATGCCAGCGATGACGTCGGCGATCGTGGACATCTTCAGGTCGTGCTTGGCAAGAAGATCGAGCCGGAACCGCATGAGCCTGTCGTAGTCGGGCTCGTCACGTGTCGTGCGGCGCAACTCGGCGATTCCGGTGCGCTCGGACACGGCGATCCAGATCTCGGGAACGAGGACACCTTCGACATCGAGGGTCACGATGGACTGCTGGGACATTCCGGCAACGGTACAAGTTGCGGCCTCCCGTCGGGAATACGGGAGGAACGGTCGCCTAGGCGAAGCGCAGTGCGAGCGAATCCAGCGGGAGGCCGTCGATCTGGACGGTATAGGTCTCGCCGGCGGCAACCCGGGCCGCGTCGGTGACGGTTCCGGTGGTGAGGATCTCACCTGCGTGCAGCGGTACGTCGGTGGTTGCGGCGAGGTGGGCGATGGCGTTCAGCGGGTTGCCGAGCACGTTGGATCCGCGACCATTGTCGATCACGGCCCCGTCGCGGAGCAGGCGCAGCGAGAAGCCCTCGAGGTCGTCGATCATGGTCGGCCAGGGGGTGACACGCCTGCCGACAAGCGATGCGGCGTGGAGGGATCCGTCGATGACGGCATCGACGGCGGTCAACCTCCAGTCGGGATAGTGGCACTGCACCACCTCGAAGCCGAATGCCACCCACTCCACCGACGCCGCAACCTGCTCGGTGCTCGCTCCGGAGGGCACGTCCGCCGACAGCCGGAACACGATCTCGGGCTCCACCCTCGGCTGGCACAGGGTGACGGTGGCGATGGATGCGCTGCCGCTGTCGCAGAGCACCAGCGAGTCGTCGTACATCCATCCCCAGATCGGCGCGTAGACGCCGTACAAGTCCCAGATCCTCGCGTTGGTGAAGCCGATCTTCCGGCCGACGGGCCGCGCTCCCGTGGCGATCGAGCGCGCAAGGGATGCACGCTGCATCACGTCGTAGGCGTCGTCGAGGGTGAGCAGAGGATCCTGCTCGGTGAAGGGTCGCAGGGTGGTCGCGCTGAGCCGGGCATCCTCGATAGCCAGGGCGATCTCGTTGTTGTCGTACATCCGATCGTGCTCCTCTCGTGCTGAACCTACCCGGATGACCCGTTGCTGAGCGGCCCCACGGGCCCCCGGCGTAACATGGCGGCATTCACAAGGGGGAGTCGATGCGAGTAACCGTTGATGGAGATCGTTGCCAGGGCCACCAGATGTGCGGGATCGCTGCGCCACAGGTGTTCGGGGCCGACGACTACGGCAACTCGGTGGTGCTGATCACGGGCGATATCCCGGTAGCCCTCGAGGCCAAGGTACGCCGGGCCGAGGGCAATTGCCCCGAGCGCGCGATCCACATCCACGAGTGAGCGACAACGCTCGCACGGCCGGCACGAGATCGGTCGTCGCGTTCGTGACGGTAGCGGGCACACTGGGTTGATGGTCGACTGGAAGCATGTTGCGGATTCGGCGATCGAGATCCCGATTGTCACGAGCTTCACCCGGGTCGGGTACGACATCCGCTCCCGCCTCGGGCACTGGCGCCCGGTTGAGCAGTACAGCCTCACCGGTCGCACCGTGGTGGTCACCGGAGCAACCTCGGGCCTCGGCCGCTCGATGGCCGAGACCCTCGCCCGGTGCGGTGCGTCGGTCGTGCTCTGGGGTCGCTCGGCGGGCAGGACAACGGACGCGCGCGACGCAATCGCGCGCTCAACCGGCAATGCCACCCTCGATGTCGTGGTTTCCGACATGTCCGAACCCGATGAGATCCGTCGGGGAGCAGCCGAACTCCTAGCCCGCCACGAACGGGTGGACGTGTTGGTGCACAACGCGGGGGCACTTGCCCCAACCCGGATGCTCAATTCCGAGGGGCACGAATCCACGGTTGCGGCCCAGGTGCTCGGTCCGTTCCTGCTCACGTCGTTGCTCCTTGATCGCATGCGCGCGAGCGCGCCGTCACGGGTGATCACGATGTCCTCCGGCGGGATGTATGCGTCGCCACTGCGCGTCGAGGACCTCGAGATGGGCGAGGACTACCGCGGCGCCGAGCAGTACGCCCGGGCCAAGCGCGCACAGGTGACCCTCAACGAGCTGTGGGCACAGCACCACGCCGGGCAGGGGGTCCACTTTCACGCCGTCCATCCTGGTTGGGCAGACACACCCGGTGTGCAGGAGTCGCTCCCGGCGTTTCGGCGCGTGATGCGCCCCTTGCTGCGAACGGTTGAGCAGGGTGCGGACACTGCGCTGTGGCTTGCCGCCGACGATGGTGCGCCGCTCGAGTCGAACGGTGGCTTCTGGCACGATCGCCAGCAGCGGCCGATCCACCGGCTCGGCTTCACCAAGCGCTCGGACACACCGGAGCGAAGGCAAGCGCTCTGGGATTGGTGCACCAGCCAGATCTCGGTCTAGCCGTACCGACCCGGTGCGCCTTCCGCCTTGGCAACCATGATCTCGGTGGACTTCACGATCATCACCACGTCGTCCCCCGCAGCGAGGTCGAGTTCGTCCACGGCATCGCTGGTGATCGCCGCAGTCAGCCGCTGACCGTCGGGGAGCAGCGCCTTCACGCTCGTCATCACATCGCCGCGGGCGATGGCGTCAATCGTGACCCTCAATTGGTTCCTCGCGCTGAGGCGAACCTCGGGGCGACGCGGGGCCACCGTGCCATCCCGGGCGTGCTGGGCCTCCCGGGCCTGCCGGAGGAAGCGCCGGGCCGCTCGGGCATTCTCCTGGCGCCAGAGGGCGTCGAGATCGCCCCCCGGATCGCGCTGAGCGATGGCGTCGAAGGCGGGTTGCAGCGCTTGCTCCTGGGCATCGAGGAGGGGTTCGATCGCAAGGCCCGCCCGCTGGCGCAGCGTGAGCTTGAGCAACAACTCGGTGCGCAGGTCGCGAAGGTGTTCTGCCGGCGTATCCAGCCAGCGCTCGGATGCGGTTCTGCCCGCAGCGCTCGCCTGCAGCAGCGACCGCTCCCGCCCCCGGCCGGGTTGGGCGCCCGAGCGAGTGACGAGCCCCTGTTCCACCAGCGCCTCGATCGCCCGGTACGTCAGCGGTCTGCTCAGCGACCAGATGGAACCGAGCGGGCCGTCCGGCGCGAGTTGCGATCCGATGGCCCAGCCGTGCTCGGCACCCTGGATGACGAGGGTGAGACAGGTGAGTTCCGCCAGGTTGGAGGGCTGGTCGCGTCGTGTTGCCATCTCGAGAACCTTCCCAGCTATACGTCAGTGACTGAGTTGATTATAGTCAGATACTGAATATAGCCTCAGGCTATGAGGCCCCGAACCACAGTGTCAGCGGCGCGTCCGCGCCGGGCGTTCGGGCTGTTCGCCCTTGCGATCGGTCTCGTTGTTGGCGTGAGTGCGTGCTCGACGAAGCGGGTGACGATCGATACCGACCCCAATGCGTCGATCACGGTGTTCGCCGCTTCGTCGCTCACCGGAGCATTCGGCGAAATCGGCACTGCGTACGCCGCTGCCTATCCGGATGCGAAGGTCGAATTCAGCTTCGGTGCCTCGTCAGAGTTGGTTGCCCAGATCAACCAGGGCGCACCGGCCGACGTCTTGGCCTCAGCCGACGGAGAGAGCATGGGCAGATTGGAGCCCGGCACGAAAGGCGCTCCGGAGAACTTCGCAACGAACCGTCTGCAGATCATCGTTGCGCCGGGGAACCCGAAGGGGATCAGCAGGCTCGCAGATCTCGCTCGGGCCGACGTCGTGTTCGTCTCGGCCGCGCCGCAGGTCCCGATCGGCCGGTACACGCAGCAGGTGCTGGCGGCCGCCGGCGTGACCGCAGCACCGAAGTCGCTCGAGGCGAACGTCAAGGGCATCGTGAACAAGGTGGTGCTCGGTGAGGCAGATGCCGGGATCGTGTACGTCACCGACGTGCTCGCGGCAGGATCGAAGGCACTCGGGGTGGACATCCCCGGGCCGGTGAACGTGGTGGCTACGTATCCGATCGCCGCGCCCGCCACGTCGAAACACCCCGATGCCGCTGCGCGCTTCGTCGCGTTCGTGCGCTCGCCGGCCGGGCAGGCCATCCTCGCCAGGTTCGGCTTCGGTCCGCCATGACACGCCGCCGGGTCGGACGATCCCGCCCGCCCGCCCTCGCCCTCCTCCTTGCCGGCCTCGCCGTTGCATTCTTCGCGCTGCCGTTCGTGGGGATCCTCTGGCGGATGCCGTGGAGTCGCGTGGGGTCGGTACTCAGCAACGGGGCCGTGCGCGAAGCGTTGCGTGTCTCGCTGGAAACGTCGTTGCTCTCAGCGATCATCTCGCTCGTGCTCGGGGTGCCGCTTGCCTGGGTGCTCGCCCAGTTCGACTTCCCCGGTCGGTCGATCGTCCGTGCCCTGAGCACGCTGTCGATGGTGCTGCCCCCCGTTGTCGGAGGTGTTGCGCTGTTCTTCTCGTTCGGGAGGCGCGGGCTATTTGGCCAGTACCTCGACCGTTGGTTCGGGATTCGCCTGCCATTCACCACGGCCGGGGTAGTGGTGGCCCAGGTGTTCGTCGCGATGCCGTTTCTGGTCCTCACGGTCGAGGCAGCGCTGCGTCAGGTGGACCCCCGCTTCGGCGACGCGGCGCGCACGCTCGGCGGGTCCCGCTGGACCGTCTTCCGTCGGGTAACGCTGCCTGCCGTCCGACCCGCACTCATCGCCGGCCTCGTGCTGTCGTGGGCCCGCGCGCTCGGTGAGTTCGGCGCCACGATCACGTTCGCCGGGAACCTTCCCGGGCGCACGCAGACAATGCCGCTCGCGACCTACCTCGCGCTCGAGTCGGACCCAGAGTCTGCACTCGTGCTGAGCCTCGCCCTCATCGCAGTGTCGTTTGCCGTACTGCTCGGCCTGCGAGACCGCTGGCTCGGTGCACCGTCGGGGAGAGCCTCGGTGGCCGCGCCGTGAGACTGCTGGTCGATTCACAGGTGACGAGGGGTTCGTTCCACCTCGATGTGGCTTTCGCTGTCGAGGCGGGCGAGACCGTTGCGCTGCTCGGCCCGAACGGTGCCGGCAAGTCCACCGTGCTCCGCGTGCTGGCCGGTCTGTTGGCGCTCGATAGTGGCCGGATCGAGGTGACGGACGGGGAAGGGAGCGTGACGCTGTGGGACGAACCTGCATCGGACACGTTCGTGTCGCCCGAACGCCGTGGCATCGGGGTCGTCTTCCAGGACTATGCGCTGTTCCCGAACCTGTCGGTGCTCGAGAACGTGGCGTTCGGACTGCGGGCACGCGGAATACGG
>Ga0209086_10003005_pt1 | contig 12963 bp, 11 predicted proteins | sample M_130207_XF_Meta_FD_187312 | JGI IMG/M metagenome (GOLD analysis project Ga0209086, IMG submission 187312) | Freshwater microbial communities from Lake Montjoie, Canada to study carbon cycling - M_130207_XF_MetaG (SPAdes) (version 2) | ecosystem: Environmental > Aquatic > Freshwater > Lake...
CAAACCAGTCGAGGAGTGTGCACCATGACCTGCGTCATGAGCGTGGGAGATTGCTGTTTCAGCCAAGGGGCGACAGCTCCTTCGTGTGGCCGCCACCTTCACCAGGTGCCGGGGGATCGAAATCGTCGTCGGGTGACGTTGATGGCTCCATGGCCCAACCAAACATGGTGAGCAAAATCAAGCCAGCACCGACAGCCATCAACGTACGGTTATAAATGACACCGTAACCAATGACTGGTAGTGAGAATGCCAACAAAATCGGCCAGTACGAACGTGATGGCATGTGAATGTGCTCATCAGGGTGGGCATTGAGTTCGGCCATGACTTCTTCAGCACTATGAACTTGCGTCACTCCATGAGTTGAAGAATCAGTTTCATACTTACGATGGAAGAATTCATCCAAGTTATTCACAGTCGGCAGCACATCAAAGTTGTGTTCTTGTGGAGGACTTTGGGTCATCCATTCAAGACTGCGGGCATCCCAAGGATCAAGAGGTGCAATTGCGACCTTCTTCGACTTGTGGGTGTAGATCACGTTCACTAAGAACAACAAGACACCAATGCCAAGCGTAAACGAACCAATCGATGCAACTCGGTTCCAGAATCCAAAGTTAAAGAATCCTTCGCCGGCACGAGCTTCGGTCCACACCATCATTCGGCGCGGTTGGCCTTGCAATCCGAGAATGTGCATCGGTCCGAAGGTGAGGTTCATTCCGATGACCATCAACCAAAAGTTCCATTTACCAATGGCGTCATTAAGTTGACGGCGGAACATCTTGGGCCACCAGTAATAGAAGCCCGAGAACAACCCGAATACTGCTCCACCGAACAACACGTAATGGAAGTGCGCCACGATGTAGTAGGTATCAGTTTGTTGAGTATCTGCTGGTGCCACTGCGTGGGTAACACCAGAGAGACCGCCAATGGTGAACTGGACAACCAAAGCAATTGCGAACAACATGGGAATCGTGAAGGAGATCTTTCCGCCCCACATCGTCATCACCCAGTTCACGATCTTCACGCCGGTTGGAACCGCAATCGCCATCGTGGACATCGAGAAAACTGCAACCGATACTGGACCAAGACCAGAGGCGAACATATGGTGAGCCCACACGCCCCAACCAACGAAACCGATTGCCGCACCCGACATCGCCACGATCGGGTAACCGAACAACGGCTTCTTCGAGAAGACTGGGATGACTTCACTAACAATGCCAAACGACGGCAAAATCATGATGTACACCTCAGGATGACCGAAAATCCAGAACAAGTGTTGCCACAAGAGTGGATCGGCGCCCGATGCAACGTCAAAGAATGTTGCGTCAAATGAACGCTGGAAAGTCAAAAGGAAAAGTGCGACCGTGATCACGGGAATCGCGAACAATAACAAGAACTGCGTGACTAAAACCATCCAGGTAAAGATGGGCATGCGCATCATCTTCATGCCCTTGGTGCGCATATTCAGAACCGTCACAATGAGGTTGATTGCACCCGTCAATGAAGCAATACCGGTGATCTGCAAACCAATTGTCCAGAAATCGATTCCGTGACTTGGTGAGAAAAGTGTGCTGCTGTTTGGTGCATACATGAACCATCCACCATCAGCTCCGCCGCCCAAGAACCACGATGAGTTCAAGAACAATCCACCAAAAAGGAAGCACCAGAATCCGAATGCATTGATGCGCGGGAATGCCACGTCACGAGCACCGATTTGCAACGGCACGAAATAGTTGGCAAAGGCCGCAGCCATTGGCATCACGAACAAGAACACCATGGTGGTGGCGTGCATCGTGAACATCTGGTTGTACTGATCAGCATTGAGAACTTTTCCGTTGGGAGCAATCAGTTGCAAACGAATAAGTAGTGCTTCAACACCGCCCACAATAAAGAAGAAGAAGGCAGTGACGCCGTACATGATTCCGAGCTTCTTATGGTCAACTGTGACAATCCAGTCGCGCCAACTGGTTGACGCGGCAGGCCGCTTGAAGACACCGAGAGCTTCGCTTGGCTTCACGCCTGAGGGCGCTCCGCCGGCGACAGCCACTTCAGTGGAGGGACGTTCGATGATGGTCATCTGAGTGTTCTCCCGTTATTTCCGCTCGAGCAGGTAAGCGATGATGGTATTGATTTGATCTTCGGTGAGACCAAGAGCTGGCATTCCGCGATATTTTCCGCCCGTAGACGTCAACTTGGTCGGGTCGGCGTACATCGGCTTCTTGGCCGGCGCATTGCGCAACCATTCACGAAGATCTTTTTGATTTAGGCAATCAGCCGAAACGCCTTCAAGATAGCGCTCGCCAAAATCGGCCGACGCGGCGTTCCAGACATTGTCGCGACATTCAGGTGTGAGCAAGTCCCACGAGGCCCCAGCAAAGGTGTTACGCGTTAAGAGGTTGGTCAAGTTAGGTGCAGCGCCCGACACGAGATACTGATCGGGGGCCGAGATAATCAAACTTCCATCAGGGTTGGCCAAGCCGTTGACTTGGTGACAACGACTGCATTGTTGGATGAACAATGCTTCACCATCAGATGCTTCGGTACCAGCTTCGGGTGCGGTGTATGCCTCGAGTTGATTAGCGACCCACTTGTCGTAGTCAGCACGTGACAGAACGACGGCTTCCATACGCATGTACGCATGTGACAAACCACAGAACTCGGTGCATTGACCGGCATAGATACCAGGTTTCGAACCTTCCATGCGCAACAAGTGCACACGACCAGGAACGCTGTCCTTCTTACCGTTCAACTTTGGAATCCAGTATGAGTGGATGACGTCACGGCTAGTGACTCGCAACAACACTTTGGTGTTTTCAGGAATAACGAGTTGTCCCGAAGTCACAATCGGAGCGGTAATTCCGTACTGCTCGGCATTCGAACCAACAGCGGGATAGTCGTATTCCCACCACCACTGTTGACCAGTGACGTTGATGGTCATTTCTGTGTCACTTGTTTTAGCCAATTTGAAGATGGTGCTTGCGGTCGGGATTGCGACACCAAGAAGAATGAGCACTGGGATGACAGTCAAAACAATTTCGACAACTGGCTTACCGTGAGTCTGTTCAGGTATCGCTTGTCCACGATCGCGGTAACGGAACATCGCCCAACCAACTGCGGCAAAAACGATGACTCCAACCACACCGGCAACATAAAAAACTGGACGTTGCAAATTGTCAATGCGCTCGGCATTAGGACCAGCTGGTTGCCAAGTGTCTTGTGGCGAATTCTTACCGCAACTAGCCAGGAAACTCAACGCCGAAACAGCAATTGCCGCTTTCGAGGCATGACGCCAACGTCGTGCAGTCTTCATCGATTCTCCAACTTGATTCATCATCTTTTTCACGGCACCATCACCTCAATCAATGCACCTTCAACGCCAGTAACGCTGATGGTGTAGGGCTCGGCACTCGCATACGACGGCTTTGGAACATTGACTACGACGACTTGCTGGCCACCTTCGGTTACGAGCGCCGTACATGTTTGTAGCACGGTTTCTTTCTTAACCCCTCCGCCAAGGTCTTCAACGGTCTTGCCATATGTCACGATCATGCGATGTTCTCCGGCATCTTCGTTCTGGAAGAGGATGCTTGAGTTCCATGAACGTTGCAAAGAGATAGACGACAGAGGTCCGGAGAAGCCATCCATCTCGGCGTACAAAACACCATCTTTCAAAGTCACGGTTGCTGCGATACTGCTCTTGGCTGATACCGCGCGAATCGGACTCTCGTCGGCGACTTCGGCTTCTTCGCCACATGGACGCTCAGCAAAGTGATCTTCGGCTGCTGCGACTGTGAGTTCTTCACGTTCGCCATTCAGCGCAAGTGCAACACCAACGGCCGACAAAGCGAGCAAGACAACACCACATGCGGCGCCTACAACTCGTGCACTTGTACCTCGACGAATCGACAACATTGAACCGAAGAACAAAACAAGTGCACCAAGAATTGCAAAAACAATCGGGCCGGCTTCGACAGACAACGCCAGGAAGATTCGTGAGAACGACAACACAATCGCAGCGAGCAACAAGGCTCCGCCGATCGGAATTTCAAGAGGGTGAACAACCCAACCACGAACACGTGCGTTGTACCCCACATCTGATGACGCACGATCGCTCCAGTTTTGAATGAGCCATTCGCCGAGCATCGCAAGCAACAATGCGACGCCAACTTTAAAAATACCGGGCGAGGTCACAAGACCGACAACCACCATTCCAAGAGCCAATGCGGTACCTAACGGGAACCAACTACGACCAGGTCCGCGCTGTGCTGCAGGCGCCGAATCGTGCTGAGCGGTATCGGTTGACAAAACGTGTCCATCACGAACATACGAAGCAATCGCACCGAGGAATATCGAGGCGATGGCAATGAACACCAAAGCGACTGCTCCAGATCCGCCATCGTTTGCAATTGTCCAGACAATGGCGGCAGCGACTGATATTGCGCCGAGTCCGTAGAAGAGTTTTGAGCTTGTTGTAATCATGAGTTCTGCCTCGTCACTTCTGCACGTAGATGACGAACCACACTGAACAGAACGCTGCAGTGAGGAAATACCAATACAGGGCATGAGCCGAAACAAGTTCGACTTCTTTGGTGCGACCACCGAGATACCTGAATGCGGCAACTGCTGTGAACACCAAACCAGAAAGCAACAATGCGGTCATCGTTCCGGTTGCCGCGTAGAACATTGAATGGAAGGCACCGTCTTTGGCACCGATTCCCATTTGGGTCCAGATGAAAATTTGAGCATTGACAACCGCCAACGACATCAACGCTGTGACACCTAGAGCAAGACCCGTGTGAGTGCGATCATTGCGCTTTGCGGAGTAGACGGCCCACTGGGCCATGACGCAAACCACCAAAAGACCGAGCAACATCACGTTGGCTGCAACTTCTGGAACCACAATCTTGGCGGGCATCCAGTCTTTGATGAATCCACGCTTGAGTGATTCACGTACGGGAGCGTCAGCGCGGAACTTCAGCCAGGTGGCCATCATTCCGCCGATCAGCATAAAACCAGCGGCACCAGCGACTGCAGTGCCAACAAATACTTGACGGTGCGGTGCAGGTTGCGAAGCGGGGGGTAGTGCGAGCATCAGGCAACCTTCCCTGTCGATGAAGTGGACTTCATATCAGCCAACGGAGTTGCCGAATTAACGACAATCACACCAGCAAAATTTTCAGTGGGTGGCGGCGATGACGTCGCCCACTCGAGGCTTGTGCCATCCCATGGATCGTTGCCAGCAGCTTCACCACTCGTGAAACTCTTCAACGCAAGACCGACAAAAGCAATTGATGCCATCAACATGACAACGAATCCTGCGCACGTCAATGCGTTCCACAAATCTTGCGGACCGCTGTACGCGAAACCGTTCACGAGACCAGTGGGCTGATCAGCAAATCCAGCGACGTAATACGGAATCGAATCAAGTCCGATCGCAAGAAGTGCCAACAAAGCCAAAGGAGTTGCTGCCTTGTCAGGGATTGAACGTCCCCACAATTTTGGCCCCCAGTAGCAGATACCACCGAAGGCAATCGTAATTGCACCGAATGTGATCGGAACATAGACGCCTGCTTCGTAAATCGAGCCGATCAATCCAGCATCTTGAACGAGTCCGACGATGTGAGCAGCGGCACCGAGAAGAATGCCGAGCAAACCAATCAGAACAAATGTCAATGGTGCACTGATGACGGGCTTGCTGGATTTGAGTGTCAATAGCGACAAACCAAGAACCCCGAGCAAACCAAGTACTGGAACGACGTTCAGTAACAAAAACGGTAAAAGATCAGCAATCTTGGTACCAGCATTATCAAGAAACTTTGCACCTTCCCACGGCAGCGTGATGCTTGTTTGAGTCACAGTTGCAAGTGCACTAACAGCGACGACTCCTACGGCCCCAAAGGCCACCGAACGCTGAGCCAAACGTGTACGACCAATAGTGGGAACAACATCGAGCACAATGCCAAGTGCCGGAATTGCCAACAACAAACTAAACGGCTGTGACAACGCCCAACCGATCCACTGATTGACACCAGTGTTTCCACCAAAACCAGCGCGGGCGTAACGGTGATCGACATAGACGTACACGGTGGTGCCAATCAAAACCGGCATCGTGAGAATCAACGCCAACGAACCAACAAGTGATGACCAGGTGAAAAGCGGAGCCCGCAAAATTCCCATACCCGGCGCACGAGTGGTGAGCACACTGACCGCAATCGAAGTTGCTGCCATCAATACGCCGAAGCCAAGAACGATTGATCCAGACAGGTACAAATCAACAAGGTTGGAGTTGCCACCCTTCGGACCACCGTTACCGATGATCGAGGCGAGGGCGAGGCCAAGTCCAATGAGCCAAGTCCAAAAGCCAGCGGCTGCTAACCGCGGAAACGCATTTGAACGTGCACCCAATTGCAACGGAACAATGGCAATCGAGAGACCGAGCAAAAGTGGAACTACTGTTCCGAATGTGAGCAGCAAACGCACTGCCGCCAACACTTGTGCAACTGAATTGTCACTCAGAATTTGATAACTATCGGCGTTGATGCGCTCGAATGTCACCAAGATGGCAAGGACGAGTCCGGCCACAAGACCGACAAAGCTTGTTCCGATAAATAGGCGACCAACTTTTTTGTGATCAGCAGTAGTCAGCCATGTCGCAATGGCTGGCGTCGATGCAGATACATCAGTAGGTAGATGGGTTTCAATTGATGTCATTCGAGATGGCTCGCTTCACGCGCAACGAGAGGAGTTCGGGGTTCCTCGGGGGTCTCAAAACTGTTTCCAATCAACGACATTACCCTGATTGCCCTGCTGAGACCGAAATCCCCGATCAAGTTCGCTCGTGAATCCGTTGTCACTGATACGACAATTCAGATCCCGTACTTTACAAACACATCGACGGCCATGGCCGTAAAAAGGACTGTCACATAAGTGATTGAGAATCCGAACACCCGCATCGCCCGACTCGCCGAGGGATGGCGACCCAGATCAACGGTGCTGGCAATAAATCCCAGCCCCAAAATGACCGCTGAAATCATGTAGATCAGCCCAAGGTTGGATACGGGACCCAAAATCAGGGTGGTGGCGGTCAAAAGGACTGTGTACACGAACATCTGGCGGACCGTCTGCTTCATGGTCGCAACCGAGGGCATCATCGGGACCCCAGCGGCTTTGTATTCGTCGGCGTGGCGAATGGCTAGGGCCCAAAAATGGGGTGGGGTCCACAAAAATATGGCTATGAACAGGATAAATGGCTCCCAGGCCAGCGAATTTTGCACCGCGGCCCAACCCACTAGGACAGGAACCGCCCCAGCTGCGCCGCCGATCACGATGTTCTGACGACTCGTGCGCTTGAGCCACAACGAATAGACGAAGACATAAAACAGGGTCGCCGAGAGTGCCAAACAGGCCGCCAGCAAGTTGGCCCCCGCCCAAAGAATCGCAAAAGCGACCGCTTCCAGGGCCAATGCAAAAATCATGGCCTCGCGCGGCTGGATGAGGCCGGTCACGAGCGGACGGGTTTTTGTGCGGTCCATGAGGGCGTCGATGTCGCGGTCGATCACCATGTTGATGGCGTTTGCTCCGCCCGCGGCCAAAGTGCCACCGATGAGGGTGATGGCGACGAGTCCCCAACTGGGCCAACCATGTTCAGCCAAAACCATGGGGGGAACCGTGGTGATGAGCAACAGCTCAACGACCCGCAACTTCATCAAAACGATGTATCCACCGAAAACCGACTTTGGTTCTTTACGGGCACCATGTGCGGCGACCCCACCTGGCGACAGGCGAGACGGAACCAAGGGGCGCGAACCAACAGACATCAATCTTGATCGTATGGGGGTGTGAATACCTCAACCAACCGAGACAATGAAGGAGTGAACACAGCAGGCGTGACTCTCGTCGCCGCAGCACCCGCAACTATTGAGCGACCCGAGGCCGAAGAGTCAATATCTCTTGAGCATCCGTGGGTTGTTTTGGTCTGGAACGACCCCATCAACCTGATGAGTTACGTCACTTTTGTTTTCCAAAAATTATTTGGTTACAGCCTTGAAAAAGCCACTGAACTCATGCTCGATGTCCATGAAAAGGGCAAAGCAGTTGTTGCCAGTGGCTCGAAAGAAAAGTCCGAAATGGATGTCTACCGACTCCATGAACATGGCCTCTGGGCCACCATGCAACAGGACGCGGTCTGACGTGGCACGTGCCAAACCACCGTTCGCGACAACCAAAAAGGGAATCGCCATCAACTTGGGTCCTGATGAACGAGGATTGCTCCGAACGCTGATCGGTGAAGTTCGAGAATTGCTCACGACTGCTCCAATCGGCGACCCGAAGTTGGCTCGGCTTTTTCCGCCGGCCTATTTCGATAACGACGAGGCTGAAACCGAGTACCAACGACTGATGCGCGACGAGTTAGTTGCGAGTCGACTCGACTCCATCGCCACTGTCGACGAGTTCCTCGGTGACGACAAGCTAAAAATCGTCACTTTTGCGCAATTAGATGCATTCTGCGCTGCTCTCAACAGTGTGCGCCTCGTCTTGGGAACCCTCTTAGGTGTTGGAGAAATCGATGATTACCTTGATGAAGACGATCCGCGCCATGACGAACTCGCCCTCTACAACTTCTTGTCGTGGCTTCTCGATAGTGCCATCTCGGCCCTCATGCAAAACCCCCTCGCGTAAAACCCCCATGTAAAACGACGGAGGGCGCCAATCTTCGGGTGGAGACCGCAGGCAGTCCTGTTAGAGTTGCCACGCTCTCATCGAGACGAGTGCCCAAGCCCCCATCGTCTAGTGGCCTAGGACACCACCCTTTCAAGGTGGCGGCACGGGTTCGAATCCCGTTGGGGGTGCCAGACCGTTTTGCGGTCCGACATCTAGTACATACTTCTAGTGATTACATCTAGTACACATCTAGTACATAGCCGAAATTGCAATAACCAAAGCACATGTTTTGGTCTCGTGGTGAAGTTGGAGTTCACGCCGGCCTGTCAAGCCGGAGGTCGCGGGTTCGAGTCCCGTCGGGACCGCCAGTGCGTGTGGGGAAACCCACAAGCACACGGTCGAGTAGCTCAGTCGGCAGAGCGTCCGCCTGAAAAGCGGAAGGTCACCGGATCGACGCCGGTCTCGACCACTTCATGTTTAGACGCGATATCGAAGGCCTTCGGGCACTGGCTGTCGGCTTCGTGGTTCTCTTTCACGCCAAGTTTCTTGGTCTCACTGGCGGATTCATCGGAGTTGATGTCTTCTTCGTCGTCTCCGGTTTTCTGATCACGTCGTTACTCATGAGCGAACATTCAGCGGACGGTGAAATTTCACTGAAGAACTTTTACGCTCGCCGGGCCCGCCGCCTGTTGCCAGCGTCGGCATTGGTCATTGCGGTCACTGCACTGGCAAGTCGTATCTGGCTTGAACCACTTCGATTACGCGACATTGGCACTGATGCGGTCGCCAGTGGTGGTTTCTTCTCCAACATTTTATTTGGTATTCGCAGCACCGATTACTTACAGGCCGGACAACCGCCGTCACCTTTCCAACATTTTTGGTCACTTTCGGTTGAAGAGCAGTTCTATATTGTCTGGCCCGCGCTTTTGATCTTGTTGCTTTGGAAGTCGCGCGATCGCCATGCACGAGCAATTGTTGCGATCTCCACACTCAGCGTTATCTCACTATCACTGTGTATCTGGCAAACAACACAATCTCAGCCATGGGCATTCTTTGGGTTACACACTCGGGCTTGGGAGCTTGGTGTCGGTGCGCTGGTTGCCTTGTCGTGGAAACATATTGAGCAACTTCCTACAAACTTCCGAGCATTAGTTGGTTGGCTTGGATTATTCGCCATTGTCGTCAGCGGACTCATGATTACTGAAAAGCTGGCATTCCCCGGCAAATTGGCATTACTACCCGTTGTTGCAACGGCACTCGTACTCATGGCTGGGCAAAATGCACATTGGGGCCCGCAACGAATCCTTTCACTCAAACCTTTGCAATGGATCGGTGCCCGCTCGTACTCGATCTATTTGTGGCACTGGCCAGTTCTGATCATCGCCGAATCACACGCAGGCCGAGACTTACGGGTCAGCGAACGCATCATTGCCATTGCTGCCGCAATCATCGCCGCATCACTCTCGCATCACTTTTTAGAAAATCCAGTACGCCATTCGGCTTCTCTTCAAGCCAAGCCACGACTCGCACTCATGGTTGGCGGAGCGCTGATTGTGATGAGTCTCGGCGTTGGATTTGTTCTGCGAACCTCATCGGTTGCGCTGAGCACTGACGTCATTGCTGAAGCACCTGTAGCAATCGCAACCTCGACTACGTCAACGACAGTGCGGATTGTTTCTTCTGATAGCACGACTGCACCGCTCGAAACAACGACATCACTTGCGACAATTCCTGAAGGTCCACCCCCGTCCATAGTCAATGCTGTTGCACCAATCGATGCAGTTATTACTGGCGCGCTCACTGATGAAGTTCCGGCAAACTTGCAACCATCATTGCGCGGCGCTTCTGGCGATAAGCCCGAAATCTATGACAACGGATGTCATGTCAATTTGATTGATATCGAACCAAAAGTTTGCGTGTACGGAGACACCACTTCTGATTTCACCGTTGCGCTCTACGGCGACTCACACGCTGCTCAATGGTTTCCAGCACTCAATCAAATTGCCCTTGAACGTCAATGGAGATTAGTCATTCTGACCAAGATGGGTTGCACCACAATTGATCTGATCACTGCTAATTCATTGGTTGGTCCCACGTATCCAGGTTGCCGACCATGGCGGGAAAAAGTTCTTGAGCGTTTCGCCGCAGAAAATGTTCGCGTGGTTTTTATGACCAGCTCAAATCGTTTAACCGATCCAGCCACTGGCCAACCATTTGCTGATTCAATCGTCAAGGCTGGTTTTGCTACTTTGATTCCACAGTTACAAGGCATGAGCATCAGCCCGATTGTGATTACCGATACTCCTTATCCCGGAACCGATGTGCCCATTTGTTTGTCAAAAGCCATCAAGAATGTCGGCTCGTGTGCATTCAGCCGTGACAAGGGAATTCGCGCCAATCGTCAACAGACCAGCGTTGATGTGGCTGTTGAAAACAACGCCCAATACTTAGACGTCAGTCATTGGGTATGTTCGCTTGATACATGCCCAGTCATTACTGGAAACATTTTGATGTATCGCGATTCGCACCATCTCACGACTACGTACGTACAATTTTTAACGCCGTTAATTGATGCAGCAGTCGCGCCTTATGTAGACGGCGTGAGGTCGCGAATCAGTGCTTCTTGAGCAACTGTCGCCACCAAGACGCCATCTTCACTGAAGACATGACCAAGGGCAAGCCCACGATTACTGCCTAATGAATGACACGTGAAATCGTGCAGATGCCAGCGATCACTTTGAATTGGTCGGTGAAACCAAATGGTGTGATCAAGACTGGCTCCTTGAAAGTTGCGATGATTTTCTGGTCGCAATGAAATTTCGGGGTGGGTACGCACAACAGCATCGGTTGGCAAGTCATCACTGAGATAGGCGAATGCACAGCGATGCAAAAGTTGCGCCCGCTGATCGCCGGGATCGCCCAATTCTTCGGTCACTCTGAACCAAGCCATGGCCCGACCGGAACCTTCGCGTCCATCGGCTGGGTGATCGGCCTTTTCAATCCAACGCCGATCAAAGAAATCAGACCATGTTGAGTTGGTCATTTTGTCCGGGAGAGGAACGCCTGTCGGAAAACCAATGGGTTGCACATCTGCAGCTTGTTCAAATCGCTGAAAACTTGCTTCCAAGTTGAGAATTGCTCCACTTTCTTGACGAGCCACCACACGACGAGTACAAAAACTTTTACCGTTACGAATACGATCAACTTCGTATCGCACCGTGTCTTTCGGACTTCCACGCCGAATGAAATAGGCCCGCAATGAATGAGGCTCCATATCGGGCTCGACTGTTTCGGCTGCCGCCCACAACGCTTGCGCAACAATATGTCCGCCGTATAAGCCACCCCACGGGTATTCACGGCCTGCTCCGACAAATGTGTCGACGCCATGAGGTTCAAGGGCGAAAAGTTGTTGAATGGTCACGCCGTCAGGCTATGACGCATTAATGAATACCCGCTTTCGAATTATGTGCCGTATCCATAACCCAAATCGGGGGCAGTCAGCATGGGCACAAACGGAATTCCGCGTTCGGCAGCCATGGCTCCACACGTACCACCGCGATCGACGACGACTGTAATCAGCACCGGAATCGCGCCAAATGCAATGACAGCATCGACTGCTTCCATGATTGAAGTACCACGAGTCACGGTGTCTTCAGTAATGACTACTTTGTCGCCAGGTTGCAAGGCACCGGCAATGCGCCCGGTCACGCCATGATCTTTGGCCTCTTTACGAACGCTAAAACTTCGAAGATCAATGCCTCGCGTGGCAGCAACGGCGGCAATGCCATACGCGACTGGATCAGCACCCATCGTCAATCCGCCGATCGCCACAGCATCGGTGGGAATAAGTGTCAGGGCAACATCTGCCATGAGCACGACGCCATCGGCCCGACAGGCCGTTTGTTTTGTATCAAGAAACCATGAACTGCTTGCTCCTGATTTCAAAGTGAAGTTGCCCGTCTTTAACGAATGGCGAAGAACGTGTTCACGCAACGCGTGGCGAGCAGGATCAAGACTTGGTAATACATTCGGATTATTACTCATAGTTAATTACAGTAGTGCGCGAATTGTCGTCGTGTATCTCTTTGTGAGACTCTCCTGTATCAGCAATAAATACAGTGATTTCTTAAGAAAATCGTCACAATTTCTTAGGTACAAATACATCGCTTTACATGATGGACAGTCATATATTGACAAATATGGCAGCACCGAAAACACCAATGTCTAAATCTCATAAGGCGGCTTTGGCGGTTGGACGAGCAGAGAGTCGAACTGTTCGTGATTATCTTGAAGCAGTTCGCCGCA
>Ga0209086_10003007_pt1 | contig 12959 bp, 23 predicted proteins | sample M_130207_XF_Meta_FD_187312 | JGI IMG/M metagenome (GOLD analysis project Ga0209086, IMG submission 187312) | Freshwater microbial communities from Lake Montjoie, Canada to study carbon cycling - M_130207_XF_MetaG (SPAdes) (version 2) | ecosystem: Environmental > Aquatic > Freshwater > Lake...
TTCAAAGAGTGGAAGAAACCGGGCTCCGGGAATACAGGCTATTTCTTGTTCCCGACGATGCGTGCTGAGACAGAAGAAATCAAAGAGATATGGGGTCGAGAGTTCGACGATATCTCTTCTAAAGTTTTTCCTGACGGGAGATAACGGTGGCTAAGACCAGAAAACTGATCGTCGATGTTCTGGCCGATGCGAGCAAGGTCACGTCCGAATTCGGGAAAATCGGTAAGAGCTCTGGGACGCTCGAGGACAAGTTCAAGAAACTTGGTAAGAGTCTCGCACTAGGGATGGGTGCTGCTGCTGCTGGTGTCGCTGTCCTCGGGAAGGGTGCGATTGATGCTGCTGTGGAGGCACAGAAAGTCCAGAAAGGTGTCGAGGCGTCGATCAGGAGCAGTGGTGGTGCTGCGAATGTTACGGCTAAAGAGATCGACAAGTTCGCTAGTGCGATGCAGTTCAAAACTGGTATCGACGATGAGGCGATCAAAACTTCTCAGACGTTGCTGCTCGGTTTTCGCAATGTCCGTAACGAGAGTGGTGATGGTAACAAGATATTTAATCGGGCTAGCGTTGCGATGTTGGATCTTGGGAAGAAGATGGGCTCTACCGATGCTGCTGCTAAAGCCCTCGGTAAGGCTCTCTCTGACCCTGTAGGCGGCCTTAAAGGCTTGAAGGGCGCTGGAGTGGCCCTGACTGCCCAACAGAAAGAACAAGTCAAAGCATTCGTAGCGTCCGGGGATCTGCTCTCTGCTCAGAAGATCGTCCTCGATGAGGTCACGAAAGCGACTGGCGGTTATGCAGAGTCGACTACGACTGCTGGAGATCGTGCGAAGTTGGCGTTCGGGGAAGTCCAGGAGAAGATTGGTGGCGCTCTCCTGCCGGTTGCTGAGAAGCTCTCGAAGTGGTTTGTTGAGACTCTGATTCCAGCGGTGCAGAGTTTCTTTAAGAAGCATGGGCCAGCGTTGAAGAAAGCGTTTCAGGATATTGCTGACAAGGTCCGACCTGTCGCCGAGTTTTTGGGTGAGAATGTTCCGAAGGCTATTAAGAAGCTCGGTAACTTTATTAAGAACAACACTGGCGAAGTGAAAGTGTTTGTCGGGGTTCTTGGTGCGTTGGCTGTTGCGATCGGGCTAATAACGATTGTGATGAACATTCTTGCTATGAATCCGATTGTGTTGATCATCGCCGGAATCATGATTGCTGTTGCTGCTCTTGCTGCTGGATTGTTCTATCTGTATAACAAGTTCCAGATTGTCCGTGATGTTGTGGACACTATTGGGACAGTCTTTAAGTTTGTATTCGAGGCGATTGCTGCTTATGTAAAGTGGTCTTTTGGGATGATCAAGAAAGAGATCGAGATTCTCGCTGAAGTGTTCTCTTGGTTGTGGACTCGTACTGAGGGTCTGCGTGAGGGCATTGTCGGCATCTTTAGTGGCATCTTTGACGGTATTAAGGGTGCGCTGCGGATGGGTTGGAATGGTCTGATTGGGATCATTAACCCGATTATTAAGAAGTTGCGTAACTTGCCAGGGCTTAGTTGGCTTCCGGCTGACGGTCTTCCTACTTGGCCTGGGGATCAAGGCTCACAGCGAGAGCAACAATTCCAAAGTGGTGGTGTGACGAGGATGGCTAAGGGTGGCATCGTTACGAGTGCGACAAATGCTCTGATTGGTGAAGCTGGCCCGGAGGCTGTGATCCCGTTGTCTAAGTTCAACCTTGGTGGTCCTTCGACGATTAATATCACGATCAACGCTAGTCCTTTGTCGAGTCCTGCTGATGTAGGTAGCGCTGTGGTAGATGCGTTGAAAGCGTATGAACGTCGTAACGGTAGCCTCCCGCTTAAGGTTGCCTAGTGGCTGCCGGACTGCCAACTCTCGTCGTCGAGGTTGCGTTCACTAGCGACAGCCTGGACACGACTCCAACATGGGTTGACATCACCTCTTATGTGCGGGCGGGGTCTGTTAGGTCGGGTCGGACTAACGAACTGGAGGAGTACCAGGCGGGGAGTTGTGCGTTGACTCTTGATAACCGTGACCGGCGCTTCGATCCTCTCTATGCGAGTGGTCCCTACTATGGGAACCTAAAAGCCCGGAGGCAATGTCGGATTCGTGCGACATATTCGGCTGTCACTTATGACTTGTTCTACGGGTTTGTGTCTGGTTGGACTCTCTCGCCAGATCTGAGTGGTGACAGTATCTGCCAGATTGAAGGGTACGACGGGCTCTCATATCTAGCGGGTGTGGATCTTCCTAGCGATTTTTATACTTGGACTGTTGAGAATCTTGCCGATCAGCCGGTCGCTTGGTGGCCTCTGGGTGCAACAGATTCGAGTTGCACAGACAAGATGGGCGACTATAACTGGACCTATACTGTTGCGGCTCCAGCGGTTGGTAGTAGTCCGTCTCAATATATGTCTGGGAGTGGTACTACTTTTGCAGCAGATTTTGGGATCATCGGTCCAACTGTCCCTCCAGCTGGAGGCGGTGCCTGGACTGTTGAAGGATTCTTGAAAACTGCAACTTTTGGGAACACTGGTTATGTGTCTCCGATTCTTGCTAATGCTGGACCTGATAATGCGACTATCGGTATCGACGATGGTGGCAGGCTGGTGTTCAGGAACTCTGGTGCTGGTGCGGTGAACAGTGGATTCCCTGCGAATGATGACACTTGGCGACATTTTGCGATCACATATGATGGGAGTGGATCTCCTCCGACTCTTTATGTGAACGGAGTCAACCTGTCTTTTGGGCAAGCAGGTTCTGGGGCTTGTGGGACTGGCTGGCAGCTGATTGGCTTGTCGAACCATTTTGATGATGATCCGATCTTTACTGGCGAGTTAGCGCATATCAAGATCTATCAGGTTGCGTTGACTGCGGCTCAGGTTTCGACTCTTTATGCTGCTGGTCTTCGAGGGACGATCTCTGGTGGGACTACTTCTGACGAGTGGGTCCAAGAGGTGTTGTCTGCGGCTGGTTGGCCCGCTACTTGGACAACTCTTGAAACTGGGAGTGTTAAGCCTGGTGGGATGAAATGGGGGCAGAATGCCCTCACAGTTTTACAGCAGCTCGCATTGACTGAGGGTGGGCGAGTCTTCGTAGATCAGGATGGCGAGTTTCAATTTTATAGTCGATCGCACGATTCTACGGCAGCTCGCTCGACGACTTCGCAGGCTACCTACTCGGATAGCGGTCTAGCGGCTGTCGTCCCGTTCTTCGCTGTCGGCGAGATCTCCTACAGTGACTCATACCTGGCGAACAGTGTGACGGTCACTACGGCTGAGGGTTTAGCGTTTACGGCTAAAGATGCGACCTCGATTACGACCTATGGGACTGTGGCGAAGCAGATCGATACCTTGTTAGACAGTCAGGCTGATGCACAGACCTATGCGGACATCTATCTGAATGCATATAAAGATCCGAGTTTGCGTATCCAAGAATGGAAAGTCGCTCCACAGGCTAAAGGGTCGATCTCGTTTCCGTTGGTTTTGGCTGCGAGTCTCGCTGACCGGGTCACGTTTGAGATCAAACCTAATAACCTTGGGACTCGGATCTCGGAGCAGTTGATCGTGGAGCAGATTGTTCACGACTTTACGCCGGACACTTGGACTACGACTTTTAGTGGTAGTCCAGCAGTGTTGACTTGGATTTTAGAAGACGCCGTCTATGGGCTCCTCGAGTCCACAACAATTCTAGGATAGGACTATGGCTTTCAGTGCGGGTACCACAAGATCGGCGGCTTATAAAGTCCTCGCAACCGATTACAACCTGTCAATCAATAACGTCAACTATCTAGGGTCGGGGACTCCTGGCACCGGTCGAGCAGCCGTCATGGCTACGAGCGTTCTCGATACGTCGCTGACGACTGGCACATTCACAAATATGCTGTTCGCTTCCGAAGAGTACGACACCAGCACGATGCATTCGACGGTATCTAACACAGGTCGACTTACCATTCCGGCTGACGAAGCAGGTCTTTATCAGATAACAGCTAGCGTCTTTCTGAACTATCACAGTTCCTCAAAAAACTGTGGCTTAATGTTGAGGAAGAATGCTGCGGCGAGTTCCTCTGGTGGGACTCTGATCACACAATCAGTTACTGCACTATCAACAAACAGTGTGATTCTTTCCGGAGTCGAACTGAACACTCATGTCCGACTGGCAGCCGCTGACTATCTTGAACTGTTTGTGATGCAGGACTCTGGTGGTGCTCTAGTTCTTAAAGGCTCTAGTCTTGCTCACCGCTTCGGTGCTCTCTGGATGTCGGCTTGACCGATGGCTGCTATCCAATATATTGGCGACTGGACAGCGATTCTCGCTTTCTTCATTACCTTGATCACATTGTGTGTCCTGTTGCGTAAACATATAGCGAAGCCTGTTAGTGCTGCTATCCAGCGACAGTTGATTGAGGTCATTCAGACAACTGTTGAACCTCATCTGGTGTTCCTGCGTAGCGAGTTGACGTTGAATGGTGGACATTCGTTGAAAGACAATGTCAAAGATCTCCGGGACGAGTTAGAGATTGTTCGTGGTGAGATGAAAGAAATACGAGATCCTGCGAGGCGTGACCGTTCTACTGACATCTAGGAGGCATACGATGGGTAAGGGTTTAAGTCTTACAGAGTTTGCTGCTGCCGATGGTGGACCGGCTCGAGGTTCTGGTAGTTGGGTACAAAGCCTGCCGGAGTGGCCTGAGATACTCGAAGCCTACAAAGCGGGTGTGAGGCTCTACCAGATCCGCTCTTGGTTGATAGCGGAGCGTGGCTATCCGGTAGCAGAGGTAACTCGCAGCCGGGTCGCCTATCTGTCGAGGAATTATAGCGGTGAGTAAAGCCGAGGATCGGCTCTTGTCGTTGCGGAAGTTCGCTGCCGACGAGAAAGTCCGTCAAGCTGCTCCTCCAGCAGGTTGGGCTCCTGGGTTCCGTTGGGATGGCACTCGAGGACAGATCACGACAGAGACGTTGGAAGCGGAACCCGAAGACTGGGGAGCACTTCTCGCTAGTCGTGGACTGGATCCTTTGAAGTATGAGGTCGTCGGCGATTCGATTAAGTGGTGTTCGTATGACGGGTGGAAGCGTGACGAGGCGGGTGAGGATGCATACTCGACGATCTGCTACTCGTACAGGGCTGATATCCGGTTGCGCCAGCAGGCTGCGCCGGATCTTGACGCTATGTTTCTGGAGGCACGAAAACTAAAACGTAAGCCCACGACCGTGACTGGCGATCGGGCTCTAGTGATCTTGATTTCAGATTGGCAGGTCGGTAATGCTGACGCTGGCGGTATTGCATCTCAGCTCGAGAAAATTGCAGCGCTCCCTCAGCTCTGCGTGGACAGATTTCGTAGCCTACGCAGAGGCAATGTCCAGATTGGAGAGATAGTCCTCGCAGGCATGGGCGATCTTGTTGAAGGTTGCAGCGGGTTCTATCCAGCACAACAGTCAATGGTGCAGCTAGATCGTAGAGAACAGACGAGAGTTGTTCGTCGAGGCTTGCTGGATCTGGTGAAAGCTCTGGCACCGTTGGCTCCAAAGGTGACCGTTACGGCTGTTGCTGGTAATCATGGCGAGAACCGTCAGAACGGTAAAGCGATAACGAGTCCTAACGATAACGATGATGTTGCTGTCTTCGAGCAGGTCGCTGAGATCTGTGCCGAGAACCCGACCGTCTTCGGACATCTCTCCTGGCGACTCCCTACCGATCGGATCGCAGTCAGCCTCGAGGCTGGCGGGCTCCATATCGGGTTCACTCACGGCCATCTGGCAAGACCGGCTGGAGATCCAGCTTCTACTTTGTGGAAGTGGTGGACGGCTCAGGCTATGGGTCGAGAGTATGAGGGCATCGCCGATGCACAGATCTTGTGTGCCGGCCACTATCACCATCTCAACGTGCGGAGCCAACAGGGTCGGGTCTTGTTTATCGCTCCGAGCTTGACGGCTGTTGGCGACTGGTGGGCGAACTCTACAGGGATGCGAACAGACCCAGGGACACTCACCTTCGTCGCCGGGCCCGACGGCTGGTCCAATCTGGAGATCTTGCGATGACCAGCTCGGAGAACGAGAACGTCGATCCGCAGGTACTCCCAGATCTCAGGGTCGTGTCGGTTATTCACGATAACGATCTCGACGGGCTAAAGGTCAGTTACGACGAGGATGCGATCGGCGGTTTTGAGGCATTAGGGATCTTGATCGCTGGAGCGTTCAAACATCTGTGTTACATCGCCGATGTTAATGTTGACTTAGATGTTGATGCCTATATGGGTGATGACGAAGCGGAAGAAGATGAGTGATCTTGATCAGATGTCAACAATGCAGTCAACAGATCGATCTGATCTCAGGCTGCTGTCCCAATTGTGGTTGGCTTACAACAGAAAGAGATAACGATGTTCACTCGACGAATGATAGAACGAATGATCCGTGCCGCTATTGCAGCGGGAATGGCAACGCTCGCTGCGGGTGTCGTGAACGCTGACACTTCTGTCCCAGCGTTGAAGGCTCTTGTCGTGGCTGCGATCGCTAGTGGTATCTCTGCTGCGATCTCAATGGTGTCGACCCTGTTCGGCGATCCCGAGTCTGCGTCGTTCGTAGAATGAGTGACGCTAAGGCCGAACCGATTGTGACGATTACTGCGATAATTACTAGGGCTGACGGCACCGTCGAAGATCTTGGTGTTGTCGCTTCGAACGTGACTATGGCTTCTCCACTCCGTGAGAAGCTTCGAATCTTAATGAGGAGAGACTAATGGCAGCATCAACTGCGGTCGTCAACACTGGCCGAGCAATCATCACTAGTCGACTTATCGGGACTGCAACAGCAGTGCCCTTGTACGTTGCTTGGGGTACCGGAACCACCGGTGTGGCGTTAACTGACACCACACTGACGGAGCCCGGAGAAGCTCGCACACTCGGTGTCGGCACACAAACCACGACCACAACGACCTCCGACACGATGAACGTCACAGGGACAATCGTTGCCACCGGAACCAGGACAATCGGAGAGGCCGGATTATTCACGGCTATCACATCTGGGACACTGTTCGTTCGTGGCGTACTCGCCTCGACGATCGGCCTAACGTCTGGCGACTCAATTGCCTTTACCTTCAACGTGTCTATTACTTCCGCAGTTGTCTAACGATGACTGCACTAGATGACTGGTGGGCTGTCGAGGCAGACCAGTCTTTGACCTCTGAGCAGAAGGTAGCTCTCTTTAACGATATTCGGGCTGCTGCTTTTCTAGCGGTCGAGTTACCTTTCTATGTGGATGCGCTACAGATCACAGGCATCGCAGTATCAGGTAATCGTGTAGACGTATCAGGGCTTGGTAAGTTTTCGTGGCCTCTGCGCATCTATAACGGGCCGGTAGGCGTTGCTGATCCTGATGGCAATGTAACTAAAGCCGATGGCAATACCTGGTTTAGTGACCCTATTGAAGTGGTCGCCCAATGTATTCGGAGCGCACCGTGACTACTTCTGTGATCTATGGCTCTACGATTAGAGGCCAGAATATGCAGTACGGGTCGGGAGGTGCATCGCCAGGTGTTACAGCTGCAACGATTGGCCTAGCGTCGCCATTTACTAACTTGTCTACGTTTCTCTCTACTAAGGTAACTCGTACTCGTTTTACTAATAGTACGGGCTCGACGACTAACCCGACGGCTACGTTTAGTGCGACTCCTGCTAACGGCTCTGCACTTATAGCAGTAATTTTACGTACCGCCGATAACACGACAACGACGTTGTCGGGGTGGACTCAGCTCTCTAACGCTGGTGCCGGTGGAGTACGTCAAGCAGCGGTATGGTGGAAACGTGCCGGAGCTTCAGAGCCGACGGTTGTTACTGCTACTAACGCTACGGCAGCGGCTTGGAATATGACGATTATTGAGTATGGCGGCTGGGCGACCCTCGCTGATCCTGTCTCTATCTCTAACTCGGCAACAGTCGCTAGCACTACAACCATTACGGTACCTGCTACCGGAATGATGGCAGGCGTATGTGCGATAGTAAACGGTACAGGCAGTTGGACTACCGCTACTCTGGCCGATTTTTCAGGTAACAATGCTTCGTATACTCAGTTTGCTGCTACCACCCTCGCTAACTGTAGTGAGATTGTTGGCTATAACAACTATGAGGATGCAGTAGCCCAATATACGTTAGGTACTGCAAGAGCAACTAACAGACTGGTAGTCGGTTGGCCGCATAACGCAAACGCAGGTGCGGCTGGTAGTCTTTATGCTGGCGTTGAGCCTAACGCTAGTGCGCTTGCAGGGCAGGTAGGTATCGAGTTTGATACCACTACCATTCCTGCGTTAAACACGGTAAGTGCTGCAACTTTGACCCTAAAATCTGGTACATCTGTTACTTGGCCGTCGACTGCTACTTCAGAAATTTTTAGCATTAACAGTACGGCTATCGCTAAAACTGCTAGCAACACTCGCACCCTATGGCGCACCCCAACAGAGGTTGCAGCCCTCACAAAAGTAGCAACCAGAGCAGCAGGCAGCGCATATGTTGCTAACACTACCTACGCTTGGGATAGTGAGAGTGCTTTCATCTCTAACATAAACCAGGGCAGTACCACTCGACTGCTAGTAGCTACTAGCGAGCAACGTACTGGAAGTCTCGCAGGCAGTAGCCAAACTTACAGTGTTAGCGATACTGCTGCTAACCATTTTCTAACTATCGTGCATAACCGGCTCGTAACCATACCTACCGTAACGGCTACAGCAACTCCAACAATCAGTCGAGTTCCTTCGTTCCCTCGGACGATCGCAGCTGCTGCGACAGCAACCGCAGCACTCAGCCGGATCGCATCGTTCCCTCGCACGATCGCAGCAGCCGTTACAGCAAGCCCGACTCTCAGCCGGATACCATCGTTCGCTAGGACAATCGCAGCGACTGTCGCAGCAGTCCCTAGCATCGTTGCTACTTACATGCCTTTTGTCGTGCAGTTGCCTCGGATCTTACGGCTCGCTGGCCGGTCGACAATCACCCTGGTATCTCAATCCACGCTCCGACTCTTAGGTCGTAGCACTCTGAAACTTCCGAAGGAGTAACGATGGCAACGTCGATCGAATATGTAGCCGGAGCAGAACGACCCGCACTGTTGATAGAGATCCTCGACGAAGACAATGCGGTCATCGACTTGACCGGCTATACCTGTAGCCTAAAACTTGGTCTCGATACTGCGACGACAGCACTATCGAAAACTACGGGAATCAGTGGCTCGGCTAGCGGCATCCTAGCGACTTGGGCTGCTTCAGAATTAGCCCTCACCCCGGGAAACTACATCGGCGAAGTGATCGCCACCAGTGGTGGCCTCGACTATCGACGACAGTTCAATATGGTCATCAAAGCTGCTCTCGCATGATCATCAAAAGTCGAGCAGATTGGGACGCTCGACCACCATTGAAAGCACCATCGAAGTGGACTGACGGTCCACACGATCTCGTTGTCCACTGGGTAGGCGGCAGCGGAACGATGGGACTCACTTCCCCAGATAAAGTCCCTCAAGCGATCCGGAATATCCAAGCCTACGAACAGTCGAAAGGCTACAGCGATATCGCCTACAACCTGGTCCTAGATCCTTTCGGCCAGCTCTGGGATGGTCGCAGCCTCCAATATGCTGGCGCAGCGAACGGGCCAGCAACGAACGGCACAAAACCTTCGGTCTGTCTCCTGTTAAATAAAGACGATCAGATGACTGTCCAGATGAAAGACACGATCCGTCAACTCCGACGAGAGTTGACTCCTGGACAACTATTGGGACATCGAGAAGTGAATCTGACGTTCTGCCCGGGTGAGGATGTGATGCGCTGGATACAATCGGAGCGGATCGTACCTAATCCTGTACCACCTAGCCCGCTACCTAAAATTGAGGATGAGATGACAAAGTTGATCAGAGGCTCGAGCACACCATCTGTGTTTATTACGAATGGGATCGTGAAACGTCATGTGACGGCAGCTGCTTATGGTGGCTGGTTGATTGTCGGCCATTCGGTCCCTGGGATGCTCGACGGGTCCAAAGAGTGGGTCTGGGATCAGGCGTTTGTCGATTCAATTCCTACCGTCTAGGTCGGGCGCACCACCGATATAGTGTGGTCGTCGCCTAATAGAAAGCCCCGCCCCGCCTCCGGGCGGGGCTTTCTTGCGTCTTGGCACATAAAACCTAGCGACGAGCCACACAGCGGCCTCTCCGAGGATTCTAGGCCATAACGGCTAGCACCGGTCTCTAGTGAGGAGGACTCCGATATAGAGGCTCAAAAGAAATCCCAAACAATCTTGAAAAGATACTTGACATACCAATCAATCTAGTATTGAATGGTGTCTATCAGCGGAGAGGCCGCTGAGATCTCGGAAGGATCGCAACATGAACGCAACAACCACAGAGATATTTAAAGTTATCGGCTACACCGACGGAGTTAAATACGATGTTGGGAGCGCCAACTCTTACGAACTTGCACAGGCTCTCGCAGGGCGTGAAGTCAAACTCAACATTGAGTGCGACTGGGTAGTTATTGTAGCCCCCGTAGCAGACACTAAGGCCGTCTGATGAGTCTCGCAGAGTCCCATCCCGTGGAGGTCGGCAAGGGTCGACTCCCGAAGAAAGCACAAGACTCCGCTTATATCCGGCTTGCCGATGTAAACCTCCAAGTGACGGTAGCGACACGGAGACAATGGACACCCGGAGAACTTTACGGTTTGCTCGCAGATATGGGGGCAGAGATCGTCCAGAAGCGTGGTCGGAATAATCCGAACTATGGAAGCGACGCTCTCACCCTCGACGAGTGCAATTCCCTAGTCGATATGTTAATAGCCCATCGGAAGACCCAACAGGAGGAAAGCAAGTGACCTACACCTATAAGGCAAGCGAGTTTGATGAGATGCTCTCAGTCAAAGATGCGATCCGCTTCGAACGTCAACTACTCGGAGATCTCGACGACATCGATATCCGGTACAACACCGGCTACATCGACGGAGTAGTAGCGACGATGGCAGCAGAAGATCCGTTCCTCGAGGACGCTGGCGATCTAGCCTTAATGAAAGAGATCGTCCGGGATGGGCGACTCAACATCAACGGGTACAGCGACCGGAAGCACGCTTACCTTTCTTACATCCGAGAAGTAGCAGCAATCCAGGAGGCGACAGATGCGAAAGTTTGACAGTGTCGAGATGTTCTTTAGACTCCAAGACCGCTGGGACCAAGCATACCCATATGTGCTCGGCATCTCAGCGTTCCTTGTGCTACCAATCGTCGCAGCATGGATCGAAGGCCGATGAAGTTTGAGCAGACCATCTCAATGCTCAAAGGCGACAGCAGTATCTACCAATGCAACTACTGTGGCCTGATAGCAGTCCAACATCACGACTCGACGGGCCATAAACGCCTCGCCGGATGTCCCAGCTGCGACAAACAGTCCTGGAAGAAGCAGACCCTACCGATCAGCGGATTTAGTAAAGACGACGAGACGGAGGCTGACGTTGAAGCAGTATGAGATCTATCTGACAGACCGGCAGGCCGATATGTTGATGGCTGAGGCTGAGTCAATTGCTTTCTTTCAAGACTCGAATCTGCCTAAAGGTCAAACGAGCACACCCTCGAGGGAAGCACGCCGAGTGATCTATGCTCACATCTTCGAGCAGCTGAAGAACTCGGGCTGCTACGGGCTAAACGCAGTCCTGCACGTTACCTACGATCGGGAGTCCGGGCAGCGTGTACCCTTAACGTATTGCCAACACGGCAACCTGATCACTGTCCACTGTGTGGACTGTATAGAAACTCCTGAAGGATGAGTGCCATGAGCCTCGATCCTCGCCACCAGAGTGGCCGTCCTATCCTCGACCGGAAGCAGACCCTTGCAGATTCGTATTCTCGCCATAATCCTCTCCGCATTCTTCTATGCCAGTTGTTCCCCAGCGCCAGCCGTGATACCGGAACTGGTATCTACTACAACATCCACGACCCTCGCCCCGACAACCACGACAATTCAGATCAAAACGGGGGCATTACCTCCCGTAACGTCATCAACTTCAACGACTATTGGAAGACCACCAGCCTCGACCGGATGTCCGCAAGAGATAGTGGATCTCATCCATCTCTACTTCGATCCTCTGGGAGCAGGCGATTGGGCAGTGCAGATCGCATGGCGAGAGTCAAACTGTCGGCCCGACGTAGTCTCTCCGACCGGTTGCAAAGGATTGTTTCAGCTTGCATTGCCTTTACACTCGGACCTCTTCTATCGGACCGGCTCCGATCCGACACAATGGGCCGATCCATCGGCGAACATCAAAGCCGCAGCGAGTCTTTACGCCGGATCAGGCAAACAGCCCTGGACTCTCTAAACAACGAACCCGCATGAAAGAGCTCGAGCCCGGCACCCAGGCAACGCTCGACCAGATATCCTCCACCCTGCGGGATCTCTATGATAAACACCTCATCGACCTCCACGACGACAAGATTCGTATCGCAGTCGTGATGACAGCGAACCTATTGATGGACGCAAAAATTACTAGCGACGGAGTGTTCCACTGGACACTCCGAGGACTCATCCAACTTATGGAGGCACCATGAGCGAACCAGCAGACAGTTACAAGAAAGCCCTCAAAGATATTCGAGAGCTGATTCTCATCAACGGCTGCCACGACGAATGGCTAGCAACCCAGATAATCTTGACAATCGAAGCATGTCTTCCAATGACAAAAAAGGAAGCAGCCAACACCGAATGGCAACGACTTACCAACAAAGGCACTCGCAAAAATCAAACAACGGAGGCTGACGATGAGATATGACACGGTCAGCGGACTCCAATCGGAGAACATGGCGATCCGGGCACAGTTAGAGAAATCGAACGTCAGCCTCCGCAGGGTGATAGTGCTCTTAAATAAGAAGCACCTGGCACCTTCGGAGCGGCGCACTCTTGATCTAGCGATGCAGGTCGCCGGGATCTCCCAGGAGTCGGTGAACAAGATCATCAAGA
>Ga0209086_10003008_pt1 | contig 12958 bp, 18 predicted proteins | sample M_130207_XF_Meta_FD_187312 | JGI IMG/M metagenome (GOLD analysis project Ga0209086, IMG submission 187312) | Freshwater microbial communities from Lake Montjoie, Canada to study carbon cycling - M_130207_XF_MetaG (SPAdes) (version 2) | ecosystem: Environmental > Aquatic > Freshwater > Lake...
GTTTTTTTAGAAAATATCAATTCTTCTAATTTGTTTACTAAGTCTTGGCCAATAGAAAAATATGATCTATCAACATTTCGAGTTAAAGCATTTAATAATTTCTTATTACTTACTTCTCTTTGCCATCTTGTTATATATGTTATACCGGGTATTGTTAAACTTAAATTTTGTCTTTTTATTTTAAAGAAAGGTGTTATTGTTTTATTCAGTAAATATTCATCTATCTGCTGAATGTGATTCAAATTTTTTTCAATTAAAGCTTCAAGATTCTTTATTCTTTTTATATCTTTTGACTCATTAATTTGATTTCTCGTAAAAATTATATTTTTATTTATTATTTGTTTAATATTCATCAAGTAGTCTTCAAAATTATCAATCTTTTTAAGAACATAATTACCTTCTGATGTTTTAATTGGAATACTCCATATCTTTTCTACACCCGATCCTTTTTCTTTAAGTTTTGAATAAAGAGTATCATTTATTGGAATATAAGTACTATAATATTTTTCATTGGTTATATCGGTTCCTTCTGGTATTGGTGTCTTGTTTATCATAACTATTGGATAACTTGTATTAAACTTAAGTGTTATCTTCTTGGGATTAGAATCACGTCCAAGTATCTGAGTTTCATAATCAGATGTTTGGTAGTAATAAAGTTTTTGTGGAATTTGATAATCATTTTGTAATATGTCAATTAATTGTTCTTTACTTAAACCTGATAATTTTGATCTTTGTTTACCTAGACTTATCAATAAATTAACGAGCACTTCTTTAATATTAATAGGCTCTTTTATGTTACTTGGTCTATATTTAATTACACTTTTTCTGTTATTCCATAACTGTTGAATATAATTTTGAGAATAGACAAATTCAGATGATTCAATACACCCAATTAACTGATCCTTTTCGAGTTTTAATAATTCATTCTTGATATTTTTTAATCTATCGATTTCCAATAGATCATTTTCCGAAAGAATTATTCCTAAATTTTTAAGTTCGGCTAAATCCTTTTTTATCTGTTCCATTATAGGAACCTTGTTAATTTTTTCCAATTCAACACCAATTTTTGTTGGAGTTATCTTGGGGACATAACCAGGTAAAAACTTTACCATAAATTTATAAAACTTATCTAAAGCATTTTCATATTCTTCTTTTGATTTAAATTTATCGGGTTTTGGATATTTTATACCCAACTTGTACTGTTTTAAGATCCTCTTCATTTCATTTATCTCTTCTTCTTCAAAATATTCCCAATTAGTTAAATATCCCTCTGAATCGTATTCATAAAGTAATGATTTTTCTGGAACCAATGGTTCTTCATTCTCAAAATATTCTTCTCTGAGTTTATTAAGAGTTTGTTGAAGTAAATTCAACTCATCAATTTCCGCGGTTGTTAATTTTTCACCTTTACCTGTTTTAGCAATATATTTATTAATTGCCTCTTCAAACTTTATTTCAAGTTCAACAACTGCGGAATTTAAATATTCTGTATTGTATTCTAACTCAAATAGATTAGCATTTATACTTTTTAAATTTCCAAAATAAATATCAGCATCTATCTGATTACTATTATAAAGTAATAACAATTGTAACTTCTGATTAATTAAGTATTCCTTTGTCTCGCGATTTTCTTTCATCCTATTTAATTCAGTTTCTATCGTTTCTGGTTCATCTCCATATTCGTCACGATTCTCATCAAATTCTGATTCAGCATACTCAGAACCTTCATAATCTGAATTATCATCCATTAATTATTAATAATTAACTTTATTAATTAATAATATTATTATTAAAAAAAGAATATTATTATTAATTAATACTTGGTTTTGGAGTAATGGTTAATTTAGGAAAACAGGCTATATTCTTTGGAGATTCACGTTGTCCTGCTTGCAGAGCGCAAGTAAAAATACTTGACGAATATTATAAAAACAATGGTACTGCTATGGAGGTTATGTATTGTGACTTAGGGAAAATAAAACCACCAAAACAAATACTTGATAAATATGGTTCTTATGTTATGCCAACGTGGTATTTTCCAAATAAACCTTTAATAAAAGGTATTATTTCTCCAGCTCAATTTGAGAAGAATCTTAAAAACGGAAAAAGACCATGGCGTTTTGGATCAAAAGCAGCTGAACTTACGTTTGAATCCATTCCTCAAATAAATAGTCTTGCGAAATATGGAAAGAATTTTCCAAATGGAAAGGGGTTTGAAATTAATAATTCTTGGACTGAATTAACTAAAAGAGTATGGGGAGATGATATTACTAACTCAGGTACACTTGGAAGAGAATTCGGTCCAGGAGGTGTTGATAAAATCTATACTAATGGTTATTTTAATAACATAAGAATGGCAGTTCCTGGAGGTGATCTAGACACTGTGTTAAATCTAAATAGTAAATGTAACGTAGTGAGAAGACCAGAATCGAAAACTAACAGTGTTGGCTTAATTTTCGATTCAAATAATCAACAGATTGTACCAATGAATAATTTTGGTAGAAGAAAAAGTAAGTTTGGAAACCTTTATAGTCAAATGGGACCTGCTTTTGAAAGAGGAAATCAATATTTAGTTTACCCAGACACTGTAAGCAAACTTTATGGAGGAGCTACTCAATACGAACAACCTCGTCCAGGAAAAGTCAATAATCCACTTATTTATATAGGGCAGGCTAAAGAATATCAACCATTGGAATATTATCCATCTTTAAATAAACCTACTAATTTTAAAAATGAACGAAGTTCAAAAATTGGAGCCAAGGCTTCAAAAAAAAATAAAATTAGAGCAAAAACTTCAAAGATCGGTGAAGGAAGTGTTTTAACTGTTAAAAATAATAAAATAAAGGTTAATTAAAAATAATAATTAATAATAATAAATGAATTATTTAATTAATAAAAAAATTCCAAAAGAATTAAAAGAAAAATGTAAAAGATTTAAAATTCGTTTAACTAGAAAAGTTAATGGAAAACGAGTTTATAAAACTGTAAAACAGTTGAAAAAACAATTAGCTACTGCTAAGAATAATCGAAATAAATTTGGTGCTAAAAACGCTTCTCCATCTTTTAATAGAATAGAAAGCGCAACGAAAACAGTTACAAACTATATAAATGGTTGTCATGTTACACAGGGCGGAAGTTATGGATCATTACATAGTACGTGTCCAAATGAACCTGATTCAAGAGTAGCACATTATACTGAAGAAAATGGAATACGCTTTTGGACAACTGATCCCCCAAGAGGGATTATACCGAAAAGTGTTAGAAGAAAATTAGTAGATACTTATAATTATCATATTGGTAGAGCACATCAAATGGAAAATAGATATCCAGGATATCGTGGTAGAGGACCACCAAGTTCTGGAGCAAGACGTTTTATTGATTTTCAAGGAATCTAAATAATTAGAAACAGTTATAATGTTTTCTACAAACTGGAATATACTTCTCAATTCCACCAATATCAATTACTTCTGTTGAGGAACCACCACATTTCTTTGTAAATGGAGCAGGTGTACCATCTTTACATATATTACAATATGCGGTTAATTTATCAATTTTATCACATATTGGAATAAGACTAATCAGTTGACCAAATGTATTACGAGAGGCGTCTCCATCGAGACCAGAAATAACCACGTGTTTATGAAAAACATCAACTAATTTTAGAACAACTGAATAAAGATCTGAGAAGAACTGACCTTCATCTATAAAAAAAGAGTCATATGTGTTAATTAAGTCTTCTGAATTAATTATTTCAGATAACTCTTTTAGTTTTAATGATAATACTTTATTATTGTCGTGTGTTGCTACTGAATTTGCTGAATATCTATTATCGGAAACATAATTAATAACTAATATTTTCTTATTTATGGATTTTTCTCTATTAATACGTCTGATTAGTTCAGTACTTTTTCCACTAAACATATTTCCAATAATAAGTTCTAAGCGTCCACTCATTTGTTAATTAATCAATTAATTTATTAATATCCCAAATCTTTAACCAATTTTTCAATATTAGCTGGACCATTATCAATTATAACAACTCTTCCATATTCATCGTAATTACCATTTAATGAATAAGTACTGTTAGTTAAACTGTTTGGTTGTAACCAGTTATTATCCATTTGTTTACTTAATAAATTATCGTTGAGTAATTGTGAAAATGAATTTTCTGGACTTAAATTGTAACCTTTATATAAACAATCTTCTTCTTGACCAAGCACACAGTTATTACCATTTAATAAGTTTATCGTATATATATAAACTAATGAATTTACGTTATTAATACCATTTGGCATATCTTTACTATTTTCTATTGTATTAATTGCTCTGTTCCAATTATTCATTATAGGGGTAGTATCCTGGTATAATTGTGCCTTAAATGAAACTGTGTTATACCTGGTCGTATTTACAGCTGAAAATACAACACTGTGATAGAAGTGATTTTTATTTTGTACAGATTGATAAGTATTGATATCAATGTCAGTTAAAACAAAACCCTCACATAATGGATTATAATTTTTAAATATCTCTATTGAGTCGGCTGAATTTGCCATAACATAGTTTAGTTTTTTTGTAACTTCTAAATTTACTGTTTGTATAAATGAGTTCATTGGATCTTGGCTGTAATCATCTACAAGCTTATAAGATTCGTCTGATAATTTACTGTTTTTCAATTCTTGGTAGTCATTTAAAATAAGTGAACTTAAATAACTATTAATGTTATTAAAATATTCTGTAGTACTGACTATAGGTCTCATAGCGAATGATTCGACAGCTACATTCGCTGAACACCATTTCTGTAAAGGAAGGGGTCCACATTTTTCTGCTTTAGTGAATTTATTTATAGTTGTTCCACAATTATGAATATCCTCTGCTCTTACTAAGGGAGCACCTATGGAATAATTTAAATAACTGGGATTATCTTGTGTAAAAAAATTAACTTTCTGATTAAACATTTAAATAATTCAAATTGAATACCCAATTAACTTTATTAATTACCAATATTTTTTGTTAAATTAATTAAATTCATTAATTTAAATAAAACTAATCTTTGAAAAATTAGCAGAATAATCAAATAGCTTAATTTTTACTTTTTTATTTTCAGAAGAACCAATATTTATTTCAAAATTATCAATTGAATCTAGATAATAATAATAATTCTTATCAATTATGTAATATTTAGATTCTTTTATAGAATATATATAGTTATTGTTCTTTGTACTCCAAGGGGTATCTGTATAAAATAAAACATTCTTTTCTATCCCTGTTCCAGATGAAAGTAATTTTAAAAATGATATATCAAATTCATGTGAATAAGAATCAAAAAAATTTTTAATATTATCACTTAAATTATACTTTATTATGGATTTTGATATTACCAATTTATAATAATATAATAAAACTTGTTTTACAATGAAAAATGTTAATAATAATATTATTATTATTAATAAAATTTGTTTAAACATTTAATTAATTAATTTGATTAAATGGAATACCCAGAGGGTCCCGGAAACACTAATATTCCCTTTCGGGTCGAAGAGACGAACAATATTTTAGAATATGAAAATAAAATATTCGAAGACTATTTAGAACAAAGAAAATTATTTATAAATAACATTAAAAATATAGATTTTAATGAATTTAACAATAATGAATATTTAAATTTTTTATTTGATACGAAAATGGTAATAGATCCTATCAAAAATGCGAGTCATAATATAAAACACTTTTTAAAAAATAAAACTAAAAATTTTAAAAATAGTGAATCTATTACATTCAATAAAGAATTACAACACATTATGATATTGTATTACACTTTTTATAAAAACACTCAACCTGATTCTGATTCTGATTCTGACTCAGAACTTGAACTAAGTTCTTCTAACTTTTTAGTTAATTCTTCTATATCTTCAGAATTAACTGATTCAGAATCATTTTCGGAATCTTCGGAATCAGATGATTCTTCAGAATCTTCGGTTTCTGTTTCAGAGTAAGTATCATCTGAATTAAACTCTTCGAGGTCTGTTTCACTTATGTTCTCTAATAAACATTCTTTATTGACTACTTCATATTTAACACTTAATTCATCTAATTCACTGGGTGAATCCAAAACCTCTTTAAATATACTTTTCAAAATAACTAATTTTGATGGTTCAATTGTTTTTGGAATGACAATATTGAATCTTATAAAAAGATCTCCATATTCATTTTTAGAGGATCTGTATACCGGCATACCCTCTCCTGTAATCTTTCTCAAAGATTCATTTAAATGTAGAGCATCACCAATTTGTTTAGAAATTCTTATTATTCTGGAATCTAAATGTTTTATATCAAATGTTAAATCATAAATTTCATATAGATTTATATTTTTTATAATAATAAGATTATCTCCATCTCTTTGATAAGTCTTATGTTCATTTTCTATTAAATTTATAATAATATCACCTGGTTCATATCCTGGTATTTGGTCTGCTTCTCCTTGAAATTTAATTTGTTGTTCGTCTTTCATTCCTTTTTCTATTGGAATTACTAATTTCTTTTTTTCTTCTATTACAGTTTGTTTACCATCGATTTCAACAACTCGTTTTCTTTTAACATTAAGTTTTTTCTTCTTTCCAGTATAAAAATCTTCTAAATCTACATTTAAATCAAAACATATATCACGAGTTTTTGGATGAAGAATCTTAACGGACTTACTATTTAATTCTTCTGGAATACCGGAAACTTCGGAAAAGGTTCCTACAGGTTCGACATTAATACTTGAACCTATAATATTACTTACTACATTCATTATATTTCCTTCATCTACCTCGTCGAAACCATTTACTCCATTCATTCCATTCATCATTTTGAATACATTCTTTGTTACGTGGGATAACATTTTATCCATATCCATATTTTCTATAGAATTCTTTTCATCATCTGACATCTTGTTTGCTATATCCTGTGCCATTTTGAAAATATCCATACTTCAGAATTAACTTTATTAAGTAATAATTAAACCCGTTTAACTTTGTTAAAGAATACTTCCTTTCGGTCGGGAACGAATACTTCCTTTCGGTCGAGAACGAATACTTCCTTTCGGTCGAGAACGAATACTTCCTTTCGGTCGAGAACGAATACTTCCTTTCGGTCGAGAACGAATATAGTTAATTATTAATTAATTCATTAATTTTTTATATTACTTAATTAATTACTTTGAAAAACTTTTCATATCAAGTGATCTTGAACTCATTAAAGATTCTAAATTTGACATAGTTTTACCTGAACTACCTGGGTTATTGTTTTGTTGAGTAACTACATCACCCATACCAAAGGAACCATTTCTTTGTTCGAGTAATGAAAATTTATCAAACACTTGTTCCTCCTCGCCATTTATAAAAGAATACATTAAACTATCTTCAGCTGGTGATAAAAATTCAACTGATTTATCATTAAACCATTTAAAAGCATTTTCACCTTTATAGACTTGTTTACCATCATATATACACGGTACCTCGTCTACTTCATCTGGTATATCTGGTATATTTTCAATATCGACTAAATTAATTTTTTTTAATAATTCTGGCTTTTGCTTAATTTTAGCAATAAGGCTTTTACAATATTTACAGTTGTTCATAAAAAATAAAACATAGATGGGTTTTTCAGCCATTTTTTGTTAAATTAATCTTTTAATTCTATTAATTATTAATTAATTAATTAATTAAACGAAAAATATTGGTAATTAATTAATTAAGAATGATAAGTTTTTTATTACAAGAGGGTATTTTATCTCTTGGAGTAATATCTGGAGTTTTTACAAATAACTTATTAGTTTCACTTAAAATGAACATAATTGACCCTTTAGCTGAAAATGTAGTACCTAATCATAATTTAGATAGAAATAATGATGGAGTTGTTGATGAAAAGGATGAACAAATATTACAGGAACTATTGAAAAAAAATAAAAAAGTAAAATGGCAGCTCTTCTTAAAAGATCTAATTGTATGGGTTATTCTAATGATTCTTCTATACTTATTGTGGACTAGAGTAATTAAAAAAGTATCCTCAGAAGTTCCTAGAAAACCAGTAGTAATACCTGGAAAATTTTCGGTATAATTTTAATTCTTATTCTTTTTAATTTAAAATAAAATGTTTAATAATTAATAAAGTAATACAGAATTAATTAAATGGAAGGATATGTTTCTGGAACTGGATCCATAGAACTCGATAATGATTGTCAATATTCAATTGACCTCAGGTCAACCAGAAGTAGAGAATCTGTTGTACCAAAGGATGATTTAGCTTTTTATTTTAATACTTATATTGAACCAAAATATGGACTTGGAAATATTAATGTGAGTAATGTCGCTTCTTTTATGAAAGATCTTGAAATGAATTGGACCAAACTTACACCTGATCTAAAAGATAAAGTTTTAAATATTATGGTTGATAATATTTTAAATAAACCTGGAAGTGGCTATGATTTTAAAAATAGACTACTTTCTAAATTAGGTGTTGATACTTCAGTAATTAAACCAACCCAACAAGGTAGTCCAGAAATTAAGTCAACTTTTGGTGCCAGTATGGATGGTAATACTAAATGGGTTATAATAATTGGTGTAGTCTTATTAGGAGTTTTAATCTATCTTATAGAGAAAAACTTTAAAATGAAAAACATAAATTATTCAAAATTAATTTAATTTAACAAAAAATAAAAATACTTAAAATAATCTAATTTAAGTATTTTAAAAATGTCTTATTGCCATAATAATTATATCTCATTGCCTTTTGTAGAAATAGAAGTAAGACTTGGTACAATTGTTACAAATGAAAATAATACTTATTTTGATAATAATTTAGATAAACTTCATTTTCAACAAATAAATACCGCTCTGATGTTACAAGGAGTATGGCAATCTATTGAAGAATTGTCTACTGTAGAATATTACTATTCTGGTAATTCTGGTGGTAAGAAGTCAGAATCTATAAGACTTATCGAAAATAAAAACAATAATTCAGTAAGTATGAAGGAAAATATTATATCAAATACAATTCAACTTAAGAATAGTCCTTTTGATATAAGATTTTCAATTAATCAGGAATTTTCATTAAATTCTTATCTTAAATCATTTGATAAAAATAATTGTCTTGTCAGAAATAAAACAAGAAAGTCTTATATTTCTGATAATTTTAAATACGATTTGACATATGTTATTCAAACTGATAATAATATTCAAAAAGAAAAATATGAAATTGAAATTGAATTAATTCCCAATTCAGAAACTTTAACGTGGGATAATAAATATATTAATGATTTCCTTGAATGTAAAATTTATGATTTAATAAAAATTGTTGAAGATGTTAATAGAGATTCAGTTAAAATTAAGCTGTTTGATTAAAATTTTCTTTACTATAACCTATTATAGCACAAGCTATACGTTTTCCTGAATTTCCAGTTATTAAGGATTCTTTATTTTTACCTAAACCACAGTCATCTGGATCTTGATGAATAATAAGACCCCTTCCTATAATATTTGATATCTCTCCACGTAATCTTATTACATTGTCATACATTGAATAAATAGCCTCACCCTTTTCATTTGTTACTATGTTACCCAAATCTCCTACATGTCTTTCTAAAGAACCTGGACAACCGTGTTTTTTTCCAAATGGATTAAAATGCGCACATAGTGATTGACATTTATTTGTTAAGTCTCCTGATTCATGCACATGAAAACCATGTAGAGCATTTTTTTTAAGCCCACTTAAATTTAGTTCTATATAAATGTGATTGAATTCCTCTGTAAATTTTACAGTACCTTTTACTTTTCCATCAAAAACTGCTATAGCCTTAATTGGATAATTCATTAATTAATTCCGTTTAATTAATTAATTAGTATTAATATTATTAATTAATTAATAAATGAATTTAGAACCCGCCGCTGGAATTATTCCATATATAAAACTTCCCTCGGGAAGTATTAATACACGTTTATGCTTTTTACTTGGTTACGAAAAAAATAGCTGGTCTGGATTTGTAGGAGGTTACGAATCTAGAGATGGCAACATTTTAAATACAGCAATCAGAGAATTTAATGAAGAAACTGCTGGAATATTTAAAAATAACCTAAATGAAATAAAAAATCAAATTATAAGTAATCAAAATTCATTTTGTGTTACTACATTCACAAAAAATAGAACTGTTTATTTATATTTTGTACAAATGAATCCATATTTACTTAATCAATCATTGGAACAGATGTTTTTAAATAATAAAAACAAATGTACCGATGAACATTACAAAGAAAAAAATATCATTAAATGGTTTAATTTAAATGAACTACATAAAAATAAGATTCTTTATTCATTAAAAACTGAAATATTTAATAATCTTTCAAGATTTTAAATGAAAGGAATTGTTCAAATCAAAGTCAAAATTCCAAAAGCCCTTAGAGAACAGGTATGGATAAAATATAATGGTAAAAAATTTGAAACTAAATGTTTGGTGAAGTGGTGTAATAATAAAATAAATGTTTTTGATTTTCACGTTTCTCATAACATACCTGAAAGTAAAGGAGGACTTACTGTAATTGAAAATTTACAACCATTATGTTCGCGTTGTAACCAAAGTATGGGAAATAAATATACTATCGATGAATGGAATAAATTTGGAGTTATAGATAAACAATTAAATTGTTTTGGTAAATTAATTAAATTAATTAATAATTAAATATTAATACTTAATACTTAAGCAAGTTAACTCAAAATGGAAAATGGAAGAATGATGTTATTACATTCTATAATAATTGGTATTTTTCTGTATATTTTTATGTTTTTTGTATTAAAACAAACACAAGTTGTAGCTGAAAACAGAAGTATATTATTAGCTGGAATAATTTTGATTTATATGATTTTATTTGGACACGGTTTACCAACTTCAGTAAATAAAAATTTATTCTAGTAAAAGCGCTTAATTTAATAATTAAAAAAGTTAATTCAATTTAATTAAATGGATCATAAAGTTTATTTAAAAGATCCCGGTATTTATAAAAAAAATAATAAATACTTCTTTCATAAAAATAAAAAAGAAGTTACTAATTTTGTGGAACTTGAAAGACTAAATTCCATAAAGGTACCACCTGCTTGGGAATCTGTATGGTACTCTAGTAATAAAAAATGTCATATCCAGGTTCATGGTATTGATTCAGCTGGAAAAAAACAATATATTCTCAGTGAAAAGTGGATTAATAGTAAAAGATCTGAAAAGTATTCTCGTATGAAATCATTTATTAGAGATTTATCTTCTTTCAAAAAAAAAATAAAAATTAATAATTCTTTATTCAAAGGAACTATTGATAAAGAATCCTTAATAAAATTATTATTTAACTTATTAATAAGTCTTCATATTAGAGTTGGAAATGAAATTTACGCTTTTAAAAATAAAACTTATGGACTTACCACACTTTTACAAAAACATTTAATATACGATTCATTCAAAAATATTTATAAATTAATGTTTGTTGGTAAAAGTAATATTGACCACGTAATAAATATACCAGATGAATATTCCATAATTATTAAAAACTTTATAACTAAAAATAAAAATGACCCTTTATTTTACTATCATTTGAATAACAAAATAATAGGTATTGATTCCGAAGAACTTAATAATTTTCTTAAAGAAAATATGGGAAAAAATTATACTTGTAAAGACTTTAGAACCTATTCTGCTAATATACTTTTTATAAAAGCATTTTTAAAAAATTGTAAAGAAATTAATGGAATAAAGAAAATAGTACTTCAAAGTATAGATGAATCAGCAAGTTTACTGGGACATACAAGAAGTATATGTAAAAAGTCTTATATTAGCAATTTGTTATTAGATTATTGTTTATCTTCTTTTCCAGAAGCTTCTACTAAATCACCATCTGAATTATTAACAAAAGTCTGGGCTTGACTTTCTGAATTTTCAGAAAAAGAATCCAAATTTATCTTAGATCCTATTTCACTTGTTAATGTACTCATTAGATCCTTGTTTTCAAATATACTACTTACACACTTACTTACTTTTTTTACCATATTAGGATTTTCTTTAAGCATCTTATTTACTTGATTTAACATCTTGAATAAATCAGTTTCTGACTCTTCTTCTGTAGAATTATTTAATTTTTTACCTTTTTTTAATAATTTTTTTCTTAAACGTTCCTTTGTTTTTGAATTGTTATTAATATTGGAATCCATATAATAAAAAAGAGTAATATTATTAATATATTTTAATTTTTTAAATTAGATTAATAATATTAATTTCTACCAATTATTAAGTAATTAAGAAAATTTCCACCTATTGTTACATTCCAGACAAGTTACGAAAACAGTCATTGGTTCATCAGCACTACGGGTCTGTAATTGGAAATATGTACAATTATTCTTTTTACACTTTCCACACTTAAATTGCGAAGTTCCCTGTTCTTTGTTCTCTTTTGATAATAAATCCATCTTCTTTTTATTTCGAAGAATAAGGTCCTCCCATAATTCTGGGAATAATTCCTCGTGACGCATCGAGACAATATTTTCAGGTTGGAAGTATCCATATTTTAATTTATTCATTACAAAAGCAGCATTTCTATTTATTTTTATATTACTGTATACTTTGAAATAATTCTTTTTATATAAAAAAGAAAAAACCTTGTTACTCCATAAACGTTCTATTTTTTTCTCTCTAGCTTCCTTAATTGTAAAATTATATATACTCTTTTCAATAATCTCAGGAAATATATCAATGTTAAGTCCATTTAATAATTTATCTATTCTATCTATTTCTTTTGGTGTGTCTGTCTGGGATCTCAAAAATAATAAATTGTCCTTCTCCTCACTTAATAAATTAAAATCAATTGATTCAAAAACTTCTTTTAATTTATTAACAACACCCGCTCTAATCATTTCTTAATTAATTAATTAATTCTTTAATTAACTTATTTAA
>Ga0209086_10003013_pt1 | contig 12945 bp, 10 predicted proteins | sample M_130207_XF_Meta_FD_187312 | JGI IMG/M metagenome (GOLD analysis project Ga0209086, IMG submission 187312) | Freshwater microbial communities from Lake Montjoie, Canada to study carbon cycling - M_130207_XF_MetaG (SPAdes) (version 2) | ecosystem: Environmental > Aquatic > Freshwater > Lake...
CCCATCGCGAATCCTGCCAAGCTCCTTCACGATTTCCGAGAGCGCCGGCGCGGTGACATCCGTGCGCACACCGGTGGCGACGACGAAGAAGCCGGGCGAGCGCCGAAACACGAACTGCGAGTTCGCTCCGTAGGTGTAGCCGTGCGCCTCGCGCAGGTTCAGGTTGATGCGGCTGGTGAAGAGACCGCCGAGAATGTCGTTGGCCACCACCATCGCCTCGAAGTCGGGCGTGACGCGGGACGCCGCGATCGACACCCCGCGCAATTGCGTCTGCGGAGAGCCAGGCTTGTCCACCAGCACAATCGAGGCGCGGGTCGTCGCCGGGGCCACGGCTGCCGGCACGTCGGGGGTGCCGCGCTGCCAGTCGCCGAACGCCTTCTCGACAAGCGGCCGAAGTTCGGCCTCGGAGATGCGGCCAGACACCACCAGCGCCGCGTTGTTCGGCACGTAGTTCCGGGTCCAGAACGCGCGCAGGTCGTCGACAGTGACCGCGTTCACCGACGCCTCGGTGCCGAGTTCGGTCGACCCATAGGGATGCGACGCGCCGTAGAGCGCCGCCGCCGTGACGGCACTCGCAATCGCGTTCACGTTATCTTTCTGCTGCGCGAGTTGCGCGAGGCGACTGGCGCGCTGGCGCGCCATTTCGTCCGCCGGAAAACTCGGATGCCGCACGACGTCGGACAGCAGCGTCAGCATCTGCGGAAACGTGCGCGAGAGCGCTGTCACCGACGCCTGCGTCGAGTCGACACCAGAACCGGTCGTGAGCGTGCCGCCGAATTGCGCGGCCTCGTTGGCAATCTGCAGCGACGACCGCGTCGCCGTCCCTTCGTCGATCATCGCCGCGGTGAAGTTGGCCAGGCCCGGCTTCCCCGCCGGATTGGTGCCGCTCCCCGACTTCAGCACGAGTTCAGCCGACACGACCGGCAGGCCGGCACGGTCGTTCAGCAGCACTGTGAGTCCGTTGGCGAGCGTGAACGATTTCGCTACCGGCAGCGCGAGCGCGCGCGATGCCGCCGGCGTCGGCGGCGTGTCGCGCCACGGAGCGTCGGCGTTGATCCCTGCGCCCTTCTTCGCGGCGCCAGTCGCCGCGTCACCCTTCGGCACCTCGGGCGCCAGCCTCTTCTCGCCGGGCACGCCCTGCACGACGACGCGGCTGGTCTTCGTCAGCGTCTGTGCGAAGGTCTTCGCGGACGCCGGCGTGACCGCCGCGTAGCGCGCCACGTCTTTCTGCAGGAACCCGGGATCGCCGACGTGGTGGTTGTAGTCGTTCAGCAGGTCGGCCACACCACCGAAGCCGCCCAATCGCTCGAGGCCGCGGATGCGCTGCGTTTCAGCGGCGTTTCGCGCCCGCTCCACCTCCGCCACCGTCGGTCCCTCTGCCTGGAACCGCGCCAACTCCTCGTCGATCGCCTTCTCGAGTTCCTCGAGCGTGTGACCGGGACGCGCGGTGGCCTGGATGATGAACGTCGACGTCAGCATCATCGACTGCTGATAGGCGAACACGTCCTGCGCGATCTGCCGGTCGTAGACCAGCGTCTTGTAGAGACGACTCGATTTCCCGCCGCCGAGTGCGCTCGCCGCCACGTCCGCATTCGCATCGGCCTGCGTGTAGATTGGCGCGGTCAGCCACGCCATGTACAGGCGCGGCAGCTCGACGCGGTCGGTCACCACAGCCCGACGTTCCGTCGTGATCGGCGGGGTCTGCACCGTCGGCTTCGGCACCTTGGGGCCGGCCTTCAGCGGACCGAAGTACTTCTCGACCAGCTTCTTCGTCGCCGCCTTGTCGATGTCGCCGACGAGGGCAATGGTGGCGTTACCAGGCGCGTAGTACTTGGTGAAGAACGTCCGGACATCGTCGAGCTGCACCGCCTGAATGTCGGCGTGCGAGCCGATGATGCTCGCGTAGTACGGATGGCCCTTCGGGAACAGCAGGTGGTTCAGCGCCTCGTCGACGATGCCGTAGGGGCGATTCTCGACGCTCTGGCGTCGTTCGTTGCGAACCACGTCCTGCTGGTTCGACAGCTCCTGCTGGCCAAGCGAGTCGAGCAGGTAGCCCATGCGGTCCGACTCGAGCCACAGCCCCAGCTCGAGCTGGTTCGCCGGCAGCGTCTGGAAGTAGTTGGTGCGGTCGGTGCCGGTCGTGCCGTTCACGTCGCTTCCGCCTGCGCCTTCGACCAGCTTGAAGTGGGAATCGCCAGGCACGTGCTTCGAGCCGTTGAACATCATGTGTTCGAACAGGTGCGCGAAACCGGTGCGGCCGGGCTCTTCGTTCGCCGGACCGACGTGGTACCAGACGTTCACGGCCACCAGCGGTAGCCGATGGTCCTCGGACAGGATGACTTCGAGGCCGTTGGGCAGCGTGAACTTCTCGAACGCGATGTTCGGCACGTCGCTGCGCTGCGGCGCCTGCGCCGACACGCGCCGAACCTCGAAGCCGGCGATACCGGCACACAGCAGGACGGCAGCGGCGACGACACGAAACCGGAGTGATGTCATGAATGCAGGCCTCACACCCTCACCTTAGCGCTTCTCGGTTCAGACGTGGAAGAGCACGCCGCGGTTTGCTGGGACGGCGTAGAAACCACGGGTCATTGGTCATTGGTCATTGGTCGGCCTGCCAATCAGCAATCAGCAATCAGCAATCAGCAATGCTCTAGAATTCCCTATGGCTCGATACACTCTGGTTTACGGCGTCCGGCTCATCCCTGAAGGTTCGATGCAGGGGCTGGACGGCGCGACGATCACGCTGGCAGACGGCACCACCGCCGGCGTCACGCTCCACACCTTCGACGGCACCATTCCGCAGTTGCGGCGGTCGCTCGACCGCAGTCTCGATGCGTTCTTCGACCTGCTGCCAGGCGCGGACGACGAAGACCTCGATCGCTTCGCGGACTAGGCGTGCAGTCCCTTCGTGCGGCCCTGAAGGCCATCACCGGCAATCGCCTCAACCTCCTCGTCGTCTGTGCGCCGCTCTCCTGGGCACTCAGCCTGACGCTGCCAGCATCGCCGTGGGTCTTCCTCGCTGCGTCGGTCTCGCTCGTTCCGCTGGCCGGCATCATCGGGCGAGGCACCGAGGAACTCGCCGATCGGTCTGGGCCGGCGCTGGGCGGCTTCCTCAACGCGACGTTCGGCAACGCCGCCGAGTTGATCATCGCGGTCGTGGCGCTCAACCAGGGGCACGTCGAACTGGTGAAGGCGTCGATCTCCGGCAGCATCATCGGCAACCTGCTTCTGGTGCTTGGCTTCTCCTTCTTCGTCGGCGGCCTCGGCCGGCGCTCCCAGAAATTCAACCGCACCGCGGCGACCAACACGTCGGCCATGCTCTTCCTGGCCGTCGTGGCGCTGGTGATGCCTGCCGTATTCGACCTGACGCTGTACGGCACACTGGCGGCGCGGCCGCCGGCGATCAACCAGTTGAGCCTCGGCACGGCGATCGTGCTGATCATGGCCTACGCCGGAAGCCTCGTGTACGCGTTCACGTCGGACCGCGATCTCTTCCGGCCGACGCAGCCGCCGCATCACTCGCACGGCGGGCTGACGGTCGCCTCCGCCGTGATGCTGCTGGCGGTGGGTACCCTGCTCACGACGGTGCAGGCGGAGCTGCTGGTCGGCGCACTCGAACCGGCGCTGAAGCAGTTCGGCTTCACCGAGCTGTTCGTCGGCGTCGTGCTGGTGGCGATCGTCGGCAACGCCGCGGAGCACTACTCGGCCATCGCCGCAGCTCGACGCGATCAGATGACGCTGGCTGTCGAGATTGCCGTGGGCAGCAGTGCCCAGATCGCCCTGCTGGTGGCGCCGGCGGTGGTCCTCTACTCGTTCGCCATCGGGCACCCGATGTCGCTCATCTTCCACCCGTTCGAGATCACGGCAATTGCCCTCTCGGTCGTCGCGACGTCGATGGTGGTGAACGACGGCGAGAGCAACTGGGTGGAAGGACTGCAGCTCATCTCGGTCTACGCGATCATCGCGCTCGCCTTCTACTTCATCCCGTAGCTCGACCGCGGCCCGCCTCGAGCGGGCGCTCGACTACGGCGTGATCGATGCGGTGATGGCGAGAGAACGGGACCGGCCGAGAGAGGCGCCGGGGCCGGACGCCGCGAGCGCGAGACGAGTGCTTACGCGCGCGCGGCGCGCCACTCTTCCAGCAGGCGCGCGGCGTTGCCCGCGACAGAGTGCAGGCTGGGGTTCCAGCCGATCGCACGCGACCGCGTGCTGCGCACAATCTGATCGAGCGCCATGGCGTCGGCCATCGGCCCCATCTTCGAGCGCGCCTCTTCGATCGGCACGTAACGCACGTCTGGCTTGTGCGGCAGATAGGGCGAGATGGCTGCGACGATGTCGTTGACGCTCTCGTCGCCTTCGTCGTTGGCGTGGAACACGCCCGACGCGTCGTCGTTGCCGGCGATGCGGACGTAGAGGTCCGCGAGGTCGCGGTCGTAGACTGCCGGCCAGTGGTTGTTGCCGTCACCGACGACCCGCACGAGGCCGTTGGTCGCCATCTTGAAGAGATCGCCGATCAGCCCCCTGTCGCCGCCATAGACGACCGACGGGCGAATGACTGCGGTCCGCAACTGCGGCGCGTTCGCAGCAAGCACCAGCGCCTCGTGTTCCACTCGCCACTCGGCCAGCGCGATCGGATTGAGCGCCGCGCTTTCATCCGCCGGCTCCAATGAGCGTCCGATCACCCAGGTACCGGAGGTGTAGATGAAGAATCGCGGAGGCGCGGTCAGCGCTCCGCTCGTACGGGGACGCCGCGCCGCGGCGAGCAGCGCATCGATGGTCGTCCGATCGAGCGGCACTCCTGCGCCGGAGTCGTCGAAGGCCGTGTGAATGTAGCCGTCCTGCGCGTCGGCGGTGGGACGGTACGATTCGGGATCGGCCAGCGAGCCCACGACCGGGTACGCACCCTTCGCCAACACCCGCGCGGCTTTTTCGTTGTCGCGTACAAGCGCCGTGACCTGATGTCCGGCCTTGAGAAGAGCGTCGAGGACGGCGCTACCGACGTAGCCGGTGGCGCCCGTGAGGAATATCCGCATGCAGTGCCATCAGAGTACGTGATCCGGGCGATGCCGCGCCAGTCCGCGATGACAGCGCGCCGTGTCGTCCTGATTTTTTCTCGGTGCTTCCATCATAATTCACCCGTGCGCCGAGACACGCTCATCGACTTCTTCGACGACCTCGCGTTGGCCGAGGGACCGTTCATCGTGCACGATGACTCGTTTCGCACACGCACGTTCAGCTATGCCGATGTCGGACGCGCCTCACGTGCGTTTGCCGCACGGCTGAGCCAGGCTGGCCTCGCCAAGGGCGACAAGGTCGTGATCTTCAGCGAGAACAGGCCCGAGTGGCTGGTGGCCTTCTGGGGATGCCTGCTCTGCGGCGTCGTGCTCGTCCCGATTGATTACCGTTCGTCTCCCGATTTTCTCCTGCGCGTCGCGCGCATCGTCGAGGCTCGCGTCGTGCTGCTCGGCCAGGACGTGCCGCCGATTCGCGGACTTGGGCAGACGCCCACGTGGCTGCTGCACCACCTCGACTGGTCGGCCACCGGCCTGCCGCCTGCGGTGACCATCACTCGCGACGATGTCGCCGAGATCATCTTCACGTCGGGCGCCACGGCCGAGCCGAAGGGCGTGGTGATCACGCACAGGAACGTCCTTGCGAACATCGTCCCGGTCGAAGGCGAGGTGTTGAAGTACCGCAAGTACGCGAAACCGTTCAGCCCGCTCAGGTTCCTGAACCTGCTGCCGCTCAGCCACATGTTCGGGCAGGCCATGGCCACGTTCATTCCGCCGATGCTGTCCGGTACGGTGGTCTTCATGCGCGGCTACAACCCCGGCGACATCGCCGACCAGGTGAAGCGCCGCCGGATTTCGGTGCTCGTCTCCGTCCCGAAGATCCTCGATGTGCTCCGCGAACGTGTACTGCGAAGCGCGCCGTCTGCGAAAGAGGCCGGCCAGGTAAAGACGCCCGGGCTGCAGGGCAGCGGCGCGGCCCGTGCCGCGACGCGCATCGCCGGCCGCTGGTGGCATCACCGTGATGCACATCGCCTGTTCGGCGCGAAGTTCTGGGCGTTCGTGGTCGGCGCCGCCCCGCTCGATGGCGACCTCGAGAAGTGGTGGGGCGATCTCGGGTTCGCGGTCATCCAGGGCTACGGGCTGACCGAGACCGCGCCGATCGTGACGCTCAACCATCCGTTCGGCACGAAGCGCGGCTCGGTCGGCAAGGCGATCGCCGGCGTCGAGATGAAGGTGTCCGACGATGGCGAGATCCTGGTGCGGGGAGAGAACGTCACGCAGGGCTACTTCAACGCCGCCGCCGAAACCGCGCAGGCGTTCGAGGACGGTTGGTTCCACACCGGCGACATCGGCGAGATCGGCGCCGACGGCCAGGTGTTCATCCGCGGCCGCAAGAAGGAAATGATCGTCACGCCAGAGGGGTTGAACGTCTTCCCCGAAGATGTGGAGAAGGTGCTGAACCAGCTGCCTGGCGTGCGCGAGTCGGCGGTCGTCGGCCTGCGAGCAGGCGCCAGCAGCGACGAACGGGTGCATGCGGTGCTGGTCGTCGATCCCGGCACCGACATCGATGCGGTGGTTCGAACGGCCAACGCCCAGCTCGACGACCACCAGCGGGTCAGGCGCGCGCTGGTCTGGCCCGAACCGGAACTGCCGCGCACCGACGGCACTCGGAAACTGAAACGTGCCGCCATTCGCGACTGGGCGAACACGGGTGGCACGCCGCGGCTCGTGGCCGCCGGCACCGACGCCATCAGTGCACTCGTCGCGAAGTACGCCGGGCGCGACGAGGTCGCGCCTGGAGCGACGCTCGAAGAACTGGGGCTCAGTTCGCTGGAACGGGTCGAGCTGATGGTGGCGCTTGAGGACGCGTTCGGCGCACGCATCGACGAAGGCGCCTTCGTCGGCGCCCGCAGCGTGGCCGACCTGAAGCTGCTCGTCGAGCACGGGGCCGAGACCGGCGCCGCCGCGCCAACCGAGGTGGTGGAGTTCCCCGGCTGGAATCGCTCGAGGCTCGCCTGGTTCATCCGCCGGGTTAGCCTGCCGACCTGGATCCTGCCGCTCGCCAGACTGTTCGTGCGGCTGCGCGTGGAGGGGCTCGAGCAACTGACGGGACTCGACCGTCCGGTGGTCTACGCGGTGAATCACCAGAGTCACTTCGACGTGCCGGTCGTCCTCATGGCGCTGCCGCCCGCCCTGCGCTACCGCGTGGCGCCGGCGATGGCCAAGGAGTTCTTCGCGGCGCACTTCTTCCCGGAGCAGTTCGGCCGGACGGCCTGGTTCACCAACAGCCTGAACTACTACCTGGCGGCGTTGTTCTTCAACGCGTTCCCGCTGCCGCAGCGCGAGGCCGGCACCCGCCAGACCCTGCGCTACATCGGCGAAGTGCTGCAGGACGGCTACTCGGTGCTCATCTTCCCGGAGGGCAAGCGGACCGACACCGGGGCGCTCAACCCTTTCAAGCCGGGCATCGGCATGATTGGCGCGAAGCTCGATGTGACGGTGGTCCCTGTCCGCATCGACGGCCTCGACACGGTGCTGCACCACAGCTGGAAATGGCCGCGGCGTGGCGCGGCACGGGTGGCGTTCGGTGCGCCCGTGCACTTGAGCGGCAACGACTACGACGAGAACGCCCGCGTGGTGGAGAGGGCGGTGCGCGCGCTGTAGTTGGGCATAGGCGATTACCCCATCCCTGTGGCACAATACTCGGCGTTACGAAAGATAAACCTACGGAAAGGATTGCTGGCGTTTGAGCAAGGACGATCTCATCGACATGCAGGGCACCGTGGTGGCGGTCCACAGCGGCGGTCTCTACCGCGTGCAGTGTGACGCCGGACACGAAGTGCTCGCTCAGCTCAGCGGCCGTATGCGGCGATTCCGCATCAAGGTTGTGCCGGGTGACCGCGTGACCGTCGGCGTGTCGCCGTACGATCCGGTCCGGGGCATCATTACCTTCCGCGCACGCTAGCTAGAACGATTTGCCACCCAAGACAACCGATAGAAACTCCTCTCGAAGTCGCAGCGGACCGCCGCGCTCGGGTGGCTCGAGGCGCCCGCGCACCCGCACGTTCGCGCCGATGTCGAGCCCCACGCCAATCTCGCTCGCTCCAACGGTCTGCGATACCGCACCGGTCCCGTTCGCCTCACTGAACCTCGATCACCGGCTGCTCGAAGGCACGCGTGACCTGGGCTACAAGGAGACGCGCCCCATCCAGAGCGCGGTCATCCCGCTGGCGCTGGCTGGCTCGGACCTGATTGCGTGCGCCGAGACCGGCACCGGCAAGACGTGCGCGTTCGTTGTGCCGACGCTGCAGACGCTGCTCACCACGACGACCCGCCATCCCCATCCGGCAGGCTCGACGTCCGGACCGCGCAGCCGCGTGCTCGTGCTCGCGCCGACCCGTGAACTGGCCGTCCAGATCGAGGACGAAATTCACGGCCTGGCCTACCACACCAGCGTGACCAGCGCGGCCGTCTACGGCGGCGTCGAGATGGGCATGCAGGAACGGGCCCTCAAGGCCGGTGTCGACATCATCGTCGCGACGCCAGGCCGCTTGATGGACCACATGCGTCAGCAGAATGCCGACCTCACCGGGGTCGAACTGCTCATCCTCGATGAGGCCGACCGCATGATGGACATGGGCTTCTGGCCCGATGTCCGCCGCATCATCTCGGGCCTGCCGACCGACCGCCAGACGCTGCTCTTCTCGGCGACCGTGCCGGAAGAGATCGTGAAGCAGGCGCTCGAGATTGCGCGCGATCCCAAGTACATCCAGGTCGGCCAGCGCAGCCGCGCCGCGAAGTCGATCACGCACCGCGTCGAGTTCCTCGAGGACTCGGCCAAGCTCGAGTGGCTCATCCAGCACCTGCGGCGTCCCGAAGGTCCGATCCTGGTGTTCTCGCGCACGAAAGTCGGTGCCGATCGCCTCGCGCAGCGACTGCATGGCGCCGGGATCAAGTGCGTCGCGCTGCACGCCGATCGCACGCAGGATCAGCGGCGCATTGCGGTCGAGGGCTTCAAAGGTGGGCGCTACAAGGTGCTCGTCGCCACCGACATCGCCGCGCGCGGACTCGACATCTCCGGCATCCACACCGTGATCAACTACGAACTGCCTGACTCGCCCGAAACCTACGTGCACCGCGTCGGTCGCACCGGACGTGCGGACGAAGTTGGCAATGCGATCACGCTGGTCGATCCAGCCGATCGGCAGGTGTGGGAGAGCATGGAAAAGTCCGTCGGCGTTGTCCTAGAATAGTTGGGATGTCGGATACGTTGTCCCCAGCGCCGCCCGACGAAACGCCCACCGCGATCACGCCGGAACTCTCGGCCGCGGTCATCAAGTTCAAGTCGTGCCGATGGCGGCGTCCTCCGGAAGACGGTCCGGAGTGCTGCGGCCATCGCGACGTCCTCCCGATTGCCGGCACCAGCTTCAAGGCCGACTCCTGGTGTCCGGACTGCGACTTCTTCAAGCTGCGCCGCACCCCGAAGAAGCGCGACCCCAGCAGTTACTCGTACTGAATGGCTGATTGCGAATTGCTGATCGGCCAGACGTAGTGTCCGGCTTCAGCCGGACCTCCACCTGAAGGTGGACACGACGTCCTTCCCGCAATCAGCAATCGCCCATCTGCCCTCCGCTCAGCTACCTTCCGAAAATTCCCGCGCCAGTTCCACCCATTCGCCTTGCGGCGCCAGTTGCTGGTACGAGCGCCAGTGCGGCCTCGCCTCGTGCGACAGCCCCATCTTCTCCAGCGTCACCGCCATATAGAAATGCGTGTCGGCGTAGTAGGGATTGAGCAGCAGCGCGTCGTCGTAGCAGCGGCGCGCCGCGTCGAACTCGCTCTGGTCGTGATGGATGTTCCCGAGGTTGAAGTACGCCTCGAAGAAGTCCGAGTCGAGCGCAATCGCCCGTTCGTAGAGCGACTGCGCCTCGACCATCTCGTGGTGGGTGTAGTGGATGTTGGCGAGGTTGATGAGCGCCGCCACCAGCTGCGGGTCGCACTCGAGCGCCTGACGGTAGAGCGTCGCCGCCTGTTCGAGCGTCGAGTCGTTCCCATCGTCAAGCACCGAGGCCTGACGGAAGAACTCCTCGGCCTTCTCCGTGTCGCGCGGGGTCGACTGGACCGGCAGCGCCTTCGGCGCGCGCGGCTGCAGCGCGACGATCTTCGCTGGGGCGGCGTCGAGCCGGAAGTCGAAGGTGAGCTGGCCCAGGCGTGAGGCGATCAGCGTGCGCAGGACACTGCGGAACGTCGCGCCGGCACTCATCTCCTCGTTCGCCTGCTTGATCGGCGACAGATCCTGGAAGGCGAAGAACGTGTCGGCGTTCGTCTTGAGGACCGGCTTGATGATCCCGTACTTCGCGAGATAGCGCAGGTGGTCCTCGCGCAGCGCGCGATAGCGGGCCAGCAGATCGCGCGTGGCGTAGTACTGCCGGGTGAGCGCGGACGGTGTCGGCTGCCCCACCAACTCGCAGAACGCCTCTTCCGTCAGCACCTGAATGGACAGGCCCTGCTGCTGGTGCAGTTCCTCGACGCGCTTGATCTTGTTGCTGGTCGACGCGCCCCCCGCGAACCCCTCGCCGCCAATCACCAGCAGCGTCACCTTCGCGTTGATGTCGTCAGCCGTGGCACCGCCGAGCCGGCTGACCAGCGCGCGTGCGTCCTTGCGGCCGAGCGTACTCAGCTTTCCGGTGAAGACGACCAGGTGGCCGGCAAGTAAGGGCGGGGATTGATCACGCTGCACGGGAAACACGCGTCCTCAGTCTGTGGGGAACAGGACGGCCACCAAGATGATGGAGAATACGACTGATGTCAACACTCGCGTCAGCCCTCGTCACAGAGCACACATCATGATCCTGGCCGGCGACATTGGCGGCACGAAGACCCTGCTGGGGCTGTTCGAGACACGGACCGCACGACCACACGCCGTGCACGTGCGGAGCTTCGAGACAACCGCCTTCCATGGTCTCACCGAGATGATCGCGGCCTTCATGGCGGATGCAGCAGTGGGACGGCCACTGCTGGCCGCCGCCTGCTTCGGCGTGGCCGGCCCGGTGCTCGGCGACACGGCGGAACTGACGAACGTGCCGTTCAGCATCGACGCGGGCGAGGTTGCGCATCGCTTCGCGATTCCACGCATCAAGCTGCTCAACGATCTCGAGGCGATGGCCTACGCGGTGCCGGTGCTGCAGGGTGATGAACTGCACGTGCTGCAGCACGGCGAAGCCATCCGCGGCGGCAACATGGCGCTGATCGCCGCCGGCACAGGGCTTGGCCAGGCGCTGCTGCACCGCGTCGACGGTCGCTTCATCCCGTCGCCGACCGAGGCCGGCCACGCCGACTGGGCGCCGCGCACCGAGCGCGACATCGTCGTGCTCAGGCAGCTGGTGGCGCAGTACGGCCGCGCGGAAGTCGAGCATGTGGTCTCGGGAAAAGGATTGCCAAACCTGCACCGCGCCACGCATCCGCACGGCTGCGACGCCGGCATCGATGCCAACGACCCGGCCGCGCCAGCCGCGCTGACGAGCGCCGCGCTCGAGCGTCGCTGTGCCGGCTGCATCGAGGCGCTCGAGATCTTTATCGACGCCTATGGTGCGGAGGCCGGGAACGTCGCGCTCCGTTCGGTCGCGACGGCCGGACTGTTCGTAGGCGGCGGCATCGCGCCGAAGATCCTGCCGGCGCTGACCGACGGCCGGTTCCTCCACGCGTTCAGGGACAAGGGCGCCATGCGTCCGCTGGTCGAGGGGGTTCCGGTGAAGGTCATCCTCAACCCCGAAGCCGGACTGCTCGGCGCGGCTGTGCACGCCGCGGATCTGCTGTAGCGGACGCGGGCACGAAGAACAGCCGGGCCTGTCGCGGGAGAGACCTTCGTGTGTCTTCGTGCGCTTCGTGAAGGGGTGACGACAGAGTAGTAAGCTCTCGAAGTGGTCTGGGTGTTCACGAAAGATGGTCGTCAACTCCGATGCGAGGTCATGCGCACCGCCGAGCCGGCCGCGTACCAGCTGACCGTGACGCATCCTGGTCGGCCGCGCGCGGTCGAGGCGATCGCGGACCCCGCCACACTCGTCGATCGTCTCGCCGCCGTCATGCTCGACCTGCGCACCGGGGGCTGGCAGCTCGCCTGAACTGCCGCTCATCCCATCACTCCGGAATCCAGATACGTCCATGAACCAGTCCGCGTTGCTCCGTCTGGCCGCCGAGCGCGGCATCCGCTACCGTGAAGCGCTGCCGCAGGCGCGCGTCACCCCGAGCGCCTCGCCCGACTCGCTCCGTGCCGCACTCGGTGGGCCCGCGCCCGAACTGCCGTCCGACCCGGACGTCGTGCTCACACGTCTTGCCGACGTCGTCGAGGCCGGCGGGCTGATGGGCATGGGCTCCGGCCGGTTCTTCGGCTTCGTCATCGGCGGTGCCGTGCCCGCTGCGCTCGGCGCCGACTGGCTCGCCAGCGCATGGGACCAGAACGCCGGGCTCTTCGCGCCGACGCCAGGTGTCGCCATCGTCGAGGAGATCGCCGGACGCTGGGCGATCGAGATGCTGGGCCTGCCGGCACACGCGTCCTTTGCCTTCGTCACCGGCGGACAGATGGCCAACACCACCGCGCTTGCCGCGGCGCGCAATCACGTGCTGGCGCAGGTGGGCTGGGACGTCGAAGCCGATGGCCTCACCGGCGCCCCCGCCATCCGACTCGTGGTCGGCGAGGAGGTGCACGTCACTGTGCCTCGCGGCGCGCGCCTGCTCGGGCTCGGCACGCGGACGATGGAACGGGTGGCGGTGGACGCGAACGGCGCGATGCTGCCCGACGCACTGGAGGAGGTGCTGGCCGCGAAGCCGAACCAGCCGACGATCGTCTGCTGCCAGACCGGCAACGTGAACACCGGCGCCATCGACCCGGTCGGCGCGCTCGCGACGGTCGCGCATCGTCACGGCGCGTGGCTGC
>Ga0209086_10003014_pt1 | contig 12944 bp, 7 predicted proteins | sample M_130207_XF_Meta_FD_187312 | JGI IMG/M metagenome (GOLD analysis project Ga0209086, IMG submission 187312) | Freshwater microbial communities from Lake Montjoie, Canada to study carbon cycling - M_130207_XF_MetaG (SPAdes) (version 2) | ecosystem: Environmental > Aquatic > Freshwater > Lake...
GCATAGTTCATGAGCGTGTAGTCTGCTCCGCTGTACATGCTGCCAGTGTCCGTGATGTCGAAAATGGCCGTGCCGCCGCCAGTGAAGTTGAGATCACCAGAAATGTTTAACAGGTCAGAGACCATGCCCAGTTCATAAGCAAGATGAGAGCCGCCAATCAGGTCGAGATTCCCATTGATGTTAAGGGTGCCGGGGCTGAGTCCGGGAGCGATGGTGCCGCCACTGGCGATGGAGACATTGCCAGTGCTGCCGGTGCCTTTCAATGTGCCGCCTGAATTGACGATCACCGTTCCCGAACCGGTGGCGCTGCCGCTGGTGTTGGTGACGCTTAATGTGCCGCTGACCGTGGTGTTGCCGCTGTAGGTGCTGGCACCGGACAGGATGGTGTTGCCGGTCGAAATATCCACGCTGCTGAAATTGGAAAGAGATCCCGCGTAGCTGAAGGTGTTGCCGGTGCCGGGAGTGATGGTGGCGGTATCGGAGACGCCGTCGCCTCCGCTGACGTCGCCCGTAATGGCGGCGGAGCCGCCGGTGATGTTCAAGGCGTTGGCGCCCCCTTGCATGTCGATGGCCAAGCCATTGTCGCCGGTGATGGTTCCCGAGTTATTGAGGGTGTCGTTGCCGTTGCCGGTTTGAATGGCAGCGCCAGTGCCTGCGCCACGGATGGTGCCACCGGCGTTGTTGGTGATCGTGTTGGCAAAGGTGCCGATCATTTTGATGCCGTATCCTGTCTTGCCCTGGATGAGACCGCTGTTGGTGATTGTCGTCGCGGCGATGGCGTTGCCGCCGTTGCTGTCATCCACCAGAATACCATGGCCTTCGGCGGCGGTGTCACCGTTCGGCGCATCCGTCAGCAAGGTGCTCCCAATGATGCGGCCGGTGGAGGTGTTGATGATGCTGCCCCCGCCGATGGAAACGGCTTCCGGGTTGCTGCCAGACCCTTTCGAACCGTAGCCGAAAATATCTCCCGAGTTGTTGAGCGTGAGCAGTCCGTCCACATCCACGCCATCACCGTCGCCGGTGGTGGTTGTCGATAGCAGGCCGCCTTGAATCGTCGCGCCTTGTGCATTGGTCACACTTGCCGTCACTCCGGTGAACACGCCGTCAATATTCACGCCGGAACCATTGGCAGCCGAGATGGTGCCTGCGTTGTTCGTGATGGTGATGGCGTAGGTGCCGGACACTGACAGACCGCCAGTGATGCCGTGCCTGCCGGAGATCGTGCCGCTGTTGGTGACGTTGACTCCGGTGTTCGTGCCCGTGTCAATGCCATCGCTCCCCGAGGCCGCACCGGCAGTGACAACCGGAGTGGCGGTGATGCTGCCCGCATTGTTGATGACGCCGTTGACGCCGGGCTTGATGGCGTCCTCACCGACATCTGAAATGATACCGGTGGACTGGTTCGTGACCGAGTTGCTCTTGCTCGTGATGGCTGCCCAGTCCAGTGCTTGCCCGCCGTTGCCCGCAGTTACGCTGATCGTGCCGCTGTTGGTGAGGGAGATGGCCGAATCCTTGTTCACTCGAATCGCATCCGATGATGCCGTGTTGATTGTGCCGGTGTTGCTGATCGTCATCGACGCATTCGCAATGTTGTTGTCCACTGCACGACCTGTGCCGGTCTGCTGGATCGTGCCATTGTTCGTCAAGGTGGTCGTTGCGCTCATCGTCACCGCGTTGGTGCTGCCGCCCAACGTCAAGGATTTGGTGGCGTTCACCGTGCCGGTCTCGCCGTTGGCACTGAGTGTCTGCGCCGTGGTGGAATTCGAGCTGATGACAAAGGTGCCCGCCTGAAGCGAAGCAACCGAGATGAAGCCCAGGATGGCGAGGGAAACAGAGGTGATGGACGAGTGCTGTGTTGTCATGGCGCGTGTTGGAATCGCGCCGCTTATGCGTGTGATGATCCGCGTTGTCGAAAGGCGCGGCGTTACGATTCCGCCTTGTGGCAGTTCCGGCACTTTGGCGGTGTGAAGCGCGTGTTTTTCAGCAGCGAATCTTGAAAATCCGTAACATGACTTGTTGTCGCGATGCCATGGCTATAGTCCGCACACTTCATTCACCATGCCTGTCCTCACCGAACGCAAAACGCAGCCGCAATATGATGTGATCGTCGTCGGTTCCGGCGCTGGCGGTGGCATGGCGGCGATGATTCTCGCTTTGAATGGCGTGAAGGTGCTCATGATTGAGGCGGGGCGGAATTACGAGCCGCAGAAGGAGACGCCGATGTTCAACACGCCGGAGATGGCACCGCTGCGTGGTGCGGCCACACCGGATCGCCCCTTTGGCTTCTACGATTCCAACATCGGTGGCTGGCAGGTGGCGGGAGAGCCTTACACAAACAAGCAGGGCACTGAAGGTGACTTCTGGTGGTGGCGTGCGCGCATGCTTGGCGGTCGCACGAATCACTGGGGCCGCATTTCGCTGCGCTTTGGCGAGTTCGATTTCAAACCGAAGTCGCGTGACGGTCTCGGGGTCGATTGGCCGATGAATTACGCCGACATGGCGCCGTGGTATGACCGTGTGGAGCAGTTGATCGGTGTCTATGGCGAGAACGATGGCATCGCCAACGCACCCAATTCATCGCCCGGTGTGCTGATGCCGCCGCCGAAGCCGCGGGTGGGCGAACTGCTCGCGAAGAAGTCCGGAAAGAAGCTCGGTGTGCCAGTCGTCGCTGCGCATCGTGCCGTGCTCAGCCAGCCGATGGATTGGAAGAATCTGCCGAAGGTGCTGTTTCCGAACAATCCGAAGGCGCAGGAGATTCTCGGCAAGGACATGCTGTCCCGCGCCGCTTGCTTCTGGGCCACGAACTGTATTCGCGGTTGCAGCATCCGCGCGAACTTCCAAAGCACGACCGTTCTGCTGCCACCGGCGCTCGCCACGGGCAATCTCGACATCATCACGGACGCGATGGTGCGCGAAGTCATCCTTGATGACAGCGGCAAGGCCACTGGCGTACATTACATCGACAAGATCACGCGGCGCGATGCCATCGCGAAAGCACGCGTGGTCATCCTTGCCGCGAGCACCTGTGAAACTTCACGCATCCTGCTGAACTCGAAGTCGCGCGACCAGGCAGGCATCGCCAATTCATCGGGTCAAGTGGGCCGAAACCTCATGGACAGCGTCGGCACACGTCTCGGCGCGCACATTCCCGCCATGGAAGACCTGCCGCCGATGAACGAAGACGGTGCGGGCGGTCTGCACACTTATGTGCCTTGGTGGCTCGTGCATGATCACGCGAAGCTCGGCTTCGCCCGTGGCTATCACATCGAGATGGGTGGTGGCCGTCAGATGCCGGAGACGAAAAGCTTCGGCTATCTCGATTCGACTTCGCCCGGCGTGTATGGCCGTAAACTCAAGGAAGATGCTCGTCGTTACTATGGTGCGCAGTTCAGTTTCGCTGGGCGCGGTGAGATGATTCCAAACAAGGACTGCTATAGCGAACTCGATCCCAATATCGTCGATCAATGGGGCATTCCCGTGCTGCGCTTCCATTGGAAATGGAGCGATCACGAGATCAAGCAGGCCGAGCACATGCAGCAGACCTTTGCCGCGATGCTCGAAGGCATGGGCGGCAAAGCCAAGCCGCTCAGCGGTGCGGAAGCCATCCAGAAGCCCGGCGAGATCATCCACGAGGTCGGCACCGCCCGCATGGGTGACAAAGCTGCCGGCAGCGTCACGAATCAATACTGCCAGACCTGGGACGTGAAGAACCTCTTTCTCATGGACGGAGCCGTCATGCCCAGCAACCCCGACAAAAACCCCACGTTGACCATTCTCGCTCTCGCCTGGCGTTCCAGCGAATGGCTCATGGAGGAGATGAAGCGGGGGAATATCTAACCGATCTGCGTCATGTCTGATTCATCTCCTATCTCACGTCGTAACGCTCTCAAAGGCCTCCTCAGTGGTGCCGCTGGCGTAGCGGCCGTGCCAGCCATCGCCGCCCCGAATCACACCGAGCCTGCTCCGCCAGTGCATGCCTCGCGGTTTGTTTTCCATGATCCCGACTTCACTCAGCCGGTGAAGTTTCCGTGGGAAAAGCTGCTCTCGGCGGAGGAACTCGCCGCCGCCACGGCCTTGGCTGATTTGATCCTGCCCAAGGACGAAACCTCGCCAGCAGCCTCCGAAGTCGGCGTTCCTGATTTCATCAACGAATGGATCAGTGCGGACTACCCAGAGAATCAGGAGGACCGCGAAACAATCCGTGGCGGTCTAGGCTGGCTGAGCACCGAGAGCTTCAAACGCTTAACCAAACGCTTCGAGGAGCTAGATAACACGCAGCAGTCCCAGATCGCCGATGACATCTGCGACCCTGCCAAAACGAAGCCGGAATACCATATTGGGGCTACTTTCTTCAAGCGCTTCCGCCAGCTTTGCGTCGGTGGCTACTACAGCCATAGCCAGACCTGGAAAAGCCTCGGTTACACCGGCAATATCAGCGTCGGCGGTCCCTATCCGGGCGTTCCGGCAGAGGTCATTGAGAAGCTTGGCTTGCAGGATGTCTTGTAAAGGCGTTTAGGGGCTGAAAAAAGACTGAGTTTCGAGGTAAAATTTCCTTTGCCCGCCTTCCCATCTCGCTAGTCTGAACAGGTAATCATCGAGCACGTTTCCGGTAGCGGTTTCATGGACGGATTCAGTCGATGGTCAGCTCTTCCAATCCTATGTCCGAACAGTCTCCTGAGCAGAACGCTGCTTTCAATACCGGTGTAGCCGAAAACCAGGCTTACGGTGCCGATCAAATCCAAAAACTCGAAGGCCTCGAAGCCGTCCGTCTTCGCCCTGGTATGTACATCGGCGATCCCGATGAGCGCGGCCTGCACCACTGTGTGTTTGAAGTGGTGGACAACTCCGAGCATCTCGCCGGTCATTGCAAAAACGTCTGGATCACGATCCACACCGACGGCTCCATCACGATTCAGGACGATGGCCGCGGCATTCCGGTGGAAATGCATCCCAAGGCCAAAATTCCGACCGTCGAACTCGTGCTCACCAGTCTGCATGCAGGCGGCAAATTCGGCGATGGCGCGTATGAATTCTCCGGCGGCCTTCATGGCGTCGGTGCCAAGTGTACCAATGCGCTGTCTGATTGGTTCAAGTGCGAGGTCTTCCGCGATGGCAAAATTCACGCCATCGGCTTCGAGCGTGGCAAAACAACCGAGCCGCTGACCGTCCTTGGCGATCTCGACGATCCGAAGAGCACCGGCACGAAGATTTCCTTCTTCCCCGACTCCAGCATCTTCACCATCACGACGACGTATAACTTTGATCGTCTGCTCGTCCGTCTGCGCGAACTCGCTTTCCTCAATCCCGGCATCAAAATCACGCTCACCGACGAGCGCTGCGAGCCACAGCGCCAAGAAGTGCTGCTCTACATCGAAGGCGTGAAGCAGTTCGTGCGCGAGATGGGTGCGGACAAAGACAAGATCCATCCTGAGCCGGTCGCACTCGCCGGACGCCGAGAAGTGCCCATCGACGACAAGAAGAAATTCATCCTCGTCGATTGCGTGCTGCAATGGAACAAGGGCCTCAATGAGCAGACGCTCTGCTTTGCCAACGCCATTCCGAATCCAGATGGCGGCACGCATTACAGCGGCCTCAAAACCGCGCTCACCAAGGCGGTGAAGCAATACATCAACGCCAACCCGAAAGCTTTCAAAGAAAAGCTGCCCGACATCGAAGGTGACGACTGCCGCGAAGGCATGATCTGTGTGCTCAGCGTGAAGCTGACGAATCCACGCTTCAATTCGCAGACCAAGGTGAAGCTGGTGAACGGCGAAGTCGAAGGCGTGGTGAATTCCATCGTCTATGAAGGCCTGCTGCGCTTTTTTGACGAAAATCCAGACACTGCGATCGAGATCATCAAGAACATCATCATCGCCGCCAAATCACGCGAAGCGGCCCGCAAAGCCCGTGAGGCCATCCGCAAGGACGCCATGAGCAGCGGTGGTCTGCCTGGCAAGCTGGCTGACTGCTCCGAACGCGATCCGGCGAAGACCGAGCTGTTCATTGTCGAAGGTGACTCCGCTGGCGGCTCCGCCAAGATGGGCCGCAATCGTCACAACCAGGCGATTCTTCCGTTGCGAGGCAAACTCATCAACACAGAGAAAGCTCGCCTCGAAAAAGTGCTTCAAAACAAAGAAGTGCAGACCATGATCACTGCCATTGGCACAGGAATCGGCGGCGACAGCGAGGTGGAAGGCTCCTTCAACATCGAGAAGCTCCGCTACCACAAAATCGTCATCATGACCGATGCCGACGTCGATGGCAGCCACATCCGCACTCTGCTGCTTACCTTTTTCTTCCGCCAGATGCCGGAACTCATGAAGCGCGGCCACATCTTCGTTGCCCAGCCACCGTTGTATCAAGTCACCCGCAAAAAGCGTGAGGAATACGTGCAGAGTGACGCCGAAATGGACGCCATCCTCCTCGAACTCGGCTCCGGTGAAATTAGCCTGCGCAATATTGCCGATGGCAGCAAACTCACGGACGAAAAACTCAAGGCCATCCTTGAACTGCTCGTGCCCGTCGCCAAATTTGCTGACATCATTCGTCGTCACGGTGCTGACTTCGAGCACTACCTGCAAGCCCGCGATGAAGCCACTGGCAACCTGCCACATCACCTCGTGGTGATTCGTGAAGGCAACGAAGTAAGCATCCAGTATTTCGTCACCAACGAGCAACTCGCCGCCTTTGCCCGCGACAATCATGACCTGCATCTCTTTGGCAGTCCCACTGCCGAGACAAATGGTGTTGCCGCCCCAAAAGCCCACCGCCGCGCCCGCCTCATTGAGATCCACGAAGCCCACGGCATGAAGCGCCGCTTCCAGCAGCTCGACGAACTCGGCCTGCACGTCGATCACTTCAGCAGCCAGGACAAGCCGCTCTTCGAGGTCATCGAAGGCGACGGCGAAAACGCCAAGGTGCATCCCGTCTTCAGCATCCCCGGCATCCTCGACAAGGTCATGGAAATCGGGAAGCGCGGCATGGAGATCAAACGCTTCAAAGGTCTGGGTGAAATGAACGCCAAGCAGCTCTTCGAGACCACCATGGACCCGAACAAGCGCACGCTCCTTCAGGTCAAACTCGACGAAACCAACTCCCACGAAGCTGAACGCATGTTCACCATCTTGATGGGAGACGTCGTCGAGCCACGAAAACACTTCATCGAAGAAAACGCCCTCAACGTCCGCAACCTCGACGTGTAATTCCGGGTCCATCACCCACTTCCTGTTCTTTCGTTTAGCCTTTTCGTTCTCCGTCCATGCAAGATCCCAATATTCGCCCCATCTCTGTCGCTGAAGAGGTGAAGAACTCCTTCCTCGACTACTCGATGTCCGTCATCATCGCCCGTGCGCTGCCGGATGTTCGCGATGGTTTAAAGCCTTCTCAGCGCCGCATCCTTTACGCGATGCATGAGCTGTCACTTTATCCGCCGAAGAAGCACATGAAGTGTGCGAAGATCTGCGGTGACACCTCCGGTAACTACCATCCGCACGGCGAGGCGGTCATTTACCCGACGCTTGTTCACATGGGACAGCCGTGGGCCATTCGTGAGCCGTTGATTGATCCGCAAGGGAACTTCGGTTCGGTGGAAGGTGATCCTCCGGCAGCCATGCGTTATACGGAAGCCCGCATGACGCATCTCGGTGGCACTTTGATGTCGGACATGGAGAAGGAGACCGTCGATTTCGTGCCGAACTACGATGAGCGTCTCACCGAGCCGACCGTGTTCCCGGCGGCGTTCCCGAATCTCATCGTCAATGGCGGCACCGGCATCGCCGTCGGTATGGCGACGAACATGCCGCCGCACAATCTCGGTGAAGTCGTTGATGCCGTTTGTGCGCAGATCGACAATCCGCAGATCACCTGCAGTGAGCTGCAGGCGCACATCAAAGGTCCCGATTTTCCAACGGGCTGTGTCATCCTCGGCACTAGCGGCATCCGTGAATACATGGAAACTGGCCACGGCAGTGTGCGCACCCGTGGCAAGGCCGAGATCGTTGAGAATGGCAACCGTGAGCAGATCATCATCACCGAGATCCCGTTCAACGTGAACCGCGCTGAGTTGGTGAAACGCATCGCCGAACTCGCGAACGAGAAGATCATCACGGAAATCAGCGGCGTGCGCGATGAGTCCGATGAAAACACTCGCGTCGTCATCGACCTCAAGCGTGACGCTCGCGGCCAGGTCGTGCTGAACAATCTCTACAAGCACACCGCGCTCGAATCGAGCTTCTCGATCCACATGCTGGCCATCGACGGCGGCAAACCACGCGTTTTGAGCATGAAGGATGCGATTGCGTGCTACATCGAGCATCGCCGTGAGGTCATCATTCGCCGCACGCGTTTCCTGCTCAAGCAGGCCGAGATCAAAGCTGAGAAGCTCGAAGCCCAACTCCTCGCACTTGGCCATCTCGATGATTTCATCAAGATCATCCGCGATAGCAAAAACCGCGATGAAGCACGTGAGCGCCTCAAGGCTTATAGCTTCGCCATCAGCACCGCCGAGCAGCTCGGCATCATGATTCGCGCTCAGGCCAGCATTGTGGGAGACAAATACATCTTCACCGACAAGCAGGTAGAAGACATCCTTGAACTCCGTCTCTATCAGCTCGTCGGACTCGAACGCGACAAGATCAAAGCCGACTACGATGACGTTTTGGTCAGCATTCGCGATTTCATGGACATTCTGGCCCGTGAGGCTCGTGTGCTTCAGATCATCAAGGACGAATTGATGGCCATCCGCCTCAAGCACGCCACGCCACGTCTCACGAGCATCGAGGCCGCTGAAGGCGAGATCGAAAACATCGACCTTATCCCGAATGACCCAACCGTCGTCACCATGACGCACTTGGGCAGCATCAAACGCACCTCTACCGCCGAATACCGCCTGCAAAATCGTGGTGGCAAAGGCCTCAAGGGCATGGAGGCTCGCGAAGCGCAGGGAGAGGAAGAAGCCACCGACTTCGTTGAGCATCTCTTCAGCGCACATTTGCACGACTTCCTGCTCTTCTTCACCAACACGGGCCGCATGTATGTGGAGCGTGTACATCAGATCCCCGAGGCCGCACGCACGGGCAAGGGACGTAGCATCAAGAACATGCTCAACCTGCGCTCCGAGGAGAAAATCGCCGCCGTGCTCATCCTGGAAGCCCAGGGTCAGGAAGATGAAGCCATGTGGGCAGCGGACAAGTATGTGCTCTTTGCCACCAAGGACGGCACAGTGAAGAAAACCGCGCTCGAAGAGTTTAAAAACTACCGCAAAGACGGCATCATCGCCATCAAGCTCGATGAAGGCAACGATCTCGTCGATGTAGTCCTCACCGACGGCAACAAAGAGATATGTCTCGTTACCCATGAGGGCATGTGTGCTCGATTCCACGAAACGGGCGACGATCCTGAATCACCCAATCTGCGTCCGATCGGTCGCAACACCGCCGGTGTGCGTGGCATCACGCTCGATGACGGCGACTTCCTGGTGAGCTGCATCACGAACGAGGCAGGAGCCATGCTGCTCGTCGTGAGCGAGAACGGTCTCGGCAAGCGCACTGCTTTTGACGAGTACCGTCTCCTTACCAATCGCGGCGGCAAAGGTGTCACCACGATGAACGTCACCGAGAAAACCGGCAAAGTCGTCGCCGCTAAGGCCGTGCATGACAAAGATGAACTCATGCTCATGACCACCAAGGGCCAGAGCGTGCGCATCCGCGTCTGCGACATTCGCGAAACCGGACGCAACGCCCAAGGCGTGAAGCTTATGGGGCTCAACGACGGCGAAACCATTCAGGACGTGGCCACGGTGGTTGCCGATGATGTGATGCCGGTTGTCGAAGCTGCCGAATCTGCCCCTGCGAGTGAAGCGTCCTCAGTCGATGCGGGTGAAACCGCGCCAGCGAAGGAATAGAAATGAGCTATTTCATGCCGCCGATCTTGCAGCCCTGCGCCTCGTTTTGTGGCGTGGGGACGGGTTTGCCGCTGAGGATGGCATCGAGTGCGTCGCGCAGATCTTTGGTCGTTGCGGCACGTTGGCGTTTGGCGGGGGCGAGGTAGAGGTCGTTGATGCGGCCCTTGTAGAGCGTTTCGGCTTTCGGTGAGAGCACGATGGCCTCGGGGGTGATTTTTGCCTGCACCTGCTTCGCGAGAGTCTGCTGCTTGTCGATAAGCACCAAGGCTTTGACCTCGGAAAGGATGGCGTGCTCCATGGCGACTTCGAGAGTGATCTCGGGATCGGAATGGATGAGGTAAACTGCTGCGCGGTCGCTGTAGTCGGCGGTGATCTGGTTGATCTCCTTGATGAACGACTTGGTGGTCGAGCAGAAGGGAGAGACGAAGAAGAGCACGACTGCTTTCTTGTCGCCCGTCACGAGTGGGTCGTGGGTTTGGCCATCGGTGCCGGGCAATTCGAGTGCCGGAGCAAGGCTGGTGAGCAACAAGAAGGCGAGGAGCAGACGGAGCATGAAACTATTGGAGTTGAACGACTGCGGCATCGAGCGAGGCGGCGTCTTTGATGCTGATGACCTTCACGGTTTTGTCGATCTTGCCCATGAGACCAGCCAAGGTGGCGTCGGGGCCCAGTTCGATGAAGGTGGTGTGACCGGCGGCGATGAGGTGCTGCATGCTTTCGACCCAGCGGACGCTGCCGGTGACTTGGCTGGTGAGTGTGGCGCGGATTTCTTCGGGCGCTGCGACGGGACGGGCCTCGAAGTTGCAAACGACGGGAACGCGTGGGCTTTGAATCGGTGCGGCGGCAAGAGCGGCGGCGAGTTTGTCCTGCGCGGACTTCATCAGGCGGCTGTGATAAGCGCCAGCGACGGGGAGGGGAATGGCACGCTTGATGCCCTTGTCTTTCGCCTTGGTAATGGCGGATTCGATGCCGTCGGTACTGCCACTGAGGACGATCTGGCCGGGTGCATTCAAGTTGGCGACATCAACGTCGCATTCTTTTGCGAGTTCGCGGACTGCGGACTCATCGCCACCGATCATGGCGAGCATGGCGCCTTGAGTGTTGTTGCAGGCTTCTTCCATGAAGCTGCCGCGTTGGAAGACGAGATTGAGGCCGGTGGCAAAGTCGAAGGTGTCGGCGGCAGCGTGGGCGGTGAATTCACCGAGGGAAAGGCCGGCGGTGGCGGTGATTTCGAGCGAGGGAACTTTGCTTTTCAGCACTTCGAGGATGGCGAGGCCGTGCGCGTAGAGTGCGGGCTGACAGCGGCTCGTTTTGGTGAGTTCCTCCATCGGACCTTCGAACATAATGTTCGTGAGCGAGTAGCCGAGGGCGGCATCCGCCTGATCAAAGAGTGCGCGAGCGGTTGGATAGGCTTCGGCAAGGTCTTTGCCCATGCCGACTTTTTGTGCGCCTTGACCGGCGAAGAGGAGAACTGCTTTCATTCTGGATGCTGGATGTTGGTTGCTAGATGACTGGATGAGGATTGAGCACGGTCAGCGAGGCTGTGCAAGTGCTTGCAAAGCGGAGGCTTGATCAAGCACGGCCGCATGCAGGAGTTCGGGGCCGCGCTGCATGGCTTCGGCGAGTGGCATGGCGGCTGGTTTGATGGCGCAAAGGAGATCAAAGCGCGTGCGCAGTTGGTCTTCGGCCTGGATCGCGCCAGCGAAGGCGGCAACGGGCTTTTTAAGCTCTCGGGCCATGTCGGCGACACCCATGGGGCCTTTGCCGTGGAGCGTTTGGGCATCGAGACGGCCTTCGCCAGTGATGACGAGATCGGCGGCGGCGATGCGCTCTCGTAGATGAACGAGATCGGCGATGAGATCGAAGCCGCTGGTGAGTTTGGCACCGCAGAAGCTCATGAGACCAAAGCCAAGGCCCCCAGCGGCTCCAGCGCCAGGAACGTCGCGATGATCGATGCCGAGATCGCGTTTGATGATGTCGGCGAGGTGTTGGAGACGACTTTCGAAGAATTCGAAGTCCTGCACGCCTTTCTGCGGGCCATAGACGCGGGTGCAACCGTGGGGGCCCAGAAGAGGATTGTTCACGTCACAGGCGACGAGGATTTCGGGAAGCGAGACGTCTGTCGGTTCAATCTTCACCAGGCGATCCATGTTGGCGATGATGGGTTCAAGCGGTGAGCCTGAGGCATCCAGAAAGCGAAAACCGAGAGCGGCGGCCATGCCGATGCCAGCGTCGTTGGTGGCGCTACCACCGATGCCGATGACGATGCGATTGGTGCCGCGTTCGATGGCATTCAGCATCATCAAACCGGTGCCCTGGGTGGTGGCGGTGGCTGGATCGAGTGGTAGATCGCTTACCATGGCGAGGCCGGAGGCCGCGCTCATTTCCATGATGGCTTCGAGGTGGCCTGCATCACGAACGAGGCCGTAGCGGGCGGTCACCGGGCGGTTTTGGGCGTCAAAGGTGCTGGTTTCGCACCATTCGCCCTGCAAGGCGGCGATCACGGCCTCGGCGGTGCCTTCGCCACCGTCAGCGATGGGGCAGAGATCGCATTCGGCCGTCGGGATGGCGATTCTGAGGGCTGATTCGATGGCTTGAGCGGCAACCGTGGCCGGGATGGAGCCTTTGAATTTGTCGATGGCGATGAGAATGCGCATGGGCGGGCGCAGGATGACGAGGGGTGGCGGTTCTGCCAAGTAACGGTGCGTTTTGAATCGCAATCAGTGCAGCCGAGGGGGCGACGAACGCGAAAATAGCTGGGTTTCGCCTTGCCTTAAGGATGTATTTATTATTAATTTTATAATAGTTATGTCTTTAGCCAATCTGGCAGAGCTCAGCGTCCCGCTGACTACCCCCAACCAGGACCGCTCCCCGAGCAGCGGTCCCGCTGAGCTTTTGTCGCGCTCTGACCGGTTTGAGCGCGAGCAGGCGGAACTCAATCTGCGCAATGCCCGCATGGGGGCTTGGTTTGTCATGATCTTGGTTCCGCTGTGCACCTTCTTGGATTTCATGGCCTACCCAGAACGCTACTGGGAATTTTTGG
>Ga0209086_10003016_pt1 | contig 12940 bp, 13 predicted proteins | sample M_130207_XF_Meta_FD_187312 | JGI IMG/M metagenome (GOLD analysis project Ga0209086, IMG submission 187312) | Freshwater microbial communities from Lake Montjoie, Canada to study carbon cycling - M_130207_XF_MetaG (SPAdes) (version 2) | ecosystem: Environmental > Aquatic > Freshwater > Lake...
GTATGAGTCCAAGTTATTATGTTGTTATTTTTGAAAATCATCTTGAAATCATGCGTCTATATGCTGGCTCTGTTCTAGAAGCAACGACCTTAAAGTCTCAATATGAAGCATTAGGTTTCGAAGTAAAATTATGGTAATTCATATTTATTAGGATTTGGTGATAAGCGGCACGCATTTATATAGATACAGTTTTTTATAGCTATTACCGTCAAATATTCCAAGCTTATAAAATTCACTCGCATGGACCTGCTCAACCAGATTAATTTAATGAAAAATGATGCTCATTGTTGACATCTTCATAACTCAGGAGTAAGGTTAATACCTAAAAGTCAAAAAAAACAATTTTTTGAAATTTAGATTATTTTATTCAAAAAATTATCGGAGTAAGCATTATGAAAAAAATATTAGCTTTTGTTTTTTTATTTTCTTTCTTGAGTGTTCCTCTTTTCGCGGAAGAAGATTTAGGCTTTAAACCTTTCCATCCTACAGACGCCCTCTTAATAGGTGGCAATGGTCAATTTAATCAAGGTGCTGAGTATCAAGAACCTGTGCCGGAAGTTAAACCTTTCCATCCTACAGACGCCCTCTTAATAGGTGGCAATGGTCAATTTAATCAAGGTGCTGAGTATCAAGAAGTTAAGTAATTAGTTTTAATTAAATAAACCCTGTTTACTTTAATGTTGCACAGGGTTTTTTATTGCCTTTTAAAAGGATCTTTACTGCTCACCCCTATTCATCCCCTGCCAAAATCTCCTGATTACGGATATTTTAATTTAGTTAAAAAAACCCTTTATTTATACTAAATTTCATTTATTTCATTGCGTATGTTTGTTATAGAATTAGCTTTAATAATTAATGTTAAGGACAGTTATATGAAAAAGTTAATGGCATTGTTTCTAATAAGCTCATTTTTTGCAATGCCTTTGCTAGCAGAGCCATATGGTCAACAAGGTCAAGGTCAAAGACCTGATGGCCCAGGTCCTAATGGTCAACAAGGTCAAGGTCAAAGACCTGATGGCCCAGGTCCTAATGGTCAACAAGGCCAAGGTCAAAGACCTGATGGTCCAGGTCCTAATGGTCAACAAGGTCAAGGTCAAAGACCTGATGGTCTGCCACCAGGTTGTCCAACAAGAAACTCCGTGCCACCGCCGGGAGCTCCGAAACCGCCCGCAAACTGCCCTCAACCTGGCTCTGCTCCTCCAGCAAGATAGTGCTGATTGGCAAATTATTTTTTAATTAACTCTTTATGCAATAAATCTATCTATTGAATGAATTTAGGGTATTAGACTAGATCTAACGGTTCCGGAGATTAACTCAGCTGGGAGAGCAGTGGGCTCTTAAGTTTAACGGCCTGGTATTAATTACATCAGGCTGCTATTAATTATATTTACTTAAGGGTATAAACAATATGATGATTATCAGGTGTGATGGATTCTAACTTAACCCACTCCTTGCTCTCTTTAAACCATAGCTGTATATTAATTTTAGGGGCTAAAATCTGATATGAATCTGCTTCTAAATTTTCGTTTTTAACTTTAATAGACTTTTTACCTAAATATTTAATCGATACCTCGGTATATTCTCCTGATTGAACATTTAAAAGTTTTTTTTGCTTTAGCATAAGAGGATTCCAATAGCTAAAGGTCATTGGGCAATCGGCTGCAAATGCTTCTTTTGTAGGTTCAATTAATTTAAAAGTATTAGCTTCTGTTTTACCTAAAACTTTATAATCATCACCCCCATCTTGCGTTGAAGATTCAATTGCGTGCAAACAATCTTTATTCCATAGCTCTTGTGATATATGTTTATATTTATAAACCGGGATGGATAAGAGCGTTACTTTGAATTGAGCATTACTAGTGAGCTGATTAAATTTACCTTCCTCTTTCAGCTGAAAAAAGTGCTCTCCAATTAATTTATCGTCCATAAGGACATCGAAATTCCACTCTTTTGCAAAAGATATACTTGGAAGAAATAGTAGAAAAAAAACTAAATTTTTAAAAGATAAAGATTTCATTAAAAAATTAGTTAAAGCTACAAGTAGATGAGATTTTCTAAAAAAAACTTCTTTATAATGAAGCATACGCTTAGTTATAAACTTTACTTTACTTAACTTCAATCTGAATGGTCTTGCTTAACGTCTTGCCGTATGAACGATGGTATCCGTCCGCAAATTGAAGCGTTAGCGTGTACAAGCCTGCATTTAAATTAAGCTCAGTTTCTGTCTGCCCTTTTCCAAAATGTAAATGATTTTGATCAGCAGGAATTGTATTGCCTTTTTCTATAAAAGATTGATTAATTAACAAATGATGATGTCCTGAATCATCTTTAAATTCTCCAGCCGGAGAAATACTCATGCCGTTAACTTTAAATATGACTTTAAAAGGGTTTGTGACCTGATCGCCATCTTTAAGATTTAAAAAATCAACAAAGGGCTCATGTGATGAGGTTTCATTTCTTGGATAAGAAAAAACATGAGATGAAAACCATAAGGCAGATAACCCTATAAAAAAGAGTGTTTTTATTTTCATTGGCTATAGATTTATATAATAGTTCTTAGATAATACAATAAACTCATCAATAAATTACGCCTTATTTAAATGAAATATTTTTACCATCTTTTAGTTATGATTTCACTTTTTCAGTCCTTCGAGTTAATGGCAGAATCAGAAAAAAATACACTAAAGATTGCTATTCTTTATGATGATGAATTTTTACTTCATAACACCGGCCTCAATCATCCTGAAAACCCCAATCGCATCACACATGCAATTAACTTTCTTAAAAAAGACTATCCCTTTAAATCAAATTTAACATGGCCCTCTTTTGGTTATTCACCAATAGATGTCATAAACCTTGTACATTCGAAAGAATATATTCGTCTTGTTAAGGAAGAATCTGAAAAACTTACTGAATCTTCTGCACTACTTAGCACAGGTGATACTGTTATATCAAAACAATCATATCAAGTTGCTAGAAAATCTGTCGGGGCAGTGACTGAAGGGGCTGACCAAATTATGAAAGGTAAGGTTTCAAGTGCCTTTGCATTCTCAAGACCGCCTGGTCATCATGCTACTAAAGATAGAGGTATGGGGTTCTGCATTTTTAATAATGTCGCAATTGCAGCAAAATATCTACAAAACAAATATGGTGTCAACCGAATATTAATTGTTGATTTTGATGTTCATCACGGTAATGGAACGCAAGATATTTTTTATAGTGATAATACGGTTTTCTATTTCAGTATCCATCAACACCCTTTTTATCCTGGCACAGGCCGTCCAAATGAAAAAGGAAGTGGTGAAGGTTATGGGTATACATTAAATATAGACTTGCCAAAAGGTGCTGGCGATAAAGAATTTATTCATGGTTTAAAAAACCAATTAATTCCTGCAATGGAAAAATTCAAGCCAGAATTTATATTAGTATCTGCAGGGTTTGATGCGCATGAAAATGATTTGCTAGGGCAATTAAAATATTCAAATAATGGCTACAAAGAAGCAACAGATATTTTATCTACAATTGCACAAAAATATGCGTCTAATCGTATGTTGTTTGTATTAGAAGGTGGATATGAACCTAAAAATATAAGAGAAGCTTCTGAAAGTATTCTAAATGCAATTATTTCTAAAAATCAAATCTGACTAGCCGATATAAGGGTCTTTGAATATACAACTTAACGAAAAACGCCAAGCATCAAAAGTATTGAAGGTTAAAAATCGACCAGAATACCAAATATGATTTATCATCTTTAGTATATGGATCAATCAATCTCATTCTTACACGTAAAAGAATTACTTTATTTGCTTGGCATCATATTAAGTGCCGGGATGCTATCTGGCTATATAGCAAAAATCTTAAAACTTCCTGATGTTGTCTTTCTTTTATTCGCAGGAATAATTTTAGGGGTAAATGGACTAAATCTTATAGACGTTAAGGTTAATTCAACGCTTAATCAGCTCATTCTTATTTTCGGCTCTTGCTATATCTTATTTGATGGTGGTGCTAGTGTTCGTATTCAAGTGATTAAAAAAGTATGGCCAACACTTTTATTAATTTCAACATTGGGTGTGCTAATAACTGCTTTTGTCGCTGGTATCGCTGCACAATTTTTTATTGGTCTTCCATTTATTGTTGCATTACTTTTAGGGGCTGTGATCGCCTCTACAGATCCAGCAACTTTAATTCCAGTATTTAAACAAACCAAAGTGCCTGCAAAAATAGCTCAGTTAGTGATTAGTGAATCCGCGTTTAATGATGCGATGGCTGCCATTCTAGCAATGACATTATTTTCCTTGGCTATTAATGAAAGCGCTCTTAATCTGAGTCTAAGTTTTATGGGCTTATTGCAGCAATCTGTTGTGGGGATAATAGCCGGTGGCATTCTGGGCTATATATCGGTCTCTATCATTTCTCATGAGAAATATGGCTTTCTTCGCGAGTATGCTCCTCTTGTGACTTTAATGACTGTAGCTTCGGCTTTTTTAGCTGCAGACAATTTTCATGCAAGTGGCTTTATGGCAGTATTTATTTTTGGAATAGTGCTCGGCAATAAAGATTTATTCGGCTTTAAGACAAATAATAAAGAACAAGAAAAATTAGATGATTTTATTTTGACAACTTCACTCGTTATGAGGATATTTATTTTTATCCTTTTAGGCTCTCAAGTTGATTTTTCTCTTTTAAATAAATATTTCTGGCCAGCCTTAGGTGTTGTATTAGTTTTTATGTTTATAGCAAGGCCTATGACCGTGTTCCTTTGTGCACTTCCAAATAGAAAAGCAAACTGGAAACTTAAAGAATTAATTTTAATGTGCTGGACCAGAGAAACTGGGGTTATTCCCGGAGCATTAGCTAGTATGTTGGTTGGCTTAAATGCTCCCCACGCAGATATTATTGCTGCGGTAACATTTATGGCAATTATCATCACTATTACTGTTCAAACGCTAACGACAGGATGGCTTGTAAAAAAATTAAATTTTTGAAATTCTATAGCACAGCCCTTTTTGACCCCCACTTCCTTATTACCCTGTAAACTTTTATTATGAAAAAAGATATAGTTAGAAAAACGTATTTAAAAATGCGTCAAGAACTTTCTGCTGCCGTATTTGAAGAAGAAGAATCTCATCTTATCCAAAATACTATTGAGCTTATTAAAAAATTTAAGCCTGAGTGTATTCATTGTTTTTTACCCATCTATTCAAAGGGTGAGATAAACACTATGCTCATCATTAAGTATTGCTGGAAAAATAACATCAATGTTTTGGTACCAGTTAGTAACTTTGAAGAGGGTACATTAAAAAATGCAGAATTTGAACCTGATACCAAAACAAAACAAACAAAAAATAATATTACCGAACCAATTGATCCTATTTGGAAAAAAAGCGATGCTATTGATGTTGTCATCACTCCTCTTCTAGCTTTCGATCTTAAAGGTTATCGAGTAGGTTATGGTAAAGGATTTTACGATCGTTTTTTTGCTTCTTTACACAAAGATACAAAAAGAATTGGGATCAGCCTTTTTAAGCCTTGTAGTGGTATAGAAAATATCACTGAACAAGATATACCTTTGACACATTGCGTTACTCCCAATAAAACCTACACTTTTTAGAATGTTAAAAAGTGTGGGTTTTATTGTTGTAAGTTTTGATTTTAAATAAACTGTTTATTTCTTAAGCAGCTGTTCCTTAGCCGGTGCGTAAGTTTCGATTGCTGATGGGAATGCTCCTGAATGGACATCTGCTGCAAACTGATTTATGGCATTTTTGATAAGATCAGCTCCATTCAGGTATGTTCTTACGAATTTAGGCTTAAAGTCTGTAGAAAATCCTAGGACATCTTGAAAAACCAGTGCTTGTCCATCCACGTCTAATCCTGCTCCGACACCGACGACTGGGATAGAAACTGCGTCTCTAACCGAGGCACCTACGTGCTGTGGGACAGCCTCTAACACGATGGCTATGCATCCAAGCTTATCAAGTTTTTTGGCTTCTTCAATGAGACTAAGCTCACTTTCAATAGTTTTGCCTTGAGCTTTAAATCCACCGATTGCATTGTGGTGAGATGGTGTAAGCCCAATATGTCCGATTGTAGGAATACCTGATTGAGAAAGATGCGCATAGAGCTCTTCGTTTCCATCTACACCTTCTATCTTAAGTGCATTGGCTCCAGCCTTGATTAAGATTTCAACGTTATCCATTGTCTCCTTCATTCCCTTTCTATTACTCATGAAAGGCATAGCAGCAATAAGGAATTTGTCTTTTGCTCCTTTTCTTACCGCTCTGGTGTGCATCGCAATGGTTTGCACATCAGAACTCAATGTGTCGCCATGGCCATGCATTACCATAGACGAACAGTCACCAATTAAAATACCGTTTACATCGGTTCCGTTAAGAATCTTTGCGCTCCAGTAGTCATAAGAAGTAACAACTACAATTTTTTTTCCTTCTGCTTTTAACTTTTTGAAATTTTCTAATACACTCATGATATTAATCCTAGCAAGTAAAAAAAGTTTTCAAACTTTATTTTAGCCCTAAAAGTAGATAAAACAATGGAGTATTTATGTCAACTATAAAATACATCTCACTGCACACCCCTATTCCAGCCCCGCCAAAATCCCCCACCCCCAAGCCCTCTACAACCTAGGCAAATACTGTAAAATATCACTTTCTGGGGGATTAGCTCAGCTGGTAGAGCAGCGGGCTCATAAGTGTTATGTAATTAAGGATTGTTATGAAGGTTAATGGTGAACATTTTCAGACAATATGGCTTGATTCAACTGAATCTATAATACATATTATTGATCAAACGAAGTTACCTCACCATTTCACGACCAAGCCCCTTCATTCTCTGGATGAAGTTATCAATGCAATTAAAATCATGGAAGTTCGCGGAGCTCCCTTAATAGGCGTTACAGCAGCGTTTGGTATTGCATTCGCTATGAAGAGTAATTCTTCAGACGACTCATTGAAAGATGCATCATCGCGTCTTTTTCAGTCAAGACCTACCGCTGTTAATCTTCAATGGGCACTTAATCGAATGAATAAAGAACTGATACCTATCGCTTCTGAAAAACGTTTTGAAGCGGCATGGTCTTTATGTCAAACAATTTTAGATGAAGATATTAAAACAAATCAATCCATTGGGAAACACGGACTTCATTTTATTGAAAATCATTTCAATAAAAAAACACTACAAGTATTAACGCATTGTAATGCAGGATGGCTTGCAACCGTCGATTATGGAACGGCTTTAAGCCCGCTTTATTATGCACATAACAAAGGTCTTGATCTTCATGTGTGGGTTGATGAAACAAGGCCACGCAATCAAGGCGCACATTTAACAGCCTGGGAATTGGGACAACACAAGATTCCTCATACTTTAATTAGCGATAATGCTGGTGGGCATTTAATGCAAAAAGGTGAGGTAGATTTTGTGATTGTAGGTGCTGATCGCATTTCTATGCATGGGGATGTATGTAATAAAATTGGTACTTACTTAAAAGCTATTGCCGCTTTTGAAAATAACATTCCATTTTATGTGGCAGCACCTAAGTCAACTATAGATACCGATGCTACAAAAAACTTTTTTGATATCCCTATAGAGTCAAGACATGAAGAAGAAGTCTTAATGATGCAAGGATTAAATAGCAACAATGAATTAACTAATATTCAAATAGCACCAAAAGGGACACGTGCGTTTAATCCAGCGTTTGATATTACCCCTCATAAATACGTCACTAAAATTATTACGGAAGATGGCGTTTATTCACCGCAAGAATTAAAATCTGTTTATTCATGAAAACCATACAACAACAATTACTTGAACTTACATTAGAGCTTCAAGCATCAGGCTTAAATGAAGGCTCTTCTGGAAACTGCAGTATTCGAGATCGTGATGGGTTTTATGTCACGCCTTCAGGACTTAATCCTAAAGCAATGTCTATCGATGACATGGTATTTATGGATTTTAAGGGAACAATACAATCTGCACAAAAACCTAAACGCGAACCATCAAGTGAATGGCGTTTTCATCATGACATTCTAAAGTCTCGCAAAGATGTGAATGTGGTGATTCATACACATTCAACTTTTGCCACAACGCTTAGTCTTTTTAGGAAAGATATTCCTGCATTTCATTATATGATTGCTGTGGCTGGAGGCAATTCAATTCGATGCAGCCCCTATGAACTCTTTGGAACTCAAGCACTCTCTGATGCAGCCCTTAAAGCATTAATTGAACGTAAGGCTTGCTTGCTTGCTAATCATGGAATGATTGTCATAGGTCGAGATATTGAAGAGGCATTAGATATTACACATGAAGTTGAAAGGCTTTGCGAACAATACACTTATGCACTTCAAATTGGTTCCCCTGTCATTCTGTCTGATAAAGAAATGAATGAAGTAATCGAACGATTTAAATCCTACGGAAACTGGAATAAGTCATAACTATAGCCGTCAAAAGTTTTGACGCTTAGCAATGAAAATCTCCGGATTCCGGATGTTTTATAACACACCCCTATTCCACCCCGGCCAAAAACCCCCACCTACCCCCTCTACAACGCCCACAAATACTGTAAAATATCACTTTCTGGGGGATTAGCTCAGCTGGTAGAGCAGCGGACTCTTAAAATCCTGCTCCAAGATTGGATTGATCCGGTAAGTCTTCCATGCAACACGTCAAAACAAAGTTTTTATTCAGTGAATTTCACCTAGCACACCACACATAAAAAAAGCCACTCATATTAAGTAGCTTTCTATGAAACTAATAAAGTGTAGGCTTTACTCAGCGACCTTGAAAACAGCTAAAGCACCTATTAACTTACCGTCTTTATTAGTAAGTGGTGCTACCCTAGAATCAACTAGCTTCCCAAATAACATTAACCTACCGCTCCACGATTTTTTCTTAAGCAAAGCCTTATATCCTGGATAATTCCGATCCATCTTAGTATTGATTGCAGGATTACCATTTTCATCGATCAAAGTGGTGTCGGTACGAATGAAATCTTGACCATCAAAAGAAAATATAGAGCTCCCTAACTCTGCAAAACTTAATGTGGAAAAACAAAGAACACAAATAAGGCTTTATTTAAACTTTAGTAAACTTAAGTTTACCTGAAACGCTATCAATCTTAATGGTATCTTTTGCCATAAAGTGACCCGCTAAAATTTCTTTCGCAAGTGGATTCTCAATTTCAGATTGAATTGCTCTCTTTAAAGGTCTTGCACCATACACAGGATCAAAACCTTCTTTAGAAATTTCTTCTAAAGCCGCATCTGTAATGTCTACTTTCATTTCAAGTTGCGCTAATCGATCTTTTAAATACTGCAATTGTATTGCTGCAATCGATTTGATATGATCATCGCCTAACGCATGGAAGACAACTACTTCATCAATACGATTAATAAACTCTGGTCGGAAATGATTTTTAACTTCGCCCATGACGGCCAATTTAATCACTTGATAATCATCGCCTGACATCGATTGAATCATATTAGAAGCTAGGTTAGACGTCATAATAATCACAGTATTCTTAAAATCTACAGTGCGCCCTTGTCCATCTGTTAAACGTCCATCATCTAAAACCTGCAGAAGTATATTAAACACATCTGGATGAGCCTTCTCTACCTCGTCTAATAAAATGACACTATAGGGTTTCCGACGCACAGCTTCAGTGAGGTATCCACCTTCTTCATAACCTACGTAACCTGGGGGTGCACCAATCAAACGCGCTACAGAATGTTTTTCCATAAACTCACTCATATCAATTCTAATTAAGTGATCTGGTGAATCAAATAAGAAATTAGCTAACGATTTACAGAGTTCTGTTTTACCCACACCTGTAGGTCCCAAAAAAAGGAAGGAACCATAAGGTCTATTAGGATCACTTAAACCTGATCGTGAACGACGGATCGCGTCAGATACCACACGAACAGCTTCATCTTGACCTACAACACGCTCATGAAGTTTATCTTCCATTTTTAAAAGCTTATCGCGCTCTCCTTGCATCATTTTTGAAACAGGAATCCCTGTGGCACGACTCACCACCTCTGCAATTTCATCAGCCCCTACCTCAGTTCGTAACATGCGGTTCACGTGCGGTTTGGAAGTTTCAGCTTTAGCGGCTTGCTTAAGTTGTGTTTCCAATTCAGGTAATTTTCCATATTGTAGCTCAGAGACTTTTTGCCATTCACCTTTACGCGTTGCTTCTTCAATTTTCAAACGTATTTGCTCAATTTCCTCTTTAATATGTTTTGAACCTTGAAGTTGTGCTTTTTCTGATTTCCAAATTTCTTCTAGATTACTAAATTCTTTTTCAAGCTTTTTAATTTCATCTTCAATCAAATCAAAACGTTTTTTAGACGCTTCATCTTTTTCACGACGCATCGCTTCACGTTCAATTTTTAATTGAATAAGACGTCGTTCTAATTTATCTAAAACCTCTGGCTTGGAATCAATCTCCATCTTAATACGTGAAGCTGCCTCATCAATTAAGTCAATTGCCTTGTCAGGTAAGAATCGATCGGTAATATAGCGATGTGATAATTCTGCTGCAGCTACAATGGCAGGATCTGTAATTTCGACATTATGATGAAGCTCATATTTTTCTTGAAGCCCACGAAGGATCGCAATAGTAGCTTCGACTGAAGGCTCATCTACAAGCACTTTTTGGAATCGCCTTTCTAATGCTGCATCTTTCTCAATATATTTTCTATATTCATCTAGAGTTGTAGCGCCTACACAATGAAGTTCACCGCGTGCTAATGCAGGCTTTAACATATTGCCTGCATCCATAGCGCCCTCAGTCTTGCCAGCACCGACCATCGTGTGAATCTCATCGATAAAGACAATTGTTTGACCTTCGTCCAATGCAATTTCTTTTAAAACAGCTTTTAAACGCTCCTCAAAATCACCTCGATATTTTGCCCCCGCTAATAAAGATGCCATATCAAGTGATAAGACTCGTTTATTTTTTAATGACTCAGGCACTTCACCATTCACGATGCGTTGAGCTAAACCCTCTACAATGGCTGTTTTACCGACACCGGGCTCACCGATCAATACAGGATTATTTTTAGTTCGACGCTGTAAGACTTGAATCGTGCGACGGATTTCGTCATCACGGCCAATAACCGGATCAAGCTTACCCATTCTTGCTCGCTCAGTTAAGTCGATCGTATATTTTTTTAGGGATTCTCTTTGACCATCTGCATCTTGAGAATTAATTTTGTCATTTCCTCTTACAGATTGAACGGCTTTTTCTAATGCTGATTTAGTGAGGCCATGTTGTTTTAATAGTTTAGCTGTATCACTTTTATCGTCAGCTAATGCTAATAAAAACATTTCGCTTGAGATATATGCGTCACCTAATTTTTGTGAATTTTTTTCGGTTAAATTTAAAAGATTATTCAAATCTCTAGATATCGAAATCTCACCCTGATTTCCATCGGTTTTAGGCAATTTTTCAATGAATAATTTAAGTGCTGCTTTGAGCGGCGATAAATTAACACCAGCATAAGATAGAAGTGAAGCTGTACTACCGTCATCTTGATCAAGCAAAGCTTGAACCATGTGAGCTGGCTCGATATTAGGATTATCATTTGCATTTGCAAGACTCTGGGCATCAGCAAATGCTTGCTGAAACTTCGTGGTCAATTTATCAAAACGCATATTAATTCCTCATCAATTAGTCTAATACTACTAATATGGGGATGAAGTCATAAATTTCAATTTATTTAAGAAAATAAATTAAAATACTGGCTTAAATAAGTAAGTCATGCTGTAGAAGTAGGGTTTAGACATTTAAGAAAATTTTCTGTGAACTTCAAAAAAAGGTTTGGCATTCACCCCTCTGTCTTGGCTCGATCTTAACTTACAGATCACCGTCAAAAGTTTTGACGCTTAGCAATGAAAATCTCCGGATTACGGATGTTTTATAACATACCCCTTTTTCGCCCCCGCCACTTTTGACCCACCTAGCGTCAAAAGTTTTGACACTGTCACATAGCGGCCACATAATCCATTTAGCGTTACAAGTTAAATGAAAATCTCAATAAAACTTATTTTGCTATTCCTACTATTTACAAGCCTTGAAGGATGTGTTTTTTTAGCGTCATCAGCAGGTGGTTCTGCGGGCACAATTCAGGTAGCACAAACTCTTGATATGGTAAAAACAGCTGGCGATGCGGGAAGTGCAGCGGTTACAAACAAAACATTAACCGATCATGCCTTGAGTGCAATATCTGGCAAAGATTGTCGCGTATTTAATATCTTTGATAAAAAGAAAATATGCAAAATACCTATGCCTGATGTATCAACTCCAGAGAAGATAAAAGCCTTTCAAAAATCTAAAGATCTAGAACAAACAGGGAAAATTGGGCCTAAAACGAGAATGGCTCTTTGGCGGATTCAACACGAACTTGATGATTAAAAATTAACTACACTAACTTCGAGCCAAAACCGAAGGGTGAATACCAAACCTTTTTTTGAAGTTCACAGAAAATCTTCCTAGATGTCTAAATCCTACTTCTGTAGCAATGTGGGTAGTTTTCTTTGATTGTTTATACTGCTTAATCAATTCGTGAGCTTTTAATAATCTTTGCTCTTCAATATATTCAAATGGACTTTTATTTAAGCATTTCTTAAATATTAACTGTAAAGATCGTTCAGAGAATTTAGTATGTTGCTTGAGATCTAACATCGAAATCTTAAGATGGAGATTGGCCTTAATAAAATCAAAGGCAATGAGTAATGCAGGATGCTTATTGTCCATATTTCATCAATCGACTAGGTAAGTTGATCCAAAATCTAATCATTATTTCTTCTTTAATAAACTTGGTGTTGGGTCAACTTCATTAAAATTGAAGATGACATCTTCATTTTTTAACCCAAGTGCTGCTATGTATTTTTTTAAGCTGGTGTATCTAAGAGATTCAGAAGG
>Ga0209086_10003018_pt1 | contig 12939 bp, 2 predicted proteins | sample M_130207_XF_Meta_FD_187312 | JGI IMG/M metagenome (GOLD analysis project Ga0209086, IMG submission 187312) | Freshwater microbial communities from Lake Montjoie, Canada to study carbon cycling - M_130207_XF_MetaG (SPAdes) (version 2) | ecosystem: Environmental > Aquatic > Freshwater > Lake...
CAGCTAGTACTTATAGTTTTAATGCAGTAGCATTAAGTGAAAGTGGAAAATATGGAGTAGCAGGAAGTGCAAGCAATTTAGGAATCTATTTTACGAATAATTATGGTCTTACATGGACACAATCAAATATAACTACCAATAATTATACTTCAGTAACAATAAGTAGTGATGGAGTAAATGCAATAGCAGGTCAACTTGGTATATCAGGTGGTAATCCAGTATTCCTTCGTTCTTCTAATTATGGTGTTACATGGGTAGCAACAACTGTTGCTAGTCCACCAGCTTATACTAGTGCTTCTGATCTACTTATAGCATCAAGTGCGGATCTATTGTTTTCAGTAGCAGGAAGTGCCGGTTTTACTGGACTTTTACGTTCTACTGATTATGGTACTACATGGACACTATCATCTATTCCTACTACAAATAAGTACAGTACACTAGCAATAAGTGCTGACGGAGAACATGTAGTAGCAGGAGGTTCTAGTGTTTCGGGAATTGTATATTCTAGTAATTATGGTTTATCATTTAAACAATCAAATATTGAAACTGGTAATTTCAATTCATTATCTATCAGTGGACTAAATGCACTAGCAGCAAATGGTAATAGTTTAGGTCTCTTTTATTCTCCAGATGCTGGTGCTACATGGATACAATCAATTACTAATACTTCTGGTAATTTTAATTTAGTAGCAAACAATGGAGTGAATGCAGTGGCATCAAGTACTAATACTAGTAGTACAACAGGAACATCAGGAATAGCAACAGGTCTCTATTATTCATATAACTATGGTGCTTCATGGTCACAATCAAATATTACATCTGGTTCTTTTTTATCAATAGCAATTAGTAGCAGTGAACAATATGTAGCAATAGGTAGTAGTGCAGGACTTTATTATACACCATCAGCATTATGTCTTAACCATGATACTAAAATACTTTGTTTGACTGAAGAAGGAGAAAAATATGTTGCAGTACAAGATTTACGTGAAGGAGATTTGGTAAAATCTTATTTACACGGTTTCCGTAAAATTCAATGCATTGGAAAGAATACAATGGTTAATAATCCAAAACATTGGAATCTAAGTATGTGGAAAATGGAAAAAACAGATTCTAATGACTTAACTGAAGATTTAATTATGTTAGGAGGACATTCGTTACTAGTAGATTCATTAAGTGAAGAAATACAAGAAAAATATAAAGAACATAATTGTTTTGAAGGAGAATTTCCTACCATTGATGGAAAATTATTGTTACTTGCAGGATTCAACGACTCATTTATTCAATTAAAAGATACAAATCTATACACATATTACCAATTAGTATTAGATAACGGAGGAGATGAAGAAAAAAGATTCGGAGTTTGGGCAAATGGTGTCTTGGTAGAAACTCCAACAGAAAAACAATTTAATTCTATACAATGGTGTAAGATGGAATAAGATACTTTATTTTGTAATCATTATTATGTATCGTGTATTATAATATATTTCAATTTGTATAAATCATCAACGTAAAACAATAATATTTTATGATAAAAATAATTTAATCATAAAATAATAATAACTTTATATATATGTCAAATCTCATAAATATAAAAAACAATATAACAAACAATAAAATATATAAATTAAATTACTTAGTAGATGGAAACATAAACATCCTATTTGTATTTTATGGGAAAAAAGTGGTTTCGGAGAACAACAATGAATTATTTAAGGAAGTATTTACAAACGAAGAAATAGAAAAAATAAATTCTGAAAACATTTCAGTGAAATTTTCAGAACAAATCATTCATTTTGACGACTCTATTGGAACAATTAAAATTAAAATACTAAATGAATTGAAAAAAGTGATTTCACTAGAAGAAATATATTTATTTTGTCAGAAAATAGAAACCATCCATTCCGTTTCTCTCTATCAATCACTTACTCAAAATAAAAAAATAGAATTGACAAAAATAAGATTAGATCAATTTCTTTCTAATATTGTGAAAGAAGAGAATGGTGAAAATTTTATCAGACCGGAAAACAAAGAAGTTTATTCCTTTGATGATATATTAAATATGAAAATAGATGGGAAAAAATATGTAATAAATAGAGTATTAGGTCAAAAGTTTTTCATCATAGAAAATGAATATCCATTTGTATGTAATCCTTATCAACTTACCGGATATGATTCATTTTTTGAAAAATCTATTAGAAAGTCATTATCTACACTAAATAGCCATCTACTTTTAAATGAGGGACAAATTATTAACAATAATATTTATTTATGTCTAGCTTCAGATGTGTTAAATTATGTATCCACAAAAGGAATATCCGAAGAAACCACAATCAAAGTTTATTATCCATTTTTATACAATAGAAACATTAATAACCTAGAGGACTTGATAGAAAAAGAAGAAGAACTGATGGAAACAAACAAAAAAATATTAAATAGCAAAACATTGAATTTATTCAAAACGATTGATATGTTTTATAATATTTATTACTTGAGAAAAAATGAGTTAAATTATATTCGTCATGGAATTAAATATATTCAATTCAATATACTACCCATTGTTGAAATTAAAATTCCACTTGAAATAATATTTAAACTAATACATGCTACAGAAGATAATCCATTGATTAAATATAATCCTTCCTCAAGACAAGAAAAAATATATAGATTGTATACAGGTGATAAAATATCTACCGATGGAAGAAAAATTCCATTTCTTAAAAAAGCGCTCATATTTAAAGTAATGAAAGTTATTGGAAAGACAAAATCTGTTTCACTCTACATTGAACATAAAATGCGTGATTTAACAACACAATCTATTATTTGCGAATTTTATGAAAATGGAATCATTGCTATTACTAGTGAATTTATAAATGTTATTGATCAAAGAGAATTAGATAATCTTTTAAGAGAGACCATTAATCCCATTATAGAAGAAATAAAAAATGTCTTAGAAAATAGTGGTTATAAAATAAATAAATTTGATTCTTTGCAAAATGAAAACATAGAAATTGTAAAAATGGATTATGAATCTCAAATACAAATATCCAAACCAGTTCATATAGATCAATTTAAAGGTTGTATATCTAGTGTATTTAACGATGAAAAAAGTAAAAATAAAGAATTTACTAATCTTAGATTTAAAAGAGTATCAAATTTTAACAAAGTCACCAGTCAAGAAGCACTTGTTTTTGAACTAAGTGATCAAGGATATAGAGGAAATGAAATCATTGAAAAATTATTGGAAAATTTTAAAGATGACTTAGATCGTAAAGGAGCAGAAGATATCGTTAGAAAAATTGCGAATGAATTACAAGTTGAAAGAGGAGTTAAAAAATCAGATATTAAGATTAAAGATAATCCTGGATTCAAAACAACGATTCATGTGAATACAAAGACAAGTACTGCAACAATTCTGGTTGAAAACATAAATAATATTTATTATTTATCAACCATTCCAATTTATTTAGATAGTATGATTCGTCTAACCCAAAATAAATCAAGTACGAATTTTCCTTTGAAAGAAATAAATCATTTATGTTCAAGTGAAATAAAAGAAGACATGATTGTCTTTGATATTATTTCTCCTTTAGAATCTTCCGCTTCAGAAAGTCAAGAAGAAGAACCTATAATATCTTACGAAGATGAAGATGAAGATGTCTATGAAAATGAAAAAGTAGATAGATATTTTGAAAAGGAAAAACCCAAAGGAGCATTAAGTTTATTTTTTGATGATGAAGACGAAGAAGAAGATGATGAAGATGATGAGGAAGAAGAAAAAGGTGGAGCAAACACCAATAACGAAATAATTTTTCCAAATTCATCGGATTCAAATTCTTCCGTATCTACGGATCTTGGATTATCTGATGTCCCTATACAACAAGAACAACAAGAAGAGAGTCTACAAAATGATTCACTTAAAGAATCAGTAAAAGTAAACATAAAATCTGAATCTACTAGTAAGTCTTTAAATAGTAAGTCTTTAAATAGTGAATCTGATACTGAATCTGATAGTGAATCTCTAGATAGTGAATCTAATAGCGATAACGAAGTTAAAAATATTGATGGAATGAAATTAAACAAACCTTATTATTTTCAAAGTTTAATTGAAAAACATGATCCTGTTTTAATTTTAAAAGAAGACACTCCTGAATTTAACGCTTATTCTAGAACCTGTAGTTCTGATACAAGAAGACAACCTGTTATTTTGACCGATTCACAATTAAAAAAAATAAATAAAGAACATAACGGTTTTTTAAGAGACGAAGACGTCATTAAATATGGTTCAGATCCAAATAATAAATTTAATTACATTTGTCCTCGTTACTGGTGTTTAAAAAACAATACAATTATAGATCCTAAGGATTTAAAAGAAGTGATAGGAAAAGATGGAAAAAAAGAATTAATACATCCTACTTGTGGAAAAGTTTTATCTCACACGGATAAAAAAGTAAAGCCTGGATACTACATTTATGAATTTTATAAACCAAACGCTAAAAAACCAAAACGTTACCCTGGATTTCAAACTGATAAACATCCAGATGGTTATTGTTTACCATGTTGTTTTGATAAATATAATACAGAAGGAAGAATAACCGCTAAAAATAAATGTTATGGAATTTCATCTAAAGAAAAAGAAAAAGTAGAAGAAAATGATGAATATATAAAAGGTCCAGATAAATTTCCTTTAGAGTCAGGACGTTGGGGATATTTGCCACCAGAAATGCAACAGATATTACATGAAGTCAATGCGGATTGTCAAATTAGTAAAACAAATACGAATATTAAACCAAATCATCCGTGTTTATTGCGTCATGGTGTTGAAATAAATAAAAAACAGTCTTTTATTGCATGTATTTCTGATGTAATATTTTTTGCAAAAAGAGTACAAGATGAAAATGATAAGACAGATAAAATAGCTCAAGTTTTAAGTATTAAAGACATGCGAAAAAGAATCATTAAATCATTGACGATTGATAATTTTATCAAGTATCAAAATGGAAACCTAGTAACGAATTTTTATAATAAGGAAGGAGAAGTAGAAATAGATAAATACAAAAGTTCCAAATTATTTTCAAAAATCAATGAAACAAATGTAGAAGAAATGTTTTACTTTAAAAAGGTTGTATCCGCACTAGAAAATTTCATCAATTTCTTAAATGATGATAACGTGATGATTGATCATACTTATTTATGGGATCTCATTAGTATGCCAAATAAATACTTGTTTCCAAATGGAGTTAATTTAGTTATTTTTCAATTACCAAAAGATGATATTACAAACAATGTTCAGCTACTATGTCCAACCAATCATTATTCAAACGAGTTTTATGAAGCACGAAAACCTACCATTATAATGATAAAAGAAGATGAATATTATGAACCAATTTATTCTTATACAAATAGCAATAACAAACTAATTATTTCAAAGGAATTTAAAGAATATGATCCTCAGTTGTCTAAAACAATGAGATCGGTAATAAAAAATTTGATCAAACCATTTTTAAAAACGATATGTAAACCATTAGAAAGTATTCCAAATGTGTATAAAGCCAAATCCCCTTTACTTTTAGTAAATTTAATTCAAAAATTAGACAAGTACAACTATCAATTGATAAAAATGGTCTTGAATTTTAATAATAAAGTCATTGGAATCGTTGTAGAAGAACCCGGATTTTTAAAAAAAAGAGGTTTTGTTCCTTGTTATCCATCTGCAATGGATGAGGATCTCAAAAAAGATATTGCGGTTGTTTTTATGACAGATGTGTCTTTATGGAATAGTTATAATGATACCGTTGATTTTTTATTTAAACTATATAATCGTAGTAAGAAAAGGAGAGAAGAGGCTGACATTCCTTGTAAACCGTTCTTTAAAATTATAGAGGATGAATTAGTAGTGGGAATATTAACAGAAACCAATCAGTTTATTCAAATATCTGAACCAATTGCTGAACAAGATATATCTAGTGAAAATAATATTCCATCCATAAAAAATAATAATTATATTGTCAATGCGAGAGAAAAACCATTGGTTTCAATAGATGTTCCTATTATGACTTCAACAAAAGTAGATAATGAACGTGTGGATTATATTAAAAAAATAAAATTAGAAGCCAATTTTTATAATGTGTTTAGAAATACAATTCGTATTTTACTCAATGATTATGAAAATATTCAATGGAGAGAAAAAATAGAAAAAGAAAATTCCAATAAGTTTATTATTTATTCTGAAAAACTTCACAAGATAGAGTCTTTATTAAAAGAATTAGTTAAAAATAAAATACAATTTGTAGGAGATAAGAATTTCTATAAATTAATAGATGATGTTTCAACCTGTATTGTAAAAGATGAAAACGGATGTTCAAATAACAAGTTGTGTGCCTTATCAGAAAATGAAACATGTAATTTAATTTTACCCGAAAAAAATTTAATAACAAATAAAGAAAATCAACCTATTTATTTTGCAAGAATGGCAGATGAATTAGTAAGATATAATAGAGTCAAAAATTTTATGTTTCAACCTCAAACTTATTTGTCTTTTGGAAACATAGGATATAATTTAAAAGAAGATGAAATCATTATTTTACAATCACTGTTAACCCAAGAATATTTTGAAACACTTGTTCCAGGAACAACCAATAAATATATAAAATATAATACGTATGACCAAGTAGAACCAAATTTAACCCAGATCTATGATGCTGTTTTTGATCCAAATAAGCAAATGGAAGAAGAAAATGAAGAAAATAATGAAAACAGTGAATCATGTAATAAAATTGTTAAGAGTAAAATTACGTCTGGAATATGGAAAGAATGTTTTTCTGAAAAATACAAAGAAGTAGAATATGGAAAGTATTATATTTGTACTTTTAATTTCATGATTGATTTAATTGAAAAAAAAATAAATAAAAAATTAACCATTAGTGAAATTAAAAATGACTTGTATAACGAGTATAAAAAATATTTGTTAGATTATCAAAATAAAATAGTAGATATTTTAATGATAGAAGGGAAAAAAACATTAGGTGACCAAGTGAAAAGTGAATCTTTATCTTTTTCTAGTTTTATTTATACAGATAATTATTTTCTTACAACCATGGATATATGGTTGCTTGTCCAAAAGTATCAAATTCCAACCATATTTATTTGTCAAAAAATGATTCTTCAAACGGATTATAAAAAAAATGTATTTGTAGGATTTGGTGAAGAAAAAGATGATTTTATTTTTATTATTCTTCCTGTTTTTAAAGCTGAAAGTATTCCAATTTTTAAAATGGTAGAAAATGAAGAGGGGAATTGTTTTATTTCTATCAACAAACTAAATGAAGAGTGTCTTGATAGAATACGAGATGCTTTTGATAACAAAAAAAGTATTAAAGAATATTTACAAGAATTTACAAAACCCAAAAAAAATATTTATATGAAGAAGAAACTACTTATTATAGAAGAAGAACAAGAGGATGAGAATGAGAAAAAAATAGAAAAAAAGAAGGCAAAAAAAATAAAAATAGATGAATCTCCCACTTTATCAATTGACGAACTACTTGTCATTCCTAGTAAAAAAAAATCAAAAAAGAAAATTATTATCAAAGGAAAAAAACAAACCAAAAAAAATAACAAAAATTTATTAATTGTGAAAAGTTCGTCTCCTGATTCTAGTTAACTTATGGATGACTTAACTTATGGATGACTTAACTTATGGATGAGTCATCTGGTTCCTCATCTAGAAACAAATAGTCGTTTTGATTTACTTGATAAATTGTAGTTAATCGTGTTGAACTTATAAAAGTGGAATCGTTTACGATAGGTATGTTTGGAAAAACAAAAGGTTCGCTAGAAGCCGTAGTAGTCAAGCCTCTTGTACCAGTAAGTCTACCAGCTCCTGTAGCAACAACTCTATCTATAATATTGCTAACAATAGTAGTTAGATTATTTTGATTATTCTGATTATAATTCGCATGATGAACATTACTAATATTATCATTAATTTCTGGGTCATTATCGTTAATTTCTGGACCATCATCACTATCGCTATCATCATTATAATAATTATTAAATTGATTATTTACTTGAGTAGTTTCATTAATAATATTATTATAATTTAATTCTAATTGTCTTAATTGATATTCTAAATTATTATGAATATTTACTTTTAAATGCGTATCTAAAAAATCATCTTCTTTTTTATGGAATAAAATATGTTTATCATTAAAACAAATTTTTTTCGCTTCTTTCTGTTTCGTTAAAAAATTTTCTTTTTCCAAATGTATTATTTTTTTTCCAAAATTTGGGTTATATTTGGAAAATTCCATTAATTTTATATGCATTTGAAAATAGGCTTGATCTTTATTTACTTTAACTAATGAATATAGATTTATAATATATAATAATAAATATGGTTTCATAATTTTCACAAGTTTTTCTCTCGGAAAATCTTTATCAATATTTATTTTATAATTTGTAGTATTACGATTGAAACTACGAATCATTGATAACGTATCTAAATAAAGAAGATTTGTAGACGTATTTTTAATATAATTTTCAATGGAATATTCTCTCAATATGTATTCATATTTTTGATAAAATAAAGTTAAATTAAAATTCGTTAAAAAAAATTTAAAATATAAATCGGAGTAAAAATCGGTTTTATGTTTGATAAAAAAATAAATATTATATAAATTAGATTTTGTAAATGGTAAATTATTATATGGATTTTTCAATGGAATTGGATTAGAAAATAATGTATCTGAATTGGTAAGAGAAATATGAAATATTTTAATCAAGTCTAATGCATGAAATAAATACTTTCCATTATTTTGAAAAATACAAATAATATTTTTGTCATTGATGTTTATTTTATTTAAACACATGTCCATATCTACAACTATTTTTGTTTTGTTATATTTATATAAAAAAACAAATTTATTTAAAGCGTGATATGTTTTTTGAATATGAAAAAATAATATATTAAACTCATTTTTAATAATGGAACTTAAAAATATATTGTTATTGACTGTTTGATAAAATCCAAATTTTTTTTGCATTGAATATTCATTTTCTACAAAGATAGTAAAAATAGTTCGTACGATAGGTTCTTTACAATCTTTAAAAAAAATAAAAGAATCTTTTATTTCTTTGTTATTTACTATATTTTTAATAAGACAAGAAAAGTTATTCATATATATTATATTTCCATTATCTTTTAATATGTTTGTAAAATGATTATCTTTTTTTTATACATTTATACATTTATACCTTTTTACACACTTACATATTTGTACCTTTATTTTATATTTATATTTTTCTTAGAATCCTGGATTGTAATTATTATCTCCACCCATGTCCTGTGGTTTAATACTAATGACATTATTTTGAACGGTCAATTTTTTAATTCCACATGGATCTTGCGGATCATCAATCGTTTCAAAGAATTTTTCTATTTCATTTTCAACATTTATTGGTTTATATTCACTACTTTCTTGCATTTTTTCTAATTCTTCAATATCTAAAACAATCTGAAATGCACTTGTTCCAAAGAACCCTTCTTGACCACACATTACATTGGCTGATACACCTCTAAAAGTATCTAACTCAGCATGTCTTGCAGCTTTCAAAAACATTTCAGGTGTTTCTTCAAAAGATGCTTTGGCAATTGGTCCAATATTATCATTATTGATTCCATGTCTAAAAATAGAAATCATCTTATAAGTATACGTCATTCTATCTACCAAAACACTGAAATTATGATAATTAATATAAGTTCCATCAAATTCAATGACATCTACTAATTCATTATAGATAGCTTGTCTAGCAGCTTCAATTCCTAAAGTATTATATATTTCTACAATATCATTACTAAATGTTCTTGTATTATCAATAAAATCCAACCCAAGAACATCTAATAAATTGGTTCCAATGGTATCTAGTACCCAGATATCTTGTTTTTTATAAATTCCATTACTTTCCACCATGTTATCTTTAATTTTTCGTAAAATCACTTTGTTGATTCCTTTAATTCCTCTCAAAACAATATTTTGTAACAACTGATCTTGAAAATTTTTCAGTAAATAGATTTGATCTGACTGATCTAAAGGATTCACTTTAGTTTTCTTTTGTCCACTTCTGTTAGACCCACTTTTAATCACTTCATTCATGCGAATACGGAATACTAATTTATCTGAATTATAATCGGAATAAACACATGATATTTGATTTTCATAAGAATTATTTAATGTAAAGTTAACATCATCCATGGTTATATTTTTTTCCAACATTACTTCAGGATCCATGACCATTCTTAAAATCCACTTGGATTTTTCATTTTCATCATTTGTCAAAGATTGTTCCGAACATTCTGCCATCATATTTTCAAATGCGCGATATTGTTCAATGGTATCTTTGTCTTCACCTATTAATGTATTCAAGTCATCTGGATCAAAACAAATTTCAGTTGATTTTACAATTTCTTCTAATTTCGTGTGTTCCAACATATACATAATTGAATTCGCCTTATCTTTTTGTGTTTCATCTTCTTCTTTCAAGTAAATAGTTAAAGATGGATTTTTAGGTTCACTAGATAAAGTTAATATTTCTTCAATTCTTGGCACACCACGTGTAACATTTGACTTAGAAGCTACACCGGCAAAATGAAAAGTGTCAAAAATCGCGAGACCATTATAGATGTTAAAAGTTCGTGTGTCTTCAATTGTTAAATCAAATGCATAATTTGTTGTATTTGGAACTTCTTCAATTGATTTTATTTTATCAAAAATCACACCTATATATGTGTCCGTTTTTCTTTCTTCTAATATAATTTCTCCATCAATCTCATTAGGAATAATTGTTGCATTTCTATGTATATCATATTGATAATTATGTTTTAATAAATCAATTAAATTATCTTGTTTGTAAGAAATTTTAATACTTAACATTTTTGATAAATTGTGTAATTGTGAACCAGTTATTTCTAAATTATATGGTTGTTTAATATTTTTACTACCACGATTATTGGTTTCCATTTTTTTAGGTTTTGTAATAAAACTATATATTCCTAATATATTTAATATTTGTTGAACACTATTAATAAGCGATTTAGAAACAGAAGACATTGTAATGGTTTTTGATTTTTTATTTATACTTCCATCACCCCCAATATACGCATCAAGAAATCCTAATAAACATCCACGATTTGAAAACACTATTTTATCCGAAACAAATTTTCCATGACTTAATTTTCCACATAAATTTTCTAATAAACGACATAAAATTGTATTGTAAATACGTAAGTCTTGACTAGTCCATCCTTGTTGATTTTTATTTTCATTTTTATAAATTTTTGTTGTAACATTCCATTGTTTACATAATTCTAAAATTGGTCCAAAATATTCTGAATCATTATTGGCAATGGAAACTTGAAATTTTGTCATACATCCTTCTGCTGCATAAGCACCAAGTAAATAACCAAAATTATAATCAAGTGGAATTTTCTCAGGAATGGTATATTGATTCATATTTGTTTGTTTCATATAAATACAATCTGATGTGAAATAGGTTTTTGACTTGCATCCATTTCGTAATTTATCGTTTACTTTGGCAACAAAACTATCACTACGCGAATATGGAAGAACAAATGATTTTCCTTGATGTTTTGACCACCATGCGTTTTCTTTACGTTCCATTATTTCCTTTGCTTTTTCTACTTCACTTGAATAAATATATTCGGTTGGTGGTAAAATAGTTCTTAAATCTAATTCTTGGGTTTCTTCAAAATCAATCTTTTTTGTAGATACTGGTAAATAGTCTCCTACTTTTAAACTATCTCCTTCTACAGGAATAATTTTTCCATTTACTAATTTTAAAAAGGATTTGGCCTTTGTTGCAATCACTTCACGTTCTTCTTTTGTTGTTATTTTCAACATTGTATTAGATCCATCTTTATTAATCACGGGGTGTTTTGTTACGGCTTCAATGCGTTTCCATAATACATTTCCATCTTCATCACATGAAGGAATTTCATAATATTCTTCTACTTCTGCATAAGTTGTATCTTTCTCTTTATAATATTCAAACTTCTTAGCTTGTTGGATTTTCTTTTCAATAAATTCCCCAATTTGAAGTTTGGAAATTTTATGTTCCTTATTTCTTACAATAATTTCTGTTTCATATGTTACACTATTCAGTGTCATTTGTGTAGATACTTCTCCAATACTCTGACCAGAAATGATGCCAACCATTTCTCCGGGTGCAACAATTGCTCTTTTATAATTAATAGTTATTGTATCTAGAAGTAAAGTTAGAGCATTTTTATTAAATCGCTTCACAATAAGTAAGTCTTTTGGAGATAAGTAATAATAATATAATATTTTGAATAAATCAGTTGGAGGTGAATAATGTATTTTTTCAAGATTCTCATAACATAGTTCAATCATTTTAAATGCCTCTACAGGAGTAATATCCACCAATGATGCCAATGTAATATTGGCTTGGCCTTGAATGTTACTAATAATGTATGAAAATGCTACTGGACAATTAACAACTACATCACTTTTATTTTTAAAAACTTTTTTAATTATTTTTTCTCTTCCTTGGATCATCATTTGAGTATATTTATCACAGTATTTGAACATATCTGGATGTTGTTTTTTATATCGTGTAATCACATTTTTCAAAAATATATTATTTAATGTTTTTGAATTTCCTTTTTCATCTGGTAAAATAAAATGTGCATAAATATCTTGACTACTCATAGTGACAATAGGAATCACTTGATTTTCCACTTTTGTCGTGTCAATATTATCATCTCCATAAACAAATTGAACAATTTTATTTTTGTTTGTTCTTACAGTCATATCATAATTGACCATTAAGTCTTCCAAACCTTTAATTAATCGTCTTTGAATATACCCTGTAGTACTCGTATCACGAACTTGAAGACCATTTGCA
>Ga0209086_10003020_pt1 | contig 12933 bp, 12 predicted proteins | sample M_130207_XF_Meta_FD_187312 | JGI IMG/M metagenome (GOLD analysis project Ga0209086, IMG submission 187312) | Freshwater microbial communities from Lake Montjoie, Canada to study carbon cycling - M_130207_XF_MetaG (SPAdes) (version 2) | ecosystem: Environmental > Aquatic > Freshwater > Lake...
TAGGATGTCTTTTATGCCTGCCAGCATTAGTGTGCTTAAGGGGTAGTAGATCATCGGCTTATCATAAATAGGCATTAGTTGCTTACTAATACCTTTGGTGATTGGGTAAAGGCGCGTACCACTGCCGCCGGCTAAAATTATTCCCTTCATTACAAATTACTCCTTGCTTAAATAATTCTTCAATTCATGACGCCAATCGACAGACTTGAAGCCTGCAGAATGAATTTTATCAAGATTAAGTGTACTAGATAACGGGCGAGGTGCAATACCTGTTTTGCCCTGGTAGTATTTCTGGGTACTAATATTCGTAACTTTTTGGTTGACGTTGGCAATACTATATATTTCTCTTGTGATATCAGCCCAGCTAACACTTGGGCCGGAATTGGTAAGATTATATAAGCCATGGTCTTTGTTTTTGGTAAGCAGAAAATCTATTGCCTTGACCAGCTCAGAAGTAAAGGTTAGTCGGCCTATCTGGTCCGATACTACGGTAGGGCTAATGCCTTTTTGGCCCAACTCTAGCATGGTACGCACAAAATTTTTGCCTTCACCAATAACCCAAGATGTTCTGATAATATAATGCTTTTTAGCTAAGCTACAGGCTATATCTCCAGCTGCTTTACTCGCGCCATAGACAGAAATAGGTGAAATATTTTCTGTTTCTGAATGAATTTTTTGGGTGCCGTCAAAAACATAATCTGTAGAAACATGAACCAAAACAGCCCCAATTGAGTTGGCTGCTTCACTTAAATATGCTACCGACGTGGCGTTGACTTGGTAGGCCAAGACCCTCCCCTGTGCTGTTTCGGCACCGTCTACATCGGTGTAGGCGGCGGCATTGATGATGTACTCTATGCCTTGCCAGCTATAGTTTTGCACACTTTTTTTGTTTGTGATGTCTAGCTCATCAATGTCTGCATGCTTGGCTTTGGGGTATTTTTTTCTTAAGGCCGTGCCAAGCTGGCCATTGGCGCCGACAATAAATATTTTTGAATCTTGCATTACAGCTCTAGGGGTTTAATGCTTTTGAGCACTGGGTGCTTGGAATCTTTTTCTGAAATAATAGCGTCAGACTGTGGTATTGGCCAGTCTATACCGGATTCTTTGTCAAAAAGATTGAGAAAGGTGTAATGGCTGTCTCGAGACCAATGCTCGTTGACCAAGTAAGTATAGGTAACGTGAGGCTCGAGGGTTTGGTAGCCGTTGGCTACACCTCTGGGCACAAAAATAGCAATACTGGGGTCTATCTCCATAGCTAAGCTCTGGCCAAAACTTTCTCCTTTGCGCAGATCTACCCAGGCTCCAAAAACTGCACCATTAGCTACCGAGATGAATTTTTCCCAGGGCTCGGCGTGCAACCCCCTGGTGACTCCACGCTCTTTGTTAAATGAAAAATTGTTTTGAACAACTTCAAAGCTCGGTAAGCCCAAGTCCTCCATTTTTTGTTTTTGGTAGTTTTCTTTAAACCAGCCACGGTTGTCGCCATGCACCGGCAGATGCAAGACTAGTAATCCTGGGATGTTGGTTTTTTCTATTTGGAGTTCTTGGTTTTTTTTGGGCTCGAAGCTCACTACTGCCCTGCCTTTTTGTATTTTTTTTCAGTCTCGGCTTTTTGGGGCTGCCACCAGTCTTGGTTGTTGCTATACCACTCTATAGTTTGCTTGAGGCCATCTTCAAAATTGTTGAATTTTGGCTCCCAGCCGAGTTCTTTTTGGAGCTTAGAAGAGTTGATCGCATAACGCATGTCATGCCCAGCCCTGTCTTTGACGTGCTCATATTCATTCTTGTTTTTACCCATGATTGATAATATTAGCTCAATCACATCTTTGTTGTTTCTTTCTCCATCAGCTCCAATAAGGTAGGTCTCGCCTATTTTACCCTTTTCTAGTATCAAGGCTACCGCTGAATTATGGTCATCTACGTGTATCCAGTCTCGCACTTGCTCGCCGGTACCATACAGTTTTGGCTTTATTCCAGAAATAATATTGGTAATTTGGCGAGGAATAAACTTCTCTACATGCTGATATGGGCCGTAATTATTACTACAATTACTTATAGTGGCTTTGACCCCAAAGCTCCTCGTCCAAGCCCTAACTAAGTGGTCTGAGCCGGCCTTAGTGGCGGAGTATGGACTAGATGGGTTGTATGGAGAGTCCTCACTGAACTTATCCCTATCATCCAGCTGCAAATCACCAAAAACTTCATCGGTGCTAATATGGTGGAGCCTTTTATTGTGTTTTCTTACAGCTTCTAGTATTGAATAGGTCCCAATTATATTGCTCTGAACAAAAGGCCAAGGGTCTTTGAGCGAGTTGTCGTTGTGGGATTCGGCGGCAAAATGCACTACTGCATCGTTTTGTCCTACCAATTTATCGATGAGTTCTAAATCTGTAATATCTCCTTTGATGAAGTTTATTTTACTCTTAAGCCCACCCAGAGTACTCTCATCCCCAGCGTAACCAAGGTGGTCGATAATTGTGATCTTGTGGCTAGGGTTTTTATCTAGCATCGTTCTGGCAAAATTAGAGCCAATAAACCCGGCTCCCCCTGTAACTAAAATGTTTTTCATTGAAATATTATATCATATCTGTTGCAAGAGGTTTTTACTAAAACTAAGGCTTACTTCGGTGGTGGTAAAAATTAACAAATAATAGTATTTATTGTATAATATACCTGATAACGATTGGTCATAACAGATGATAGAGCTAAAAACCTGGTGGGCAAAATCCAAAACCTGGCAACATATTTTGCTAGGCGCTGGGTTAGTTTTGGGTCTGTACTTTGTGATTATTTTTATGGTGCGGCTTGGGCATTACGGCAAGCTGCTGCCGGGCATATCCTTGCGCGGCGTGTATGTCGGTGGCCTCACCAAGCCCCAAGCTATTGCAAAGCTCGATGAAGCTACGGCACGCTACATGAGCTCCGACATTAGCTACCAAGCAAACGGCCAGAGTATTGCTGCCAAGCCTGCCAGCTTTGGTATTAGCTTCGATAACAAAGCCTTTGTCGATGAGGCTTTCAAGCTGGGCCGCGACAGCGATATCCTTAGCGATATTGCAGCCCAAACATCGCTGCTATTTGGCGGTTCAGATATTACACAATTAGGTATCGATGGTGACGTGTTCTCTAAGGAGATGGTAAATATCAACAACTCTGTTGCTAAGCCCAGCCAAAACGCTGAATACCTTTTTGAAGGTGGCAAAATTAGTGTTAGCGAAGCTGGGGCTGGCCAAAATATCGATATGGGCTGGGCGATGTTTAGTTTGACCGAACAGTTTAACCGACTAGACACCAGCCTAACACTGCCCATTAGTAGCTCCCTTCCGAACCGCACTACCGAAATGCTAATAAGACAAAAAGATACCGTAGCCAACATAGCAAAAACTCCCTTGGCTCTGACTTATGACAAAAAAAGCTGGACTATTACACAGCAGCAGCTGGTTAGTTGGGTTGATATCGACTACCAAAAAGGCCCTCTTGCTATTGACATACTAAACCACTATTTTCATATACCGATTACCCTCAACGATTTCAGTATCAACAAACAAAACGTGATAAATTATTTGGCTGGGCTGGCTGGCGAAATAAATCAGCCGGCTATCGATGCTGCCCTAACAATTAGTGGCGGTCGAGCAAGTATTTTTAAGCAAAGCCGCGACGGCAAGGTCCTAAATACTTCCAAAACAGCTGACGCAATAATTATGGCCACCGAATCTATCGATACGCGTACGCTTAGCCTAGTAGTAGATACCCAAAAAGCTGAGGTGGCAGATAGTAATATCGATAACCTTGGGATCAAAGAGCTAATCGGTGAGGGCGTAACGTATTTCCCGGGCTCGTCGGCCGCCCGTTTGCAAAATGTTAGGGTTGGGGCAGCTAAGTTTAACGGTATTTTGCTAAAGCCCGACCAAGTATTTAGTTTTGGTGAGTACCTTGGCGATGTTGGTCCTGAACAGGGCTATGCTGAGGGGCTTATTATTCTCGATAACCATGTCGAAAAGGCATACGGTGGTGGCTTGTGTCAGGTATCGAGCACTGCCTACCGTGCAGCCCTTTTGTCTGGGCTGCCGATAGTTGAGCGCACCAACCACTCTTTTGCGATTAGCTACTACACGGCGCCGTTTGGTGTACCTGGGGTCGATGCCACTATTTATTACCCTCAGGTCGATATGAAGTTCAAAAACGATACCGGCCACTACATACTGATCCAGACTGAGATGGTCGGCACTACGCTGAAGTTTAGCTTTTATGGCACCAAAACTAAAACTGGGGTTATCAATGGCCCATCATTTGTTTATGGTAGTAATGATGAAACCAAACCCTCACAGACGGTCTTTTATAGACAAGTGCTAGACCTATCGGGCAACATCATCAAAACCGACACCATCAATACCTATTACAAGTCGTCGCTCGACTTCCCTGTTGCTACTAGCAACTAATTATTGGAAATTAATAATTCACTATTACTATTGGGCTATTTGCCGATACAGAAGTTTCTAAATATCGAATCGATAATTTGCTGGTTGGCATGCTCGCCAGTCAGCTCATTGAGATCTTTAGCGACAAGCTCTAGCTCGGCACTAATAATATCGAAGCTAAGGTGGGCAGCTTCGTCCTCTAGCTTGGCTAGTGCCAGCTCTACTCGGCTGATGATATTTAGCTGACGTTCAGTCAAAATCTGCAAGCTGGTTTGGGTTTGGTCGAGGCTTAAGCTCATTATTTTGTCGGTCAGGTCTTTTATGCCGGATTTTTTTAAAGCACTTATTTGAATACCTTTTGATTTCTTTTTGTTGATATCAGACTTGGTGAATACTTTAATTGTTTTTGGGCTATCGATGTACTCATGGAGGTTTTTGGATTCGATAAAAGCGTTGGTTTGGGATTCTTGGCCTGGCTCAATTAGCAGCAAAATAATGTCGGCACTTTTGATGTTTTCGATAGATTTTTCGATGCCTATTTTTTCGATTTCTCCAGGTTTGGAGTTAAGGCCAGCGGTATCGATAAACTGGTAGTTGATTCCGCCTAGCTCGGCTGTTTCGCTAATTGTGTCTCGGGTAGTGCCAGCTTGACTAGACACTATCGAGCGATCAAAACCAAGCAGGGCGTTTAGTAGCGTGCTTTTGCCGGCATTAGGCAGCCCGATTAGTGCTACATTGATTCCCTCGCGCAGCTTGGGCAATACTTCAGAACCAGCCTTAATGGTATTGATTTTGGTTATTATACCGGCCAGTGACTCGGCTATCATGGTGCTGTCTAGTAGCGGGAGGTCTTCTTCCGAAAAATCTAAGTCAGCGGCAAGGGTGGCGCCGAGCTTGGTGACTTCGCCCGAAATATTTTTGATTTGTTTACTAAATTCGCCAGCCAGCTGCCTGGTAGCGAGCCTGGCTAGCTGGGTATTTTCGGCCGATACCAGCTCCATAATGGCCTCGGCCTGGGCTACATCGATTTTGCCATTATAGTACGCTCGCTCACTAAACTCACCTGGCTTGGCGGCCTCGATGCCGTCGGCAAAGAGCACGTCCAATATATTGCGCTGGACAACCTTCGAGCCGTGGCAGTGAATCTCGACGACGTCTTCGCCGGTAAAAGAGTTTGGTGCCTTAAAATAGACCATCATCGAGTGGTCGATTTTTTGCTTACCTTCATAAATCCAGGCCGGCTTGATTTGGTTTGGGGTCGGAGTTGCAGTTGAGTTAGTTAGTAGCTTGTAGGCTCGAAGCGACTTTGGCCCTGATACCCTAATAATAGCAATGGCTCCCCTCCCTGGCGCAGTAGCGATGGCAGTAATAGTTGTGTTCATTTATCTTTTTTTAATAACTATGTGGCGGTCAAGGCCTTCGCCTTCGCTGGATGTCACAACATCTGGATTCTCTGCTAGCAAAGTATGTACGGATCGACGCTCGAAAGCGTTCATGGGGGCTAGGTGCTGGTCTTCGCCGCTAGCCAGGGCCTTGTCGGCGAGCTCCTGAGCAATTCCCTGGACCTTCTCGACACGCTCTTTCTTGTAGCCATCAATGTCGATGCCTACGTAGCCTTCATCGGTCACCTGGCGGCGATAAATAGTATTGACGATGGCCTGGAACGATCGAAGTGTTTCTCCACCCTTACCAATTAGTAGTGCCGAATCGTCGGAGCTAATGGTAAGGTATATCGGCTCTTGTGATTCGATTGATATGGTGGCCAATATCCCCATGGATTCGAGGACCTTCTGGGCGATGTCTTTGGCTTCGACGGCCGACATTATTTTTTGCCCTTGTTTTTGATTCTGGTTTTAACTCGGGGCTTGGGTAGCTTTTTGGTGGCCGAAGTTGCAGAGCCTTTCCTGATGACCTTCACGACGTCCATCTCTTCCATGGTCTCGACTTCTTTACGCATAATCAACCATTGCTGGCCAATCGATAGGAAGTTGGTAGTGATCCAGTAAGTTGGTAGTGCGGCTGGTAACCCCCAGGCAATAAACACGGTTAGGGCAGGGAATGTGTAGTTCATCATTGCGGTCATCTGGGCCTGGCTGTCTTTGACATCGCTTGCTTGCTTTTTAGGAGTTAGCATCTTGACTTGTACGAACTGTGTTATACCTGATAGCACCGCCAAGATGGCGTTAGGCTTGGCCATTGATACAATTCCAAACAGTGTAACGTTAAAGGGTATTTGGCCTGTGATTATAGATTGGATATAGGGAAGGTTTTTGACAGGAGCGTACAGAAGCGCTTCAATTCCCTGGATCGAGCCGGTGGCTTGTTTAAACACCACGAACATCGCAATTAGAACTGGGAATTGTAAAAGCGTCGGCAAACAGGCCGAAAAAGGATTAACTTCTTTCTCTTTATACAGCTCCATTAGCATGGCGCTTTCTTTTTGCTTGTCGCCGGCGGCCTTAGCACGTACTTTGGCTATATCGCCCTGCATTGCTTGCATCTTCTTTTGACTATGCAGCTGTTTGCTAGCTAAAGGCCAAAGTATTAGCCTAATTACAATTGTTAGCAAGATAATACTGATACCAAAATCATGGCCTGGAATTACCCCATAAATAAAGAATAGTGCATTAACTAGTGGGGCAATTAAAATTGTATTAAATATGGCGCCTATTTGTTGCATTATTTTCTCTCCTCTTCTATAAACCTAAAGTCCATTTTAGGCTTGGCTAATGGGTTACATTGTACTATACGAAAGATACTTATACCAACACCTTTAATAGCACCGTGCTTAGCTATGACAAGCTTTGAATACTGACTACAGGTCGGGTAGTGACGACAGTACCCATAGGGGTGGTTGGCTTTTCGTGGCCCGTGGTCGGGCGACAAAGTTCGCTGATAAAGATCAATAGTCCTAATTAGTAGTTGCTTCACTATATTTGTCGTGCCATTAGTGTGTTGATTTCTTTTTGAAGCTCAGTTGGGCTGAGTCCCGAAAAGTCGCGTCGGATCAATATAATAAGCTTGGTGGGGTGCTTAATATTTGGGTAAATGGATTCCACAATTGCACTGGTGCGGCGGCGCAAGCTATTGCGTACCACGGCACTCTTTGAGACTTTTTTGGATACCACAAAACCAACCTGGGAGTAATCGAAATTAGAAGGCATATAATACAGCGCCAAATTCGGCGTTGAAAACCTTTTACCAGATTTGTAAAGTCTTTGAAAGTCGCTATTTTTGCGGAGTCTGTTGGTCCGCTTGAGCACTTTAGGCGGATATCCGAGCGCGGCCCTTGAGCTTGCGCCTTTTTAGGATAGCTCGTCCTGCAGTGGAGGCCATGCGTTTCATAAAGCCGTGTACGCGCTTTCGGTGGCGTTTCTTTGGTTGGTAAGTTCGTTTCATAACTGTACTATTGTATAACAAAATCAAAATAATTTCAATTATCCACAGTGATAGCTTATTTACAGGTTATAGCAATAAAGTTGTGGAAAACGTCTAGCAATGTAGTGTATAGTGTTACAAAAGAGGGTGATTAATGGACACAAAGCTACAAACAGTCTGGGGATCTGTGTTAGGAGAGCTTGAGATAGTATTATCTCAAGCCAACTTTCAGACCTGGCTTAAAGGTACCGAACTCGCTGAGCTCGAGGGAGACAAAGCTATTATTTATGTCCCCAATATCTTTACTCGACAGTGGATCCAGGACAAATACCATTTGCAGATACTAGATGCCATCCGTAAGGTTGAGGCGGGTATTAAGACTGTCGAATATACCACCAAAAAACAATCCGGTCAGACTGTTGTTGAGGCCGATAACTCCATCAACCCTGCCCTAGAGGCAGCTAGCAAAAAGTATTCTAGCCCGGCTCAATCTAGTATCGAATCGTATGGTGACTTCAAGCCAAACCAAAAATATAAGTTCGATAACTTCATAATCGGCTCTGGCAATAAGCTGGCATTTTCGGCCGCACAGCTGGTGAGCGAGAAGCCTGGCGAAATGTATAATCCGCTTTTTTTATACGGTCCACCAGGTGTTGGAAAAACTCACTTGCTATGGGCCATTAGCAACGAAATACACGCTCGAAAACCTAATTGCAAAATACTCTACTCGACCAGCGAGGAGTTTATTAATACCTTCCTGACGGCAATTCGTAAAGGAGAAAAATTTACCGACAAATACCGCAAAGTCGACGTTTTGCTAATCGATGATATGCAGTTTATTGCTGGAAAAATAAAAACCCAAGAAGAATTTTTTCATACCTTCAACACCCTACATCAGTACAACAAGCAGATTGTACTTTGCAGTGACCGACCACCAAAAGATATCCCAACACTTGAAGAGCGTCTCAGGAGTCGATTCGAATGGGGAATGGTTGCCGATATTCAACCCCCTGATTTTGAAACCAGGGTGGCAATTTTGATGAATAAAGCCAATTCACATTCCTTAGAACTCGACATGGATGTGGCTGAGTTTGTTGCCACCCACATCGACAATAATATCCGTGAGCTAGAGGGTGCTCTGACCAAAGTTATTGCCCATTCTCGCCTGCATGGGCAGCCGATAGATCTGCCGCTCGCGCAGGAAGTACTGGGAATGTATATATCACAAACTCAAGTTAAGGTTAATCCTAAAATAGTACTCCAAAAAACTGCCGACTACTTCGAGATAAGCTACAACGATATTGTTGGTACGAAACGTTCTCGCGAAGTTGTGGTGCCGAGGCAGATCGCGATGTTTATTATGCGCGAAGAGCTGAGCTTGAGCTTTCCTCGTATTGCCAAAAGTCTCGGTGGCAAAGACCACACCACTATAATGCACGGGGTTAATAAGATCCGCACCCAATCGGCACGCGATAGTGTTATGAGCCAAGATATACAGTCTATTAAAAAGATTTTGGTAGGTCAGTAGTATGTGGATAAGTGTGTGTAAAACTAGTGGGTATCTTGTGAAAAACCAATTATTTATTCACAATGAATGCACCATTGACGAATCGCAAATTTTAAACACTGTTGATAATGGGATGTTTATACAGACTTTATCAAAACTTTTTCATGATTTTATCCCCCAAGGTTTATGGCTTTATAAAAGCATAATAGGTTGTTTTGCACACTATCCACATAAACTATTACTATTACTACTATCTATTAAATTAAATATAATAAATAAGACAAATCTAAATTGGAGTTCAAAATTATGAAAGTTGCCGTAAAAGTAAAATATCTTCTAAAAGCTGTGAATATCTGTTCTAGACTGGTTAGTAACCGCTCTTCCCTAGAGGTACTAGGCAATATCCTAATCGAAACCGACAAGAATATCCTAAAATTAAGCTCTACCAATCTGGATTTAGCAATTACTACCAAGCTGGGTGCTAAAGTTGAAAAAGAAGGTAAAATAGCCATCCCTGCCCGTCTCCTTGGTGAGCTGGTCAATTCTATCTCCGAAGACACTCTCCAACTGATCGCCGATGATACCAACCTAACCATCAAGGGTAGTGGCATCGTTAGTCGCCTCAATGGAGTAGCGGCTAGCGAGTTCCCTACACTACCAGTGCTAGCCAACACAAAATCTATCAAGTTTGATTCGTCTAGTCTCAAGAACAATCTAGAAAAAGTCTTGGCTAGTGTTAGTATCGACGAATCCAGGCCAGTCTTGGCTGGTATTTATTTTAGTATCAACAACAACCAACTTATTTTGGCTGGCACCGATAGTTATCGACTATCAGAGGTCAAGAGTGCCTACCAATCTAGCGAATCTATCAACTGCATCATACCTGTAAGGACAGTGTCAGAGCTATTGAGGCTGATATCGTCTGAAGATGTCGAAGGAATCGAAATAATCATTGGTGAATCTGAAATATCTTTTATTGTCGGCGATAGCCAGCTAATATCCCAATTAACTGAGGGTAAATACCCGGATTACAAAAAAATTATTCCTGAAACTACCACTACTACTATCGAGTGTGATAAAGATAAGCTAGTGGAGGCCGTAAAGGTTAGCTCAGTATTTGCTAGAGAAAGCTCACACGGGATAGCCCTAAAGGTTGTAAAAGATGAGCTCACTATCGATGCCCAAACCAGCGACGTCGGAGAAAACACTATTAAAATAACCGTCAAAAAGACTGGTAAAGATGCTTCTATCAACATTAACGCCAAATACATCACCGATATTTTGTCGGTAATAGATGGCAAAACCATAACAATTGGTATCAACGATAACCGTCAAAAAGACTGGTAAAGATGCTTCTATCAACATTAACGCCAAATACATCACCGATATTTTGTCGGTAATAGATGGCAAAACCATAACAATTGGTATCAACGATAAGCTCGACCCTTTGGCTTTGAGCCCAAAAATCAAAGATGCCAACGAAGTGCATATTATTATGCCCTTGCGTAGCTAATGATCGAGTCTATAAAACTAGTTAATTTTCGCTCTCACGGTGATTTAAGTATTAATTTTAGCCCCAATACAACTGCTATTATAGGCAGTAACGCAGCTGGCAAAACCAATATCCTAGAAGCACTGTATTATGCTTTTATTACCAAATCATTTCGATCGACGCAGTCTTCATTGATAAAAAGAGATATGGATTTTATGAAGCTAAATGTTAGCTACCAGCACGAAAAGCCAAGCAACCTAGAGTACCGCCTAAAGCAAAGTGGTGGCTTCGTATCACGCACAATAACCATCAATAATGTAAAAAAACGCGCCTCTGATGTTATTGGTATCCAACCGATTGTAATATTTGTACCCGACGATGTGCGAATCATAACCGATGGGCCACAATTTCGTCGCAACCTGATAAACAATATTATCATCCAAACTTCTAGGGAGTACCTAACCGCCATAAATCGTTTTCAAAAGATACTAACCCAGCGCAACAAATTGCTTTATAACCTTAAGCACAACAGAACTAATTCTAAGGATCAGCTTTTTGTTTACAACCTCCAGCTAGTAGACCCGATTAGTACAATATACTCGCACCGCGACGAACTAGTGGACTTTCTTAATAAAAACCTTGGTAAAAAGTATTCTAGTATTAGCGGACACAGCGATAAAATAACAATCGAACAACTCAATACCCTACCCAAAGACAAAGACCACGTCCTAGCTGCACTAGAGGCTCGTCTGGGCGACGATATGGCGGCAGGGTTTACCAGCAAGGGTCCGCACAAAGACGAGCTTGCAATAAGCCTCAATGGCTTCTCGACGCGAGACAATTTGTCGCGTGGCGAGAACCGCTCTTTGTCGCTGGCCATCAAGCTTTGCGAGCTCGACTATATACGTCTCAAGACCGAAACCCCTCCCCTGCTTTTGCTCGACGACGTACTTAGTGAACTCGACGATCAACGACAATCACACCTTATAGAGCAAGCAGCCAACCAGCAGACAATTCTTACCTCAACCTCAATTAGCGATAGTATTAATGATTATGAGATAGTAAAAATATAATGGAACCGATTAGCAAAAACCAAGATCTAAAAAAATACTCCAAACTTCAGTCTGGCGCAAGCGAGCTAGTGGATATCAAAAATAAAATTACTAAGCTAACCGGAATCGAGCCAGAATCTGTAATGATCCGCCAAGGCAGAATCATTGTTAAGGCCAAAAACAACTACGAGGCCCTGGAGCTTAGAATGACTTTAGGCAACTACCTAAGTGATAATAATATTAAGGTCATTTAGTTTTTGATTTCTAAACTATATACAGTATTGCTATTACCATACTGATTAGGAGTTTGAGTCGTAAAGAATATTTTGTTTTTCTGCATAGAAACTGAAGCACTAACTATATATCGGTTATTTTCGGAAGCACTAACCTTATAAGAAGAAGAAGTATCTATATTCATTATCCAGATGCCGTCATAGTCAAAATATAAAATATGACTATTATCTATCCAGGTAGTAATCAAGGCTTTTTCGGGGGTTTTAGAGTATACGATGTAAGATTTGTCAGAACCCATATCGTATATATTTATTCCAGATGAATTTACAAAAAGTAATTTATCACCAGATTGAGAAAAATTTATAGCTGCCACGTTGCTACCTGATTTAACTGTTTTTTTACCAGCTTTGTCATTATTTGAAATTACATATATATTGTTGTCTTCTCTTGATGAATTGAGCGCAACATCTCTACTTGAGTCTACCAGCTTATTAGAAGTAGAATAGGCAAAATAATTATTACCCAAACCCATAATTATATTTGCAGCTTTTAAGTCTGATACTACCCTTACTGGTTCAGAATTTATTGATTTCTGGAAATAAATATCAGAATTTAATTGACTCAATATATTTAGATTAGAATTCATAAATATTTGATTCACTAAATAATCACTTTCTCCTTGTTTATTTCCAGACTTCGGTAAGGGGCTAAAGAATTGAACATTGTTATTATCAAGATAACCATAAGACTTATTATAGTATTTTAAAAGCGCCTTCTTGTCACCGACCCATTGCGCTGCGTTTATATTATCTACTGACTGTGCCATCGGATAGTTGCTAGGACTCTTATTGC
>Ga0209086_10003021_pt1 | contig 12931 bp, 21 predicted proteins | sample M_130207_XF_Meta_FD_187312 | JGI IMG/M metagenome (GOLD analysis project Ga0209086, IMG submission 187312) | Freshwater microbial communities from Lake Montjoie, Canada to study carbon cycling - M_130207_XF_MetaG (SPAdes) (version 2) | ecosystem: Environmental > Aquatic > Freshwater > Lake...
ATTTGGGCGGTGTGAGCATCTTTTGAACCGTGAGATGTGGTTTTCCTGAGGAATCATGTGCAAAAAAATTTGGAGACGGTAGGTGCCGACAGGCATAGTTAAAATACTCTATGCCCACGCACACACTGTAAATGCATACACCGTAGCACACCATCGGAATTGCCAAATCCAAATGTACTCAGTTAATTGCCCAATACTTCGCAGCGAGGCCTACACCCATTCCCCCACAGCTCGCAGCGAGGCCTACCCTCTGCCAAGGGTTCCCCACCATACTCGCAGCGAGCTCTACCCAGCCCCACCCTTGAGATTATAGACATACCATCTGGCACTATTGTGATACTGTTCTCAATCATACCCCACCCTTGCAGCCATAGCATTACCATAGAGCTACCATACTCACAGCTCGCACACACCATAGGAGATCATATCAATAGCTGAGAAGTCAAAGGCGGCACCGCAGGTAATCGTTGTTACTCTGCCTAATGAGGAAGAGAAAATTTGCGTCGCTGCACTTCGTGCTTGAAGGGCCATTCTCTGTGCCAAAATCTGGCGTCCGCCGTGGGCGGCTATGAGGCCTATGCTCCTGGGGATTTTGGTAAGGGGTTGACTTGACACTGCCATGATTGTCTGTTATAAATAGTTACATGACTGTGATTATTATCATACTGTGTGCTGTGGCTGTGGCCCTATTGATTCTGTGGGCTGTGATTGTGCTCAATGTGGGCAAAAATTCACTGCAGTTTCCCACTTCATACACACTGTTAAAAAGCTCACCTTCCATTGACCGCAGAGAGATGTGGGCACTGAGAGTGGTTTGGGCTGTGATTGTGGTGTTCATGCTGTTGCTGTTGACCTCCATTCTATAATGACCCTCATATACATATTCACCTCCATAGTGCTGTTCATAGTGGTCAGTGTGGCCCTGTTGTACTGGGAATAAACATGTGGACGCTCATCGTCGCTGCTGTGTTGATTGTGATATTTGCTCTGCTGGTATATCTGGGCAGAGATCTATAATGGATCCCATCACTGTGATATTGTTGTTCAATGTGGTGGTTTGGTGCTACTGGACTTTCAAATAATGGATCCTGTGATCATTGTGGCTGCCTTGATTATTATCACTGTGGAAATCTCAATTCGCTTACTCTAGTTCACTGCCCTTTTAATTCTTGGTTGGGGTCAGTGGGGTTCTGCTGATCCTGTTCATGGGCCTGTCTCATCTGCTGTTCTTCCCACTCCAGCTGTTGTGCATCTGTGAGTGTGGGCTCTGAAGGTTCTGGGGGTTCAGAGTGGGGTGGGGATTCCGGCACTGTGATACCCATGCGTGCCAGACAGTGAGCATAGCTGGGCAACAGCACAGTGGGTATGTTCACACCGCTCAGTTCTGATTCAGTGGCCACGTGATCACGTTTCATGCCATAGCCTGTGCCACCCTGACTGCGATGATGCAAGTTTCGGTCATAGGTGCTGTGGTTCTGCTGAGCCTGATGTATGTGAGTGCCTTCACTCTCCTGCAGTTTTGAGTGGGTGTGGGGTGGCTGTTGTTTGTGTTGGTGTTGGTGTTTGTGTTTGAGACCATGTGCATGACGATTGCGTCGTCTGCGTTTTTTGGACCTTTTTTGGTGCTCAGGCGTGCCTGGGCTTTGAGTGGCTTCTACACTGGTGTTCAGTGGAGCCTGCTCCTCTGTGGAATTCATATTGTGTGTGTACTTATCATGGATCACTATTAAATACTTGGATTATGACAGGTAGATTGATTGTGGTGGGAGACAGTTTTGCCATTCTGGCTGGTGCCCAAGATCCTTTTCTCAACTGGTGTCAGCAGGCAGCCACTCTGCTGGATCGACCCTTGGTGTTGCTGGCGGGTGCTGGAGTGAGTCAGGACTGGCAGTGGGCACAGCTGAACCACATATGGCCCACCATCACCCCTGAGGATCGTGTGCTGGTGGTGCTCACCCACTGTGAGCGTCAGTGGTACATTGAAGGCCAACCCACTCTCACTCATGTGGCCACAGTGAACCTCACAGACAGCGTGGGACCTGCAGTGGCCGAGGCCATACGTCAGTCAATGATGCATCTGCAAAGACCCCAACTGGATCTACAGCATCAGGCACACCGTTTGGGATGGCTGCACAGTCAGGTGCATCGCACAGGTGTTCACAGTGTGTGGATACTGCCTGCTTTTGGACTGCATTGGCACACCCATGGCATCAGTGCCAGCTGGGAAGAGTTTGTTCGAGACTTTTTGATTGAGGGGTTAAGCGGCATGCACATCAGCCCCCACAACCTCATGGATCATGTGCAACTGCAGGAGATGACTGTGGGAGTGGACACCAACCAAGTGTTCTGTGGGGTGGACACTCGTTACAACCACATGTGTCGGGACAACCACTCAGTGTTGGCACAGTGTGTGGCAGAAGCCATCCAAGAGGACAGACCCATCAATCTCAATCACTCAGGCTGGCTCACTCGTGTGCTGAGCCCCCACATATGGCACAACAAAGAATTTGTGGCAGCCCAAATGGATCCTTATGGAGTCAAGCGTCGTGAGCATTTGGTGGGCAACCAAGGAGAGAGTTTCCTACAGAACGCATGGCGTAAAAATTGGGGCAGTTGGAATGGTTAAACCCAGCCATAAAATACCCACTTATTATCACAGTCATTGGGATGACAGAGAAGATAGCTTCTCCTGGCAGGAGTTGTCATTGCTGGCATTGATACTGATGATCATATGGAGTGTGTACTGGTTGATCATACACTGGGTGGATCATTTCTTGGGTGACTGGTTGGCATGGTATGTGGAATTGATCAGCCCCATGGCGGCACTGCCAGTGATGTGGGTGTGCAATTCATATGGCAGGAATCCCCTGCATTGGTGGCCCATGGTGTGGGGTCATCGTGTGCAGTTGGATCCGCACAATGCAGACCTGGTGCTGATGGATGCAGATGCTGTGACGCAATTCATGGGTGGACGCAGTCGTGTGTGGTGTGACACTCGCAATGTGAATCAGGTGTACCTAAAGTTCCGCCGCAAAAGAGATGCTGTGTGGTTTGGGTTATTTCCTCATTTTATCAAAAATAAAAGCAAACGAAAAAAAATTAAATAACTTTGCAAACAGGACCATGTGTGACCGCGCAGACACAGCATAAATATTGGCATGCGTTACAAAGAGTTTAAAATTATTGTAGAAGCAACACTTCAACCTAGTGAACTGTTTCAAATTAAACATATTAATTGGAGACCGGCTGCTTTTTTAAAAAAACTTCAAGACAGAACTCCTTTCATAAAATCTCAAACAGGAGAAAAAGTCATACCATCCAAAGGAGAGTTTGAAAGACTTCAAAAACAGATTAACGATGTGGTAAAAGCTAAAAAGAATAATCCCACGGCTCCTTCAATTAATTTCACAATCAAAACAGACAAAGGAGAATTTAAAATCAGTGATTTTGAAAAAGCCGATTTACAAACGCCCAAAGGTCAGATCACATCTATAGTAAATGTGCAACCGTTAGGCATAGGTATAGCCGCAGACAAAACCGACAAAAAAATTGCCACATCACAACAAATAAAAGCAGCTATAGAAAATAAACAATCTATTCTAGGCAAAAACCTTTATCAAACCATAGTAAATAATGAAGTTTTAGCACAAGCAGGTTTATTAGGACAGGCTGTAAAAAAATGTGCCAAAGAAATAACAGAAAAAACAATTCCTAATATTCAAGCATATGATTCAAAAATACAAAAAATATTAGCCATAGATGCAGGAGAATATTTAGGAATTCTTCAAATGATATACGATACTGCAAACTTTCCCAAAAAACAACAGTTTTTAAAATTTTTAAATGCCGCAGATCTTAAAAATATGATAATCATTTTTCCAGGAACTCAAAACAGTTCACTAGGAGACAGCTATGGAGTACAAAATAAGACAACAGGACACACCATAATGATCAGCAGCAAAGGAGGCAAAGGGTCGACAGCTTCAGGCGCAGCTCCTTCCTTAAATGGATTAAAAATTTCAGATAACATAAAATCAAAAATAAAACCCGGTAATGGAATAGATTTCCTACAAATCATGCAACAGCGCTCTGCCTTGGAGCAACCATTTGAAGGATTAAATTTTCTTCACAAATATTATCCAGAATCTATACTTCCAATCTATAATAAAATTTTGCCATTTTCATCAGATGATATAGAAAAAATTAAAAACAACATCAAAGGAGTAGGAAAACTACCAGTCAAATTCAACAAAATAATTACATCCAAAATGTTCAAAACAGATTCTACAGCCACAGACGGGGGTAAACTGGTGTATTCTGCTGTTAAAGATTTAGTAAAAATATTCAATGAGATTCAGCCCATCAAAGACTTCCGCCAGACTATCTTAGAAATATTAGACATGAACTTTGTTCAAATTTTTTCAAGAGCCACAGGAGGAAAACTTACAGCTGACATACTATGGCCTGGCAAAGTAGATGGAACAGTATTGCTTTGGTCAAAAATCGAAGCAGCCGAACCCACCAAAGCAAAATTAGGTTTTAAAATTCTATAAAAATTAAAATTATTGCAGTTGTACTTCCACAGCTTCAGCACCACGACGATACCAACTCCAAGTGTTTGAATCAATCTGTTGAGGCGTACCCTGCCATTCAGTGATGAATTCTGTTTCAGCAGTGGTGATTCTTACCCAATATCTATCGCCAGTCTTTCTCTGAGGCACAGTGAAGTCCACACGCCCACACACCATGTCTTCAGGCCCAATGGGCCATGTTTGAATAAGTTTCTTCTTCATTGTATTGGTGGACCTGGACGGTAACGCTCCGACGACCTTTGACTGCCAGCCAAATGTGATACTATTTCACCACAGGCCCTTGATTGATATTATATGACAATTTAATCACAAAGTCAATACCCAACAGCACGCCTAGAACCAAATGTGTTGTTTTTACCAAAAAAAATCACAGATAAGTATTCTTGTATTTCACAATCAAGTGACATACAAATTTGGAAAGGAGATCCTCTATGGAAATCTTGAACAAAATAAAAGCATGGGCATCCGCACTGGCCGACGTTGGTGTGAGCCTACTAGCCCTTGGGATAGTACTGGAAGTGTTGTTTAAAGGACAGAGCATACCGTTCTTGTCGTCAACCAACATCATCGGTAACGTCACCCAAATCGTTAAAACTTTCTCTACTGAAGGATTGGTTGGCTTAGTGGCCATATTCATCCTATACAGTATCTACAAAAAGAAGTAGTAACGACGTAAGAACTGGGGGCGGTGTAGACGTGCATCGCCCTTTTATCTAAATCCTTTAAAATTTACAACTGTATTGACCACCCGGAGTCAATCGTTCTTTCAGATCTTGAACGTTGGGCAAAGTCTTTGGAGTGGTGTCTGTGGTTTTGTTATCTGTGGTACCTTTGATAGTTTTGATAGGTTCTGACAGATGTGCATTAGGATTGAAACGACAGTCTTGCACAGCACAAGCAGAGAGAACCAAGAATAAAAATAAGAATCTCATTGTGAATGCATCACCCACAACACCATGCCAAAGTACACCACAAAGTGCAGAATCTGATCCACAGTTTGCAGCATCCAATAGCCCTGGCGTGATTCGGTTTCAGTCCAGCCCAATGTTCTAGCTGTGCAGGTCTTGGCCCAATCAATGTGCCAGTGAGTCACATAGTCCACCACAAAGCACAACACTGCCCAAGGCCAGCCCACACATATCAAAAAAATCACAGCAGTCAACACAGCATGGTGCAAATAGTGCCAGTGAGATTTGTGATCAAAATACACATATTTCAGTGAAGGTTTGATATAAAGAGCCTGCAGATAAAGATCCGCAACAAAATGTTTGGCAGCCAATAAAAATAATGCGAGAGTGAACATGATCAAATACCTTGGGCGCTAGCATCAGGAAATTGCACAAAAAACATTTTTCTATGGCTGAGCCAATAATCAGTCAAATTCAATATGTGTTGCGGGTCTCGATAAGCAGTGCCAGTGAGTTTGAGATACAACAGATCACAAGTGCCAGGCAGTTTCACACGACCCAAAGACACTGCTCTCTGTTCCAAATCTCTTTTGTGATGTCCATAATGAGGATCCATGGGTTCCACTGCCAAATCATCTGCGGCCACACTGCCTGATATGATCATGGCTCCCACACGACGGTGCAGTCTGTTTAAAAATTTCAATTGTAGATCCTGTTGATAAGCATTGTTGATGAACACATCAGCACCCTCAGCCGCTGCACACACAGATTCAAAATTTTCTACCAAATCATATCCATCACCATTGATCTGACCAAAACCTGTGACTTCCAAACCCATCAGCTCATGATATTTGAAATGCTCATACCAAGCCTGACCCAAGCCTCTGCCATGACCAGTGATAACATACCTTTTTTTCATACAATAACGCCTTTATACGGGTGAATGTTCAAGAATACTTATCTGCATGCCCAGTGCCAAAATTATTTAAAATCAGGCCCACTCAACCAAGATACCACACTGCGTCGAGTGCCTTGAGTGATGGGTTCCACGCCATGCATGATGTGGCTGGGGAACACCAAAACTGTGCCGGTTTTGGTCAGAATGTGCTGACGATGATGCAGGTCAGTCTGAAAATAAAACCTGCCGCCTTCATACTGATCATTCAGCATGAGTATCACTGTGAGTTTGCGTACCACCAGGTCTGACAGCCTCAGGGTGTCCACATGGGCGTCATAGCGATCTCCGCCTTCTGCATAGGTCAGCAGTTCCGACTGGGCAGGTCCAGAGATGTCATACTGCCAGCACTGCTGATTGGCCTTGATGCCCAAAGCATACAGGGTGAGGCTGAGTGGATGATATTCGCTCATGTGCTGTGTCTGCACCTGACGCACATTGGTGGCTGTTTCTGGATCCACACCTATCTTGCCAGCCTGTTGTGGCCAAGACTCTGACCCCAGCAGCATGTGATTGATATGATCCTCAGACAGTTGTGCAGGAAATTCCCAATATAGACAGTCTCTATGGTTCATTTGATCAGCCATCCAGCAATGATCACCAAGTCAAACAGCCATTCCACATAGGTCACTCCCAGTACCAAAATTAAAAATATAATAATGATGTTTGTGTTGTGCATGTATAGTAATTATGGCAATTTGAGATCATAGTCAAGGTTATTGATGTTCAAACATTGTGGCCATAAATATTTGCATGTTAAAACAATATGTGATGATCATTGTGGTGTCTGCTATACTGATGACATTGGCCTTGATTGCATTAAGTCTTATCTAAAGATTTTCTTCAGGATCTCATAAATAATTTTGAAGGAGATTGCTCATGGAAGTGATCATAGCTGTCAGCACCATCACAGTGATTGTGGGATCGCTGATTGTGTTCTATTTCCTCATAAGACAAAATCCCAAAAGATTCATACCCGCCCCTCGCAGACGTCGCAAAGGTCGTAAAAAATAATATTTTTTAAAGTCTAAGAGTAATCAATGTTTCCAGAAACGCACACTCTATAGTCATCTGAAGTGTAGAATGGATTGACAGAATGAGTCATATTTCCAGGAAACACTATCATTTTATTTTCAAAAGTATTATCCACAGGAATAGTATAAGTTTTAATACGTCCTAATGCATCTGTGTAATGAAAATTGAATGTTGCTGTGGTTTGAATTTCTCTATCCGTAGGAGAACAAAATGCTATCTCGTCCTTGATTAAAAAAGGAACCTTTAACCAAAGAGCAAAACTAAAAACGCCACTGTGAGTATGGTTTTGAAAAAATTCATGTTTCTTTTGAAAGTTAATCCATGCTGTTTTCAATTTAAAAGAACGTTCTCCAGGACGATCAAAATCAAATGTTTTTAGATATTGTTGACACATGGGTTGAAGAATTGATTCAAGTTCTGATAGACAGTTTTTTAAATGATACTCTTGTTTGAGATTGCCAGCATGTCCCAAAGGTATTATTTTAGCATCTGAAAAATTTGATTGTATATCATTCATTTCTTTTATGGTTGCTGCGAGTTCTTGAGGATCCAAAGCAACACCCACAAATCCCACATTAGGAAAATTCCAATAGAGTTGTTCTTTCATATGAATATTTATTTTTGGTGCACCCACCAAGAGTCGAACTTGGACTTGAAGTTTCGTAGACTTCCGTGATATCCATTTCACTATGGGTGCTTGACTGTAGTATATGTGATTTTGGTTGGGAAATCAACCTTTTATATGCGAATGGTTCCGTCTTCCAGTTCAGAAGAGTCTACACAATTAATACGCACATCCACAATGCCCATGTCTGGATATTTCAAAGAACTTTTCAACATGTCTTCTCGTTTGATCACAGCGGCTGATTCACACTCACGTAGAGTGGCATATTCGCGAAGTGGATCTTCCTGCATGGCAGTGGGGTATAGATAACCGCTCAGATCCAGTTGTAAAAGCATGATCAGCATGATGTAGGTATTCATTCAGTATTTATAGAAATCTATACCAATAAGAATTGGTGGGAGAAGAGGGACTTGAACCACCATAGTCAGATTCAAAGTCTGAAGTCCTACCATTAGACGACTCCCCAATGTGTTGGTGGGTGTGGAAAGAATTGAACTTTCGGCCCCGTGGATGTCGACCACGTGCTCTGCCACTGAGCTACACACCCTCATGGTCGGGATGACTGGATTCGAACCAGCGACCTCCTGGACCCCATCCAGGCGCCCTACCAGGCTGGGCCACACCCCGAGATTTTGGTGCGGTCAGAGAGACTCGAACTCTCACGGATTGCTCCACACGCCCCTCAAGCGTGCCTGTCTACCAATTCCAACATGACCGCTTGGTGCCCTGAGAGGGACTTGAACCCCCACACCCTTGCAGGCAATAGATTTTGAGTCTATCATGTCTACCATTCCATCATCAGGGCCTCTATGATCCATAGCCGGGATTCTGTTCTATGCCGTCATCTGTCTCAGCGTCCTACCCACAGTGTGCCTGACCATTCACTGTCTACATGGACTCGCACTCGTCAGGAGTGTCCCGAGCTTCCTCAGCCACACGGCTGCGACGGCTCGATCATGTGATTATTATAGCACAGTTTAGTATCAATGAGCAATCAAAAATTATTTGGTCAGTTCTGAATAAGCCACAGTTCTCAAGTAAGGCTTGATTTTATGGAAAGATTTTGGAAATCTTTGTTGTGCCTGCTCATCACTCACGGCTGCAGTAACAATTAAATCTTCACCCTGTTTCCAGTTGGCTGGAGTGGCCAATTGATGTTCAGCAGTGATCTGCAATGAATCCAACACTCTCAGTATTTCATCAAAGTTTCTACCTGCCGATGCTGGATAGTCCAATCTCAACTTAACTTTCTTGTCTGGTCCTATCACAAACACAGTTCGCACTGTCATAGTGTCTGGAGCATTGTCCCGTACCATGCCATACAACAGAGACACTTGTCTGTTGTTATCTGCTATGAGAGGATATTCAGGCAATTCACCTTGAGTCTCTTGAATGTCGTTCAGCCATTGATCATGATTGTCCAAGTTGTCCACACTCAGTCCGATCACTTGTACTCTGCGTTTTTTAAATTCAGGCAATAGTTTTTGTAATGTGCCCAGCTCAGTGGTGCACACAGGAGTAAAATTCTTTGGATGTGAAAACAACACAGTCCAGTGGCCATTGATGAATTCATAAAAATTAATAGGGCCATGACTGGTGTCGGCAGTGAAGTTGGGTGCTAGATCATTTATTTGTATCATAGTTTCTCCTTTTGTTATACTATTAATTTAGTATAAAATACTGCGAAAGTCAAGAGTCACAAAATAAAAAAGTGAAAAGTCAGACAATTTTACTAAAAAACAAAATATTTTTTTAGTTTGTACCGTAATGTTAAAATTTATTTTTATCCGGTGTGAGGGATATTATCCCCCACAACAAATAGTGGATCAATTAAAATGCGTAATTGATTCCCACAGTAGCAACAGAAGGATCTTTTCCTGCTGTTGGTGCACTCATACCATTCAGATACATGGTACTGTTGGCATCATTGTTCACCCAACTGTAGGCAGCATAAACACTGGCACCTGGTGCAAATGTTTTTGTTAGTCCTAAAGTATAACCTCGACCTTCATTGGCAGTGGTTTGAGCACCGTCTTTGGCCTGAGCATACACTGCATGAGCAGCCAACCCATTTTCCAAAGGCACTCTTACTGAGTACACATTGGCAGTGGATTTAACTGTGGCAGTGGTTGAGTTGTCTCCATAGATGTAAGCCGCACTCACAGCTACCCGACCAAAGTCATAAGATCCGCCAATGCTTTTCGCATCAGTTTCTCCCACTGAAGTGGTTGCTTTCTTTGTGGCATATCCTACACCTAATTTGGCTGCACCTGCCGAGTAGGTCACTGAACCAGATGTGATGTCAGTTTTTGCATCAGTGGTCGCTGAAGTAGAATTACCAGCATAACCTGCTTGTAATTGTAATCCATTAAACACTGGTGAAATATACTTGATCACGTTGCTGGCATCTGTGCCAATCTCTATGGCTGAGCCGTTCACAGGAAAGTTTGTGAAGTTACCAAACTGCCATGTTAATGTGTCGATTTCTCCCGCCATTGACATGTCAGTGGTTCCCAGACGTATTTCTCCTGCGGCACCACTCACTCCCACCCAAGCTTCACGAGTGAACACCTGTCCTGTGGTAGTGGTAGAACCCAATGAGCCTGTTTGTGGTTTCAATGCACCTTCAAGATTGAAGTTGAACTGTAGGCCACCTAGGTCTGGAGAGTTGCCCTTGAATCCCAGTCGGCTGGTAGATAATCCACCTTCACCTGCTCGGATCAAAGTTTCCACACCTGAATCATAACTCTGTACGCCAGCATCTACATTGCCGTAAAAGTTAAGCACAGGAGCGGATTTGGCTTGTGCCTTGGCAGATTTGCCTGACACAATCAACAGTATCACAGCAGCCAAAGCCACCAGTACTATTGCGCCAATTGTTATTTTACTCTTTTTGTTTTTCATTGTTTCTCCTTTATTTCTTGCCGCAAAGCAAGAACCAACATTATACTACTGGTTGTGTGGATAAGTCAAATGGCAAAGTTGCCAAAATGTGAATGAAATAATTTTGATTGTTATTTGCGAAACATTCTGTCCCAGAACACTGAGATATAGAACACACCCACCAAACCCCAGAATCCCAGCAGCCAAGTGAGATAGGTGCGCCAATTTTGAAAGTCCCACACAAAGCCCAACACAATCAGCACGATCCACAGTGTGTCCAGCAGACTGTGAGTGTACTGCCATCTAACACCATAGCGATTGATTAATTGTTGTCGTTTCTCTGCAAAATATGGTATCACATGGCGCAGTATCACAAAGCCTTCATTCAGCACCATCAACACAAAACCAAAATAGAATATCATCAGTGTGATTATTTACTGTGAGTCCTCAGGATTGGGTCGAGGTTTGAAAGTGTGTCGGACCTGTTCATAGGCTCTCAGCGCACATTCAGGCCCACACAATATTTTGGTTGTATAACCCACATCATAGTCTCGAGGATCAATCCAATACACAGGTTGAGGCACTGATGTATCACAGATCCAACACTGCAATTTTTCCACACTGGTAGGCAACATCAGTTCAATTGATACTGCATGTCACCAGCCACCACATATCTGTTCTCTTTGCTGGTGCAGATGCCGGGACGGTGCCACACATCAGATGGATAGATCAACCATGTGTAAGGTTGGGGAGTGATATAAAATGTTTCTTTTAGATCCCCCGAGGTGGCAAACTCTGTGCCGGTGGTGTCTGGATTGGGTTCGTCTGCAGGTATGTGAACATAATAGATACCGCTCAATTTGGGATATGTCAGATCCTGGTGATGGTGATGCCACAGTCTATCTCTTTCCAGATTGTCTCCAACACAGGTTTGAAAACTCCAAGCATTGATGCCTTTGATGCGTACTTCTCGGCCCAAATAAAAGAAACAACTCATGATAAAAGTCATTCGTAATTTTAAAAAAGTAGGTGTTTGACGAGCAAATATGTTCTCCTTGGTCTGGTACTTAGGAGAATGAGCTTCATCAAAGTAATTGCCTTGGGCAATGATGTCACGCACTGTGGCAATGATGTGACTGTTGTCAGCAGGTGTCATCAGACCTGAATAGTCATACTTGCGAAAGATATCATTCTCTTGAATAATTTTGGTCATGGGCTGTTTTATTTACAGTGTGTGTTAACTGCTGTGACAGGATTTGGCATTCAGCTCAGCATAGTGTCGAATAGTGAGTATGAGACTGCCCAAACCGTTCTGTCGCTGTGGTGTGAGCAATTGAGCAAATCCTAAATCGGTAAAGTCTTTCAGTTGTATGTTGCTCAATCCTTCATAGCTCTGATTGTTCAATATGTCCAGCACGATGTAAGTGATACCTTTAGTGATCTGAGCTTCGGCATCGGCCATCAGTGTGAGAGTGTGAGTTTCATATTTGGGTATCAACCACAGTTGGCTCACGCAGCCTGGAATAAGAAACTCATCTTGTTTGTAGGATTCAGGCACAGCATCCATCAGTGCAGCCAATCCAATGATGTATTCCAAACGATCCATGCCGCTCAAGAGCGACAGTCGTTGACACCATTCATCCAATTTGGCTTGTATGTTCACATTCAGCATGATTATTTCTTATTGAGCCAGTCTAACCATGTCTACCAAATGCTTTGTTGTCGGGCACACCAGTGATTTCGTCGATCTGCTCCACAATGACCTTGACTGCCCCATCCTCATAGTAATTCTCCACCATCTCGTCTATAACCGATTGCGGTTTGATCACCTCTTCCACTGACTGTGTTTGGTCTTCATGGATCACTGTGATCCTGCATCTGTGTCTGCCTGCTATCTCACTCAACATTAGTATTGCTCCTCATGATATTATTT
>Ga0209086_10003027_pt1 | contig 12922 bp, 10 predicted proteins | sample M_130207_XF_Meta_FD_187312 | JGI IMG/M metagenome (GOLD analysis project Ga0209086, IMG submission 187312) | Freshwater microbial communities from Lake Montjoie, Canada to study carbon cycling - M_130207_XF_MetaG (SPAdes) (version 2) | ecosystem: Environmental > Aquatic > Freshwater > Lake...
ATCGTAATTTGATTGTTGCTAGTGTCATGATCCGTAAGCCTGACAACACCACCATAAACATCAACGGTAATCTTGCAGCTTTGTCAAATACCACCTGTGGCAGTAATTTGCGTACTACTCAAAAGCTGCTGTCGACAACCTGCGTTGCTGATTTCAGCTTTAACGCAGATAAGGCAGGTACCTATGTGATAACGGCCAATTTATCGGCTCAACAATCGGGTAAAGATTCAGTGATGGCTAATATTGCCATCGCATCGGCAGTTGATCCGCTATTGGCAACAGGTTCCGGTGCTATGTTAATCAAAACCAAATTGGTGGAACTACACCAAAAATTTCTGGGTAAAACTTTTTCCATAACTGCACCAGAGATTGTGGGGGCATATAACTTGTTGGTTAACTCTTGGAACAATCATAAAACTGCTGCCGGCAAGGCAAATGTGGCCAACACAGCCGAAAAATGCGATTGGAGCCTAGATATGGATTATGTGGCAACCTTGGGTTATCCAGGTGTGGTACGCAAATTAAACGAGAGTTCAACGGGTGTGTTTTCTTACAGCTTCGATACAAGTGGAATTAATACATGGATAGACCCACTCGGTGCCGATCCCTTGTATATGAAACAAAGCTGGAAAGTGGTGATCGCTTATCTATTAAGTCACTATAATTTTTTACACGAATAAGCAGGCCCAGACCATGAAAATTGATATGAGTCGTAGAGCAGTCCTGCAAGGCATGGTAAAAACTGCCGGTCTTGGAGTTTTTTCTTCGGTACCCCTCTCCTTATTTGCACTAGCTCCCTATCGGGGCAAATTACTCATGAGCTTGCAATTGAGTGGCGGCATGGATGTCACCAGTTTTGCCGATCCAAAAACCAATGTGCCTGGCCAAAAAGAAATTAGCCGCTGGGCACGAAACCTGCAAATACAGACTGCAGGAAATATTCCTTATGCACCCTATGGTGGTAATGAAAAATTTTTCTCCAAATATTATGCATCCAGCTTGGTGATTAACGGCGTAGATGCGCAAACCAACTCGCACAGTGTTGGGGTTGTAAATAACTGGAGTGGTCGCAATTCTATTGGCTTACCATCAGTAACCGCACTGTTTGCCGCGGTAAATCAACCACAACTACCGCTGGCCTATTTGAATTTTGGTGGTTTTGGTACTACTGAGGGCATCATTCGCGATACCCGACTAAGTGATACAACGATTCTGCGTAATCTTGCTTTGCCTAATGAAAGTGCAAAGTTGCCAGTGCAGAATTTTCTCCTTACTAAGGACTTGGAAAATATACAAAAATTACATGAAAGTACGGTGGGCAATATGGTCAACTCCACTACAGTAGCAGCAGGTAGTCTTAGAAACCGGGAGCTGTTTCTGGAAACCATTGCCAGAACTCAAGACGTTTCTCGCTTAGTTGATTTTCTTCCGTCCACATCTCAGTTGCAGGCAAGAAGAGTGGTGGGGGGGCGTTCAAGCACCTTACATCAACAAATACAGTTGGCCTTATTGGCATTCAAGGCAGATGTAGCGATTTCTGCAGATCTGATGGAAGGTGGATTTGATACACACAACAATCAAGACACTTTGCTGCCTTTGTTATTAGCAAACACGACTGATGCCATTGATTATCTCTGGAATACTGCCGAGCAGTTAGGAATTGCCGACAGGCTGGTGTTGGTGATGGGCAGTGATTTTGGTCGCACACCGTATTTTAATGCCACCGAAGGCAAAGACCACTGGCCAATTGGTTCGTATCTGGTAATGGAAAAGAATGCCAAATATACCAATAAGGTGATTGGCGCAACTGACGCAGGGCATAAAGCCTTGCCCATCAATCCTGCGACCTTGGCGCGTGACGATAAGGGTGTAATTTTGAAGCCGGGCCATTTCCATAAGGCCCTTCGTAAATATCTGGGCATCGACAATAGTGCAATCACCCGTAGATTTTCGCTCACCAATATCGAAGATTTGAATTTTTTCGGTTAAGGGTTTATTTATCTTTCTTGAAAGTATCGAGCCCCGGTTTGAGCTTTTTGTCATCCAGAAAGGCTTTCATTGCACCACTTCGAAAATTTCCACCGCTGCGTAACTGTGAAGCATCTCCTTTGGCATAGATATAGTCATTGGACGTTTCCATATCCATATAACGTACCCGTTTAAATACTTCCTTGGCAGCACGTAACACTATCGGATCTTTGGCAAGTAATACCTTTGCCAATTCTCGTACGCGGGTTTTCAATTGGTCGGCCGGAACGGATTCGTTGATTAGTCCCATCGCCGCAGCTTTTTTGCCATCAAATGTTTCGCCAGTCATGATGTAGTACAAGGCGTTGCGCTGGCCCATGGTGTCTGCAACTGCCTTGGTTACATTACCGCCAGGCAAGATGCCCCAGTTAATTTCGGATAAGCCAAACTTTGCATCATCAGAAGCAATGGCTAAATCACAAGAGGTGAGGGGGGTGAAAGCGCCGCCAAAAACCCAGCCGTTGACCATGGCGATGGTGGGTTTTGCAAGATTACGTAATTTAATTTGTTGCCACGCCGCAGTTTCTTCGCGGATACGCATTTTGAAGGTATCAGATTCGTTATCGGTTTCACGGAAATATTCCTTTAGATCCATGCCTGCGGACCACGCTTCCCCTCTGCCACTGAGCACTACTACACCACAACGGTCATCCAGTTCGAGTGCATGCAAAGTGGCATACATTTCGCGGTTGAGGGTTGGGCTCATACAGTTTTTTTTGTCGGGACGATTGAAATATACAAAAGCGATCTGTTCTTCAAATTCGACATCAACTGTATTGCCCCAAGGTTGTTTCGTGGCGCTCATGCTTACTACCTGCTTTGATTATAAAAGAAAGATAAATCGGGTTTTGGTTAAAACTCTTTGCCATCGGCGAGGCGGATAATACGAAGAAAATATTTTGAGTTGTCCGAAATTAAGGGTGATCCAACCGCTGTAATACGACTACCAGGGGCGATCATTTCTGGTCTCAGACCACTGCGAACAAGCATGTTAGCCGGGGCACCTTCAATAAAATCGATGGTCTGTTCTTTGCCAGCATCATCGACAGTTTTGAACGTCATGGCGATATGTGGATTACGGAATTTTACTGAAACCACAGTGCCCTCAAAGGGTATCTGAGTTTTAAAATCAAAAACAGCAAAGGAATGGTGTGCCAGTACTCCGAAAGAAAATGTGGTGGTAAAAAAAAACAAAACGACAAGCAAGGATTTCGTATTAAGCATGGTTGAGTGCCAGTTGTTATTACTTTTAGAGGTCAACTATAGCACAGAGCAATTCAGTCGAACCAGTTGTGCTAACGGGTTTGGTATGAGTAAAAGCAACTGATTTTACTGTGTAAAAATGGCGCTATCGGGCATCCTGCACTATGTTAATGCTAAGGAAATATCTTATTGCAAGGATGTCTGCATGTCCGAACCATTATTTCGGCTGGAAGCCCTCTCTCACCAAGGTGAACGTTTGTGGGGGGATCTGCTGGTTAGTCAGCCCTTATCAGCCACTCTTATCACTTCATTTCTTACCCTCATTACAGCTTTAACACTTATATTTTTGTCGCAAAATGATTACCTGCGTAAACAAACAGTGCCCGGCATGTTGGTGCCCGACAGTGGCATAGCGGAAATTCGAGCACCTGCTACAAGTACTGTAGCTGCCCTGCATGTTGCAAACAATACAGTGGTTGATGCGGGTACTCCGTTGTTTACCTTGCAGCTCGACGCTACCCATGCCCCGGATGCCGGTCTTACCAATCTCTTGCAAGAACAAGTCACTACGCAAATTATGGCTGGGCAAATACAAATTGAAATAGAGAAAAAAAACAGTGAAGCAATCAATAAGAAATTTTCCACCTTGAATAAAAACCTGCAACAACGGTTGCAACAAATTGCTGCACTTGCTGCAAATGCCCAGTTGCTTTTGCAGGTAAAAGAAAAAGCATTAATGCGAGCTGAATCTTTGCGTGATCGTGGCCTGTTGGCACTCAGCGATTTTGAACAAGTGTATGCGCTGGTATTGGATCAACAACGGGTAATTGAGCAGTTTGGCCTAGATTTGCAACAAACAAATGGAGAACTGGATGTGGCTCATGCAGACCAACATTCACAAGAGTTGGCAAGTGCACGCGAACAGCAGCGACTGACAGCCGGGCAGGCAGAATTGCAGAAACAATTGTTACGGCTGGGCGCCGAACAAAGTTCGACTGTTGTGGCGCCAATAGCAGGACGAATTACCAGTATTTTGCGCCACGTGGGTATGAGTGTGAATGCGGGTGAGCAGATGATGGTGTTGGTGCCTCTACATACCAAGTTACAGGCTGAATTGTTGCTGCCCAGCAGCGCCAGAGGTTTTGTTGCTGTTGGGCAAGCAGTCACTATTCGTTACGACGCTTTTTCTTATCAGAAATTTGGTGTGCAAGATGCCACTGTGCTCAGTGTAGATGCCAGTGCAGTAATGAGCAAAACCGGCGCAGAAATGGTACCTATGTATAAAGTGGTGGCAACTCTTGCCAAACAAAGCATCAGTGCATATGGCTATGAAGAAAAACTACTGCCCGGTATGGTATTGAGTGCTGATGTAGTGATTGATAAACGCAGTTTACTAGAATGGTTGCTGGAACCTTTGCTAAGCATTCGAGGAAAACTGTAAATGATCGAATCAATTTTAGGAGGTAATAAGGTACGCAGTGCTTTATCTAATTTAAGTTTTTTGGGTGGTGACATTTGGCAAAAAGCTGATTATTTACCGGTAATCTTGCAAACAGAAAATAGTGAATGTGGTCTTGCCTGTATGGCAATGGTGCTAAATTTTCATGGGCATCACATAGATATAAATACTTTGCGAATGCGACATGGTTCTTCGCAACATGGTGTCACCCTGAAATCACTGATTCAGTTAGCCGATCGTGTCAATCTCAGTGCCCGTCCATTGCGATTGGAATTAAATGATCTCAATAAACTTAAACTTCCAGCAGTGTTGCATTGGAATATGCATCATTTTGTTGTACTAAAAAAAGTATCGCGCAAACAGGTAACGGTGCACGACCCGGCAGTTGGGGAAGTTGTCTATACTTTGGCAAAATTTAGTAAACATTTCACCGGCATTGCTCTCGAATTAAGCGCCACTTCCACTTTTGAAAAATGTCAAGAAATCAATAAGTTACATCTGCGTGATTTGTGGACAAATAGCAGTGGAATGTGGAGCAGTTTTGGACAATTGTTGTTGTTATCTCTGTTGATACAAGTGTTTGCGTTGGCCATGCCATTTTATACGCAGTTGTTTATCGATGATGTATTAGTCAATCGCGACTATGCACTTTTAACGGTTATGGCTACTGGTTTTTTTATGGTGACCCTAGTGCGCAGTCTCACTGAATTATTGCGTTCTTATGTTGTGCTTCATATTTCTAACAGCATCAGTTTCCAATTTGCAATTAATCTATTTCGGCATTTGTTGCGTTTGCCGCTGGCGTATTTTTCAAAGCGTCATGTGGGCGATATTTTGTCGCGTTTTGGTTCGCTGGGTAACGTCAAGGATTTCCTGTCTTCAGGAATTGTTGAAGTTGTCATCGACGGCATAATGGTACTGGGGACTCTTACGTTGATGCTGATCTACAGCAAATCACTCACAGTCGTTGCACTGGTTGCTGTAGTGATTTATGCCATATTGCGGATGACTTTGTATTCTAGCTTACACAAACGTAATGAAGAGTTGATCAACTGCGGAGCTATTGAAAGCAGTAATTTCATGGAAAATATTCGATCCATGCAGGGTATCAAGATTTTTGGCAAAGAAGCTGATCGTCTAGCAGGTTGGCAAAATTATTATGCCGACGTGATTAACGCCAGTGTTCGCGTGCAGCGCCTAGGCATCAACGTAAAGTTTGTGCATGGGCTTTTGTTAGGAACCGAAAATATTGTATTGATGCTCCTTGGCGGTTTAGCAGTGCTTAACAATCAAATATCTATTGGTATGATTATGGCCTACATCAGTTTCAAGGATCAATTTTACAGCAGGGTTTTCGCCCTTGTGGACAAATTATTCGAATTTAAATTATTAGAATTGCATTTGTCACGTCTTGCCGATATTGCCCTGCATAAACCTGAAATTAACCAAATTGTTCTAGGTGCACCGCCCAGGGATATGTGCCTGTTGAGTGGTTTGCAAAGTAAAAATTTGAGTTTTCGTTATGATCAATATGCGCCTTGGTTATTCCAGAATATAAATCTTGAAGTGGGTGTTGAGGAATCGGTGGCCATCATTGGACCTACTGGTTGTGGTAAATCCACTTTGTTAAAAATAGTTTCAAGTTTATTGCAACCTGATGCAGGCGTGCTGAGTTTTCATGGCATGTCGATCACAGCAATGGGTTTACAAGCTTATCGCGAGCAGATAGCTAGTGTTATGCAGGATGACTCACTGCTATCGGGCAGTATCTTTGACAATATTACTTTTTTTGACCCGACTCCTGATCCAGAGCGTGTCGAATATGTGGCTGGTCTAGCTGCTATCGCTGCCGATATTAGAGTGATGCCGATGCAATATAATACTTTGGTTGGCAGCATGGGCGCTGCACTGTCAGGCGGGCAGATTCAACGTATTCTGCTGGCACGTGCACTTTACAAAAAACCTCGCTTGTTGATTCTGGATGAAGCGACCAGCCATCTCGATATTAGCACTGAGAAAGCAGTAAACCTCGCAATAAAAAAAATGAAAATAGGACGCCTTATTGTGGCTCATCGTCCTGATACCATTTTGCTTGCCGACCGGATACTGGAGCTAACGCCGTTAGGATTAATTCCTGTGCTGCATGCCCAGCTCAGATAGTAAAAGCGCTAGACAGCAGAAGTAATACTCGCACTGGCAATTTTGAAGTGATAGTTTCTAATTAGCTGAAAAATTATTTCAACATTGTAATCAATGCTTTGGCGTGTTCGGTGGTTTGTTGGCCAAGCGCTGTCAAGTAACCGCCGTCAGGCATTGTGATCATGCCTTTGGCAAATAAGCGTTTGCCAGTTGCAATTTTTGCAGCGTCTGCATCATGATGGATTTTAATCCCTTGTAGTTGTGTGTTCAGGCTGAACATATCCAACAGCTCAAGTTCTTCCAGCAGTTTAGGAGTAATCGACATGGCACGTCCTCATTTCTCATACAAAAATTAGCGTGTCTCAGCATCATAAACCCAGAATAGTTCAGGATGGAAGCAGATAACGGACTGATTTTTGCTAAAAATTTGTCTGAGGCTCGTATACACTTACACTTGAGTCCTATGTGCAAGAAACCATGATTATGTTTAATAAAAATATACACTTGCTTGCATTGCTTACAGCGCTTTTTTTCTGGTCGTGTACTAAGTTAGTTGCTGCTGTGCCTGTTTGTGCCGACCCTCAAGCAACCCTGTTGTGGCAAGTCACCAACGCACAGATGGCAAGAAAAGGAGTAAATCTACATTTGTTTGGTTCTATCCATGTTGGTAAAGCAGATTTTTATCCGCTGCACCCCTTGATAGAAACCGAATTTCGGAATGCAGACCACTTGGTGTTCGAAATCGATCCTGCAGTTGCTGCCAGCCCTCAGGTTGCTATGAATGTTCAAATGCGGGGCATGTTGCCAACTGGGCAAAGGCTGCAGGATATTGTTAGTGTAGCCACTTATACTAATTTGCAGCTGGTATTAGCCAACCTCGGTATACCTGAGGCGAGTGTACTTAACTTTAAACCTTGGTTGCTTGCCCTGCTGTTAACTAATGTGCAATCTAGTGCAATGGGATATAGCGCAGATGATGGTTTGGAAATGTATTTCACGGACCATAAATCGCCACACAGTTCTACACTAGAATTAGAAAGTATGGAGCAACAACTCTCCATGCTAGATTCCCTTAATCCAGAAATATTTCTTACTTATACAATTAATGAAATTAGGAGCAGCAGCGAGCAGTTGGATGAACTAGTGAATGCTTGGCGTTGTGCAGACAAGGAAAAGCTAGCTGCCTTGTTATTTGCCGATCTTGAAAATGTGCAAAAGTTGCCAGCCCGAGAGCAAGAACTGGTGCGCGAATTGTACAAAGGTATGTTTACGGAACGTAATCTTGTGATGGCAAAAGGCATAGAAGATTTTATTGATGTTGGTAGCGGATCCTATTTTGTTGTGATTGGAGCAGGACATTTGGTAGGGCCTGGCAGCGTGGTAGAACTCTTGCAGAACCAAGGCTATCAAGTTACTCCCGTTTCAGTCTCACCTTGATAAGGGTCACCCCTAGGTTTTTTTCTTCTGTGTATGCTCTATCTATAACCAGCATGGACTGCATTTTTTAATATAAAAATTTAACATAAACCATGAATGTACATAACAATGTTTAAAACAATACTAAATTTTCCAGCGCGAGCAGTGTCTAAAGTACTGCGAAGTTTAACCGCAGATACTAATGAAGCTGTCTTGCTACCAGTCGCACATCCTGTAACTCAATTGCAAAACGTGCGGCCAACTCAAATTTTACCGCTGGAAAATTTGCAAGTACGTAATCTACAAGAATTTCACGCTGGTGAAATTTCCATGCGGGAAGAATACATCCGCAGGAAAAATATAGAGTTTGATCTAATAACAACCACCACCCAATTTATTACGCCGGGGTATTGTTATGTTTGTGGAGCAAATTCTACTTTTGTAATTGATTTCCTCAACAACGATGGCGAAAACTACAAGGGTAAACTGCTTCCAAACTGGCGTGAACGTGTTCATTGTCAGCAATGTGGACTTAACAATAGAATTCGCGGTTGCATTCATTTTCTGGAACAAAACCTTCCATGCAAGCCTGATTCTGCCATTTACATTTCCGAGCAGGCGACTCCGCTTTATAGCTATCTTGGTACACAATTTTCCAACCTGACGGGCAGTGAATATTTTGGCAGCAAAATTCCGTTTGGCAGTATTGATGCTAAAACTGGTTTCAGAAATGAAAGTGTTACCCAGCTGACCTTTCAAGATATCTCGCTCGATTTCATCCTTTCATTCGATGTGTTTGAGCATGTGCCAGATTACTGCGCTGCCCTGCAAGAAACCTATCGATGCCTGAAACCGGGGGGTACCTTGTTATTTACGGTCCCTTTCAATATGGCAGCAGCAGCAACTCAGGTCAGAGCCAAAATTAATGCAGACGGCACTATCGAGCATTTATTCGAGCCGTCTTACCATGGCGATCCTATTAACGAAAATGGCTGTTTATGTTTTTATATTTTTGGCTGGGATTTGTTGCAGCAATTACGTGATATCGGCTTTCAAAATGCACAAGCGCATTTGTATTGGTCGCAAAAGTTCGCTTATTTGGGTGTGCGGCAATTATTGTTTACAGCCACCCGGTAAATTACTTGTAAATGTGTTCGAAAATTGTTGTTTGAATGTGCTGGCTGATGTGCAATATCAGGTAGCTCTAAAGAAAGCTGCGCCTCCCAGCACTGATCCACTTGGCAAGCCCCATCAAAAACACAAAAAGTTTCGAGTCTACATAATTATCAAATTCAACTACCACTTGGCTCACCTTTACCTTGCTTCACCAACCTGATTTCCAGATAATGCTGGCCGCGCTATGCTGGGTGTTTGTGACTTGGCAAACTTAATACCATCCTTTCCCAAGGGGCAGCATTAGGGCGCTAAAACAGCACCAGCGATCTGATGCAAGCCAACAGTTTTATGGTATCTCTTGTCGGTCCCCTCGCAATGACAAGTTATGAACCCCGTCAGGCCCGGAAGGGAGCAGCGGTAATAACTCATGCATGTGCCGGGGTGTGGCTGGCAGGAGATACCTCCAATTGAGTAATGAAGTGGTTTTGGGGTGGCTTTCCTACTACCTTAATTAATTTGACCAATTTGACCAATTTGAGAAGTTCCATCGGTTTAACAACACCATGAGTTATCAGGTTCTAGCAAGAAAGTGGCGGCCACGCAATTTCAAGGAAATGGCGGGTCAAAGTCATGTGCTCAAAACATTGATCAACGCGCTCGACAGCAATCGTTTACATCATGCTTACCTTTTTACCGGCACCCGGGGCGTAGGCAAAACCACTATCGCCCGTATTCTCGCCCGTTGTCTTAATTGTGATAAAGGTATCACCTCAGAACCCTGCGGCGAATGTGGTTCCTGCACTGAAATAAATGAAGGACGTTTTCTTGACTTGATAGAGGTCGATGCTGCCTCTCGTACCAAAGTTGAAGATACCCGCGAACTGCTCGATAACGTGCAATATGCGCCTAGCAGAGGTCGCTTCAAAGTCTATCTCATTGACGAAGTGCACATGTTGTCCACTCACAGTTTTAATGCGTTGCTCAAAACCTTAGAAGAACCGCCTCCTCACGTAAAGTTTTTGCTGGCCACCACCGACCCGCAAAAATTGCCGGTTACGGTGCTCTCGCGTTGTTTACAATTTAATTTAAAAAATATAAGCCCTGAAAAATTGGTGGAACATACCAGTTATATTTTGGAGCAAGAAAAAATCGATTTTGAAGAAGGTGCGCTGTGGTTGCTCGGTCGTGCTGCGCAAGGCAGCGTACGAGATTGTCTAACGCTGTTGGATCAAGCCATTGGTTTTTGTGACGGCAAAGTGACAACTGCTAGTGTCAGCGAATTACTAGGCAATATTGACCGTTCAGTGATTGTGCAATTGACAGATGCCTTGATCGCACAAGATGCAGCGCAGGTATTGAAACTAGTAGCAGAAGCGGCTGAACACTCTCCGGATTTTGTACTTATCCTGCAGGAGTTGTTGTCTTGGTTGCATCGCATGGCGATTGTTCAAGTAGTTCCAGACGGTATCGATAATAGCCAGGGGGATCGTCAGCAAATTCAAAAGCATGCTGCGAGCCTGAATGCAGAAACTTTGCAACTCTATTATCAGATTGCTTTAAAAGGCAGGGAAGATATGCCTTATGCGCTAGATCCCCGCAGCGGTCTTGAAATGACCTTACTGCGGATGTTGGCTTTTACACCAGCAGGCATTCCAAAAATGCCAACTAAAAGGTTAAGTGCAAGCCAACCAGGAGGGAATTCATCAGTAAGCACTGAGCAAAAAAAAAAGCCGGTAGTTGAGTGGGCTGTAAGCGCAGAGCCTGCTGCTATTACTCCTGCCGAGTTGACATACTCTATACCTGCAACTCTCACTGGCACCGTCCATCAATCTACAAATTCTGCAATCAGCCTAGTAGATTTGCCCAAGCCAGACGACAATACGCAATCATTAAAATCCACCCTCTTAATAGACTCAGGTAGTCCCTCACCTATAGCACTCGCTGACTTAAAACCTGCAATGTGGATTACCTTGTTCAATCAACTGTCCCTAACAGGTGTGGCGCGTACTATCGCGGGTAATTGTGTGTTGCATGATGTTAGTGGAATGCAACTTGTACTTTTGTTGCAAGATAAACAGGCGGCTATTTTTAATGATGAACATCGAAAACGGATTGAAGCTGTTATGCGTACTTATTTTGGCATTGCAGTCGAACTACAAATAAAAATAGGGACGTTAAACAGTGAAAGTCCGGCTGGATTTCGCCTACGCAAAGAATCTGAACGTATGCAAAGGGCCGTAAAATTATTTTCCGAAGACGTTTTTGTGCAGGAATTGGTCCAACGTTTCGACGGTGAAATCCAATACGATTCGATCACTCCGCTTACTGTGCAGGATTGGGTATGAACTATAGTCCCCTCATACAGCTTTTGATTGATGCCTTTCGACGCTTGCCTGGTGTTGGTAATAAATCAGCGCAACGTATGGTGTTGTTTTTTCTGGAGCGTGACCGAGAAGGGGGTCGAAAACTTGCCGCCGCACTTATAGCTGCAATGGATGGCGTTGGAAATTGCCAGCAATGCCGGACACTTGCTGAACATAAGTTGTGTCAAATTTGTGCTAATCCCGGCCGCGATCAGTCCACAATTTGTGTGGTAGAAACTCCTGCGGATGTTTTTGCTGTTGAACAAACAGCTTCTTATAGAGGGGTTTATCATGTGTTGATGGGGCATTTATCGCCAATAGACGGCATCGGCCCAGAAACCTTGGGAATTGCCGCATTGGTAAACCGAGTAGTAGAGCAACAGGTGTTCGAAGTTATTCTTGCAACTAATCCTACCGTTGAAGGTGAAGCCACAGCCTGGTATATCGCCGAGCAATTGAAACATCCTGCGCTGCAGCAACGGGGTTTGAAAGTTACTCGCATTGCGCATGGAGTACCTATAGGCGGTGAACTTGAATATATCGACGGTAGCACCCTGATGCATTCTTTTGCTGGCAGGCACGCAATGAGTCTGGACAAGTAATACGTCCGTGGAACGAAAGTTTTCATCTCGTTATCTTTGCATTACATCAACAGGATATTCAACACGTGGATTTGCCCGTATTTCCTCTCACAGTCAATTTTAGTTTGATCAGCACCGACGCTGAACTGGTCGAGTGTTGTCTACGGTGGCAACACTGCGAGGCCCTAGCGCTCGATACTGAGTTTATGCGTGTTAGCACCTTTTACCCTAAAGTGGGTTTGATTCAAGTGGCAGATGGCTTGCACATCACTTTGATCGATCCATTACAAATTACCCAATGGCAGCCTTTCAGTGACTTGATGACAGCGCCCCAGTTGATAAAAATATTTCACTCATGTTCGGAAGATTTGTTGGTATTTTTTGCTTTTCTAAAAATTATGCCGGCTCCAGTTTTTGATACACAAATTTCAAGCGCTATACTCAATGAGGGCAAATCACTCAGCTATCAAAATCTAGTCAAACAACGATTCAATGTGGATTTACCTAAAGCAGAAACTCGTTCGGACTGGCTGCAACGACCTCTAACTGCTGAACAACTGGATTATGCAGCGCTTGATGTGGCCTATCTGCACCAGACTTGGCGTGCACAAGTACAA
>Ga0209086_10003029_pt1 | contig 12917 bp, 9 predicted proteins | sample M_130207_XF_Meta_FD_187312 | JGI IMG/M metagenome (GOLD analysis project Ga0209086, IMG submission 187312) | Freshwater microbial communities from Lake Montjoie, Canada to study carbon cycling - M_130207_XF_MetaG (SPAdes) (version 2) | ecosystem: Environmental > Aquatic > Freshwater > Lake...
CGAGTTTGCCAAGACCGACAATACGCAGCGCGCGCTCCACCGCCACCCCAATCTCTTCTGCTGGAGCGCCGGTGACCTCTAACGCGAAGGCGGTGTTTTCACGCACGGTGCGTCGCTGCAAGAGACGGAAGTCCTGGAAGACCACACCAACGCGTCGGCGCAGGTATGGCACATCACTCGTTGGAAGATCGTGAACTGAGTAGCCGGCTACGTGCACCTCTCCAGCGAATGGGAGCACGTCGCGCACCAAGAGTCCAACAAGCGACGATTTCCCCGCACCCGAAGGCCCAACAAGGAAGGCGAACTCACCGCGATTGAGCGTGAGGCTGACGCCAGCAAGGGCGACGTGACCACTCGGGTAACGGACACTCACGTTGTTCAGCGAGACGACTGGTGTTTCGCCTTCTTCCACGTTTGTCATATCAGCAAGGTTACTCATCATCAGGCCCGCTCGCTGTGATCGGCGCGCCGATCGCGAGGCGTTCAAGTTCAGCCAAGACGAACGGGTCAAAGTCTCCATCCATCACCCCCGTGGTGTCTGACGTCTGCACACCCGTTCGATGGTCCTTCACCATCTGGTACGGATGGAAGACGTAGCTTCGAATCTGGTTACCCCAACCGGCAACAACCGTCTCCCCGCGCACTCGCGCCAACTCATCTTCGCGCGCACGAATCTTTAGTTCGATCAGCTTCCCGCGCAACATCTTCTCTGCCGTTTCTCGGTTCTGCATCTGTGAGCGTTGGTTCTGGCTTGAGACAACACTGTTCGTTGGGATGTGTGTAAGTCGAACAGCAGACTCTGTCTTATTGACGTGCTGCCCACCAGCGCCACTGGCGCGATACGTGTCAACACGAATCTCATCCCAGTTAAGTGTCACCTCTTGGTCGTCTTCAACTTCAGGGATCACTTCAAACATTGCAAAGGTTGTCTGGCGGCGCTTCTGCCCATCAAACGGGGAGATGCGCACCATGCGGTGGACGCCGCGCTCCGCACGCAGCCAGCCAAAGACATTTCTTCCACGAATCTCTAGCGCCACGCTGCGGTAGCCAGCACCTTCACCTTCAGTGAAGTCAACGATCTCACTTGCAAATCCGTGTCGTTCCGCCCAGCGCATGTAGGCGCGCAGCAACATTGCAGTCCAGTCACACGCCTCAGTTCCCCCAGCTCCGGCCTGGATGGTGACGATCGCATCTGCATCGGCGTACTCCCCAGCGAAGAGGAGCGAGGTGCGGGCTTTCTGGAAGCTGATTTCGAGCGCCGCCGTTCGCACCTCAACTTCGGTGAGGAGGGCTTCGTCGCTCTCGGAGCTTGCAAGCTCGAAGAGCTCGCCGAGGTCGCGCGCCGACTTGGTGAGCTCCTGCCAGAGGGTGAGCTCTTCGCGGAGGCCTTCCGCCTCACGTGCGAGGCGCCGAGCGACCCGCTGGTCATCCCAGAAGCCAGGGGCGAGCATCTGCGACTCAATAGTGGTGAGTCGCGCGGCTTTTGTTACAGGGTCAAAGCCCCCCCGACGTGGCTTCGATTCGACCGAGTAGGTCGCGTAGGCCAGCGGCGTCGACGCTCACTGGGAACGCTCACTCGGCCGCCCGAAGGCGACGACGGGGTCTTGCTGCTTCACGCTCGCGATCGTAGCAGGGGCTATGCCCCGTGACACTTCTTGAACTTCTTCCCCGAGCCGCATGGGCAGGCGTCGTTGCGCCCCGCCTTCATCTCGCCAGCAGAAGCCTTGACGGGTGTGACCGGCGTAGCGCCAATTGCGGCACCGTCGCCACCACCTGAGGTCGTGACCGCGACTGGGCGCGGGGCGCGTTGCTCCTGCACTAGGCTGACGCGCAAGATCGCGCGGCCAATGCTGACGCGAATAAGTGACTGGAACTCTTCGTAGAGTTTGAACGCCTCAATCTTGAAGGCGTTGAGCGGATCAATCTGCGCATGCCCACGCAGGCCAATGCCGCGGCGAAGATCGTCAACCTCGGTGAGATGCTCAACCCAGAGCTGATCAATGCTGCGCAAGATCACCGCGCGCTCAACTCTTGGCCACATCTCTTCGCCGATCTCCGTCGCCTTGCGCTGAAGCGCTTCATCGGCAGCAACCGCAACCGCATCGTAGAGGAGCGAGTCTTCAACGATCGCTTCAAGCGACGCTGGAGCCTGCACGCCGAGCCGTTGCAGTTCTGTTGCAAGGGTGGAGCGGTTCCAATCACCAGGAAGTCCTGGTGGGCAGTGTGTAGCGGCAAGTGTGCGCACTTCTGCATGCAGTGCGTCTTGAATGGTGAGGGCAAGATCTTCGCCGCGCAGTACACGGTCACGCTCACCGTAGACGGTGGCGCGCTGCATGTTGATCACGTCGTCAAACTCCACGACGCGCTTGCGCACATCAAAGTTGTAGCCCTCAACCCGCGTCTGCGCGCCTTCAATGGTGCGGCTCACCATTGCAGATTCCAGCGCCTGGCTCTCATCAAAGCCGAGGCGATCCATGAGTCCAACCACACGTTCACCAGCGAAGCGCTTCATCAGGTCATCTTCAAGCGAGAGATAGAAACGCGATGAACCTGGGTCGCCTTGGCGGCCAGCGCGACCACGCAGCTGGTTATCGATGCGTCGTGACTCGTGCCGCTCCGTGCCGATGATTCGGAGTCCGCCGGCGGCAAGGACAACTTCACGATCAGTGGTGCAGGAGCGCTCAGCCTCTGCGAGCGCCGCGGCGTAGGTCTCAGCGTCAACTTCGGCAGGGTTGAGACCCTTGATGCGTAGCGCTTCAGAGGCGAGCCCGGCGGGATTTCCGCCAAGCACGATGTCTGTTCCGCGGCCGGCCATGTTGGTTGCAATCGTCACCGCACCCGAGCGCCCCGCCTGCGCAACGATCGGCGCCTCGCGCTCGTGTTGTTTTGCGTTCAAGACGTTGTGCTTAATCCCTTCGCGATTCAGTAGACCTGCAAGGTGCTCAGAGCGCTCAACTGAAGTTGTGCCAACGAGCACTGGCTGACCTGCGGTGATTCGCTCCTTGATGTGTTCGATGATCGCTGTATCTTTTGCCCGCTCTGTCCGATAGACAAGATCAGGCTCGTCAACGCGGATCATTGGCCGATGTGTTGGGATTGATGTGACGTCAAGGTTGTAAATCTTGTTGAACTCTTCCGCTTCGGTCATGGCGGTGCCAGTCATGCCGGCGAGTTTGCCGTAAAGACGGAAGTAGTTCTGGAAGGTGATCGTCGCCATCGTGACCGATTCGCGCTGGACGCGGAGTCCCTCCTTCGCCTCAATCGCCTGATGTAGCCCCTCTGACCAGCGGCGACCTGGCATCTTGCGTCCGGTGAACTCATCAACGATGACGATCTCGCCGCCCTCAACGATGTAATCGCGATCACGCTTGAAGAGCGCATGTGCGCGAAGTGCCGATTCAAAGTGGCGCGCCATCAGTGGATCGCCGCCGTAGAGGTTCTCTACACCGACCATCTTTTCAACCTTTGCGACACCCTCTTCAGTTGACGAGACCGCCTTATCTTTGACGTCAACGAAGTAGTCGCCACCTTCTGTGGCGCCATCTGGGCGCTCGCGGAGGCGAGGGACGAGTTTGGCGAACACTTGGTAAAGGTCCTGGGATTCGCCCGCCTGACCGCTGATAATCAGGGGGGTTCGCGCTTCGTCAATGAGGATGTTGTCCACCTCGTCCACGATCGCGAAGGCGTGGCCACGCTGCACGCGCGTCTCGAGCTCAGTGACCATGTTGTCGCGCAGGTAGTCGAAGCCGAACTCGTTATTTGTGCCGTAGGTGACGTCTGCTGCGTATGCCTCACGGCGGGTGACGGGGCGGAGGCGGGCGGTGCGCTCCTCGCCGCTATGGAAGTCGGCGTCATAGATGTACGAGGTGTCATGAGTGATGACACCGAGCGAGAGGCCGAGGAAGGCGAAGAGCGGTCCCATCCACTGCGCGTCGCGTCGCGCCAGGTAGTCGTTGACGGTGATCACGTGGACGCCAGCGCCAGTGAGCGCATTCACGGCGGCGGCGAGCGGGCCAACAAGTGTCTTCCCTTCACCAGTGCGCATCTCCGGAATTTTTCCTTGATGCAGAACGATCGCACCCAAGATCTGCACGTCGTATGGGCGCAACTTGATCGTTCGGCGGGCTGCTTCGCGAGCCGCAGCGAGTACCTCTGGAAGTGCTTCGTCGAGTGCGGCGCGTTGCGCGTCGCCACTCAGTGCGCGAAGTTGCGCAGCGATCGCATCCATTCGTGCGCGGATATCTTCGGCGCTCGCCGCCTCCATCTCATCAGCGCGCGCGTTGACGGCGGTGAGGATCGGCGAGAGGCGACCAAGCTCGCGGTCGTTGGAGTCAATAAGACGGGAGAGGAAGCCGAAGACCACGTGCGGTCTCTAGCGCCAGAAGCCGGAGCCGTACCCCAGCATCAAGATGCCAAATGTGAGCGCGCCGAGGACGAGCCAATAAAGCACGCTCGCCGGACGACTCGTTGGGTTCATTTCAGGATTCTTCAGCGCAGCGGCGTTCCACCGCGGGCTGCGCAGTGAGCTGCGCCAGTCGGTGCTCTTCTCTTCTGGATGCGCGCTCACCACACCGCGCTCGTCTGGTCGGTGCAACTTCAGTGTCACGACTACTTCGCTCGGCGCTTTGAGTTCTGTCCGCCGCCGTTGCTACCTGGTGACGGCAGTCCGGCGTGTTCGCCATCCCAGAAGACCATCTCCTCAGCCATGGAGGCTTCTTTGCCGAAAAGTGCGCCGACCGATTCACCAAGGTGGATGCGCTTGATCGCTTCACCGAAGATCGGCGCGCAAGAGAGGCGCTTGATCTTTGGGCTACTCACGCCAACTGGCATCGGGATGGAGTCGGTGACGATCACCTCGCGCACCGAAGATGCGCTGATGCGTTCAATGGCGGGGCCAGAGAAGACGCCGTGTGTTGCGCAGGCGGTCACTTCAATTGCGCCAGCTTTCTCAATTGCGCGGACGGTCTCAATGAGTGTTCCGCCCGTGTCAATCTCATCGTCAACGATGACGACGCGCTTCCCCTTCACATCACCGATGACGTTGAGAACTTCAGCGTGATCATCATTCCCTTCACGTCGCTTCTCAACGATCGCGAGCGGCGCGTCCAGAAGTTCTGCAAATGTCCGCGCGCGTTTTGCAAAGCCAAGGTCGGTCACCACCGCAAGGTTCTCGGTGCCGTTCTGTCGGATGTAGTTTGAGAGCATGTGAACCGCTGTGAGCTCGTCTACTGGGACGTTGAAGAATCCCTGTAGCTGACCCTGATGGAGGTCCATGGTAAGGATGCGATTTGCGCCGGCAACCTGCAGCATGTCCGCAACGAGTCGTGCGGTGATCGGGACGCGTGGCTGATCCTTCTTGTCTGATCGGCCGTAGCCGTAGTACGGGATGACGGCGGTGATGCGTCCGGCTGATGCGCGCTTGAACGCGTCGATCATGATCAGCAACTCCATGATGGAGCTGCTCACCGGTCGCGAAGTTGGCTGCACGATAAAGACGTCCTTCTCTCGCGCGTTATCAAGGATCTTGACGAAGATATTCTCGTTGGCGAATGCGAAGACCTCCGCCTTGCCGAGCTCGCGTCCGAGGTAGCGCGCGATCTTGCCGGCTAACTCCCGGTTCGCATTCCCTGTGTAGACGTCGACTGAATCTGCCCTCATCGCCGCCCTCCGATCCCTATCGCCGCTTTGTAGGTTTCGTTTTCGCCTTCACCTTAGACGCTGGCTTGCTCTTCCCCTTCGGGACGGTGGTCTTGGGCGGTTTCGAAGCCGACTTCGGTGCCGCCTTCCTCGCCCCCTTTACCGCGGGGGCCAGTCGTGCAGCCTTGGCTCGAGGTGCGGGTGCCACCCGTGCGGGTGCCTCGTCGCTCTCGCCGCCGGCGTCGCGCTGTGCGAGCCCCGTGCGGAAGGCGGCGATCCCAGCGACCTTATCCCCCTCGCGGAGGGTCATCACGCGGACGCCCTGGGAGCTGCCGTCATTACGGGTGGCGATGCTCTCAAGCTTCGTGCGCACCACCTGCCCTTCGGCGCTGATCAGGATCACCTCTTCATCCGCCTCGCTCACCTGGCGAACGGCGACCACTGGCCCCGTCTTACGTCCCTCGAGCGGAATGAGGCGGACACCCTGGGTGCCGCGATGCTTGCGGCTGAAAGCCTGGACTGGGACGCGCTTCCCGAAGCCCGTCTCTGTAAGGACGAGGAGGTCGGCGCCCGGCTCAACGATGGCAGCGGCAACCACAAGGTCGCCGACACGTGCAATTCGAATGCCAATCACACCGCCGGCAGAGCGGCCCATCGGTCGCGCCTCCTTCTCATGGAAGCGGCAGATGCGACCCTGTCGCGTGGCGAGCACGATGTCATCTTCACCAGACGTTGGGATCACCTGCGCAAGCTCGTCACCCTTATCAAGGGTGATCGCAATAATTCCTGATGAGCGAACCTTCTCGAATTGCTCAAGCGCCGTCTTCTTGATCACACCCTTCTTGGTGGAGAAGGCGAGGTATCCACCTGCGGTGAAGTTCTGCAGGATGACGGTAGCAACTGGAACTTCGCCGGACTCCACCTGCACACCTGGCAAGTTGACGATTGGAATCCCCTTGTTCTGACGCGATGCGTCTGGAATCTCGTGCACCTTGGTGCTGAAGCAGCGGCCCTTATTGGTGAAGAAGAAGGCCCAGTCGTGTGTGTTCGCAACCTGGAGCGACTTCACCGCATCCTCTTCACGCGTGGTCATGCCGCGCACGCCCTTCCCGCCGCGATGTTGCTGTCGGTAGGCGGTGAGCGGCTGGCGCTTGATGTAGCCGCGACCACTGATCGTGATCACCACATCCTCGTCTGCAATGAGGTCTTCATCGGACATCTCACGGGTAGCATCTTGTGCAATGCGTGTGCGGCGCTTGTCGCCGAACTTCTCCTTCAACTTGGCGTACTCCGCGGCGATGATCTTGGAGACGCGCTTCGGATTAGCGAGGATGTCTTCGAGCTCCTTGATCAACCCAAGGACTTCCAGATACTCGTCTTCAATCTTCTTGCGCTCAAGTGCGGCAAGCCGGGCGAGGCGCATGTCCAAGATCGCCTGCGCCTGCAGTTCGCTGAGCTTGAACTTCGCCATCAGCTGTTCGCGCGCAACATCCACATCAGCGGCGGCGCGGATCGTCTTGATCACGGCATCAAGGTTGTCCAGCGCAATCTTCAAGCCTTCCAAGATGTGCGCGCGCTCGCGCGCCTTCTTGAGATCAAACTCGGTGCGGCGTCGGACGATGATGCGGCGGTGCTCAATGTGGTGCTGGAGGACGGACTTTAGCGATAGCGTCTGCGGCTGACCGTCAACGAGCGCGAGCATGTTCATGCTGAACGCGGCGCGCAAAGGGGTGAGCTTCAACAGCTTGTTGAGGACCTTGTGCGGATTCCCGTCGCGCTTCACTTCAACGTAGATGCGCATTCCGTCGCGGTCAGACTCGTCACGCAGATCGGCGATGCCGTCAATGCGCCCCTCTTTGACGAGGTCGGCGATCTTCTCAACGAGTGACGCCTTGTTCACCTGGTACGGAAGTTCGTGGATGATGATGGCGGTGCGATCGCCGCGCGCCTCTTCAAAGGTAGTTTTCCCTTCAACAACTACGCGACCACGGCCATGTGCGTACATCTGGCGGATCGCGTCAACACGCTCCAGCTTTCCGGTGAGCGGGTTCTTGACGTTGTCATAACGGTAGAGAACGCCACCCGTTGGGAAGTCGGGTGCAAGGACGAAGGCGCTCAACTCTTCAGCGGTGAGGTGTGGGTTCTCCACGAGTGCGATCGCCGCGTCCGCGATCTCGCCAAGGTTGTGCGGCGGAATGTTGGTGGCCATACCAACGGCGATGCCGGATGAACCGTTGATGAGCAGGTTCGGCATGCGCGACGGAAGGACGCTCGGCTCCTTCTGCGTGCCGTCGTAGTTCGGCGTGAAGTCGACTGTCTCGTTGTCAATGTCTGCGAGCATCTCGCCGGCGATTGCGGTGAGTCGCGCCTCGGTGTAGCGCATTGCGGCGGCGGAGTCGCCGTCAACGGAACCGAAGTTTCCCTGCCCGTCAACGAGCGGGTGACGCATGGAGAAGTCTTGCGCCAGTCGGACGAGTGCGTCATAGAGGGCGCCGTCGCCATGCGGGTGGTACTTACCCATCACCTCACCCACGATCGCGGCGCACTTGCGGTAGGCGGAGCTGCCGGAGAGGCCCATCTCACCCATTGTGTAGAGGATGCGGCGGTGGACCGGCTTGAGGCCGTCACGCACGTCTGGAAGGGCGCGCGCCACGATCACGCTCATGGCGTAATCGAGGTAGCTCGTACGCATCTCGTCTTCAATACGAATTGACTTGACGGTGGTGACGCTGACGCCGTTCGGGCTAATCCCGTCTGCGCCGTTATCTATGGTCTTATCTGCCATCTGGTCACCCCCTTTCTTTCTGCTCTATCTCGCGGATCAAACGTCGAGGTTCTGAACCTTGCGCGCCTCGGCCTTGATGAAGTCGCGGCGCGGCTCAACGCGCTCGCCCATCAGCATCTCAAAGATCTCGTTCGCCGCCGCCGCATCTTCAATGCGCGCCTGAAGGAAGACGCGGTTCTCTGGATTCATTGCCGTCTCCCAGAGCTGTTCGGCGTTCATCTCGCCGAGTCCTTTGAAGCGCTGCACGTTGACGTTCTTTGCTTTGAACGAAGCGACAGCTGCATCGCGCTCCTTCTCTGACGACGCGTACTTTGTCTCCTTACCGGTGCTAACGCGATACAGCGGTGGCTGCGCAATGTAGAGGTAGCCCGCTTCAATGATCGCTGGCATGTAGCGGTAGAAGAAGGTGAGTAGCAGCGTGCGAATATGGGCGCCGTCTACATCTGCGTCGGTCATGATGATGACGCGGTGATAGCGCAGCTTGGCAAGATCAAAGGAGCTGCTGCTGTCTTGAATCCCTGCGCCGAGCGCAACGATCAGCGTGCGGATGTTGTCGCTCCCCAAGATCTTGTCGATGCGCGCCTTCTCTACGTTGAGCAGTTTGCCGCGCAACGGGAAGATCGCTTGGAAGCGGCGATCGCGTCCCTGCTTTGCAGAACCACCCGCCGACTCGCCCTCCACGATGTAGAGCTCTGACTTCGCCGGATCGCGCTCCTGGCAATCGGCAAGCTTTCCTGGAAGCGCGCTTCCCTCAAGTGCGCCTTTACGCAGCACCAAGTCGCGTGCCTTGCGCGCCGCTTCGCGGCCACGCGCCGCATTCAGCGCCTGGCGAATCACCTCCTTGCCGTCGCCCGGATTCTCTTCAAGGAACTGTAGGACGCCAGCGTTCACCGCGGTCTGTACGATCCCCTTCACTTCGGCGGTTCCGAGCTTCGCCTTCGTCTGTCCTTCAAACTGTGGATCAACAAGTTTGACGGAGATAACAGCGGTGAGGCCTTCGCGCACATCTTCACCGGTGAGGTTCGGATCGTTGTCTTTGATTGCGCCATTCTTGCGACCCCAGTCATTCAACGAACTGGTGAGTGCGGCGCGGAAGCCGGTGACGTGTGTTCCGCCATCAACGGTGTTGATGTTGTTTGCAAATGCGAGCAGTGTTTCAGACCAGGAGTCACCCTGATACTGGAATGCAACCTCAACACTTGTTGTTCCGTCAACACGCTCCAGGTACACTGGGCGCTCGTGTGTCACCTTGCGCTTGCGATTCAAGTGACGAACGAATGAGACGATGCCACCCTGGAAGTAGAAGGTTGCTTCGCGATCTGCGCGGTCATCAATCAACGTGAGCCAGAGGCCCTTGTTGAGATACGCAGATTCGCGCAAGCGATTGGAGAGCGTCTCAAATGAGTACTCCGTTACTGAGAAGACTTCCGGATCTGGCAAAAAGACAGTGCGCGTTCCGCGTCGCGCATGTGCTGGTCCAACTTTTGTCACCTTCATTTTTGGCGTGCCGCGTTCGTACTCTTGTGCCCAAACAGATCCATCGCGCGAAGATTCAACGCGCAGCTTTACGCTGAGTGCGTTGACAACGGAAACACCAACGCCGTGTAGTCCGCCAGAAACCTTGTATCCGTCGCCGCCGAACTTTCCTCCGGCATGCAACACGGTGTGCACTACTTCAAGTGCGTCCTTGCCAGTTGAGTGTTTTCCAACTGGAACACCGCGACCGTCATCGGTAACTTCAATGGAGTTGTCTTTATGAATGCGTACAACGATGCGCGTGGCGTGTCCCGCCATCGCTTCGTCAACAGAGTTGTCGACGACTTCATAGACAAGGTGGTGAAGGCCGCGCTCATCAGTTGAACCGATGTACATTCCTGGGCGCTTGCGAACCGCCTCCAGTCCTTCAAGGACTTGGATGCTTGAGGCTCCGTATTCGCCCCCCTTCTTCAGCGCCTTTGGGGCGAGTTTTTCCGAAGAACTAGGTTTTTCTGATTTCTTGGCGACCGCAGATCCGCTTTTTTGTCCCGCCACTAGCTTTCCCCCTTGATCTGGTCGACCAGCCTGGCCAACTCTTCCGCCGAGTAGTACTCAATCACGATCTGACCCCCCGCTCCGGTCGGCTTAATCCGTACCGGCGTGCCGAGCGCCTGTTCAAGTGACCGCTGAACCGCCGTGAGCTCCGCTCCTGAGGCTGCTCCACGCTCTTTCTTGGGGGTAATTGTACCCCGACCCGCTTCACGGATGGTTGAGGCGGCAGCCTCGGCGTCGCGCACCGTCACCCCATCGCGCACAAAACTGCGGGCGAGCCAGGCCTGTTCGCTCTCCGGGAGCCCGACGAGCGCGCGCGCATGCCCCTCGCTTAGGCGACCGGCAATCACCTCCTCCTGGACGCCTGCGGCGAGGTCAAGGAGGCGCATCGTATTTGCAACTGTTGCGCGTGCTTTACCCGCCACGCTGGCGATCTGCTCCTGGGTCATGCCGAACTCGTCAGCGAGGCGTCGGTAGGCCTGGGCCGTTTCGATCGGGGATAGGTCGCTTCGCTGCACGTTTTCGATGAGCGCGAGCTCGAGGCGTGACTGGTTGTTGACCGTACGGACAACGGCGGGGATCGTGGTTCGGCCAGCGAGCTTTGAGGCGCGGAGGCGTCGCTCCCCAGCGATCAGGGTGAAGCCATTTGCCCCCTCTTCAACGAGAATTGGCTGGATGACGCCGTGCTCACGGATGCTCTCCGCGAGCTGTTCGAGCTCCGTCGGATTGAAGTTGCTGCGTGGCTGGTAGGCGTTCGCCTTGATCTTGCTGATTGGAATCTCCAGCGCCCCCGCACGGACGGCTCCAGCGGCGCTCGCCGCCTCAGGGATCAGTGCCCCGAGTCCTCGTCCCAGGCCAGTTGTCTTCTTCACCACGATTGAACCCCCCTCTCCCTCACGCTGCACTCCCAAAGACACGGCTCGCGAACTCGCTCGCCGCCTGAGCATACGATTCAGCCCCAGAACTCCCTGGCGCGTAGCTTCGAATCGAGATGCCGTGGCTTGGCGCCTCAGCGAGGCGCACGGAGCGTGGCACACGAGCACGGTAGACGAGATCGCCGAAGTGGCTCTCCACCTCACGCACCACGTCGCCACCAAGTTTCGTGCGTGGATCGAGCATGGTCAAGAGGAAGCCGTTCACCTCAAGGTCAGGGTTGAGCCGGTCACGCACAAGGCGAATCGTCGCCATCAACTGCGAGAGGCCCTCAAGCGCGTAGTACTCGCACTGCACCGGCACGAGAACGGAATCCGCCACCGCAAAGGCGCTAATCGTGACAAGCCCGAGAGACGGGGGCGTGTCCACGAGCACAACTTCGGCGTCTCCAGCCAGGCGGAGGCCTGCGGCGAGCTGCCGTTCACCGCTCTCGTCCCCTGCGGCGAGTTCAACGTCGATCCCAGCAAGATCTGCGGAGCCGGGAATCAAGCTCAGGTTCGGCACGGAAGTCGGCTGAGCGAGCTCGTGCGCAGGGCGACGCCCAACGAGGAGGTCATACGCGGTGGGTGCGCCTGGAGTTGTAATAAAGCCGAGGCCGCTGGTGAGGTTGCGCTGTGGATCAAGGTCAACCACGAGGACTTTATGCCCGGCGTGGGCAAGTTCTGCCGACAGGTTGAGCACGGTCGTAGTCTTCCCTACGCCACCCTTCTGGTTCGCGCAGACAATGACCTGTGCCCGGCCGAGGTTTCTTGGCGCTACGACCTCTCCCACAGCGAGAGTGTAGCAGGAGGGGCCTCCTCGGCCCGCCATCGCGTTTCACGTGGAACAGGAGTATCCTCTCTTCATGATGAACCGGCGCACGCTCCTGCTTCTCGCAATCGCTTCAACCGCGCTCATTCAGGCACGCCTCCTCCCTGAGGTGGGCCTCGAGACACTTTTCAACCTCCCCCTCTTTGTACTCCTCCTGCTCAGCTCGGTACATCGACGAAGCACGCTTATCGCTGGGGCCTTTGCTGCTGGACTCCTCCTCGACGCCCTCCTGTGGCGCCCTCTCGGCCAGAGTGCACTCACGCTCAGCGTGGCAGTACTAGCCGCTGCCGCCGTTCGCGGAGACGGGGATGCCGGCTGGGCGCGCCGCAGCACCGCCGCAATCGCTGGATATGTGGCCGCGGCGGCCCTCTTGATCCTGAGCAGCAACCTACTAGGGGTTGGCACCACAGCAGTAGGGGCCGGGGGGCCAGAGCGTCTCGCACTCAACATCACGCTCCTCATCTTCGGCAGCGTGGTCGGAGCGCGACGACGAGCGCAACAACTGCGCGAACGGCCGCTTGACGATCGCCTCAGTTAATTATGAGTGGTACTCAGATAACCAAGCGACCGCTGCGATATCTCGCGGCGGCCGTATTTACCGCGTTGCTTAGCGGCCTTCTCAGCGCGCGACTCGTTGCGGTAGAGGTTGGCGGCGGTGGCACGTCGTCGCGCGAGTTCAACACACTCGCCGACGGACACCGCGTGATTGAAGAGGTCATTGCAC
>Ga0209086_10003034_pt1 | contig 12895 bp, 11 predicted proteins | sample M_130207_XF_Meta_FD_187312 | JGI IMG/M metagenome (GOLD analysis project Ga0209086, IMG submission 187312) | Freshwater microbial communities from Lake Montjoie, Canada to study carbon cycling - M_130207_XF_MetaG (SPAdes) (version 2) | ecosystem: Environmental > Aquatic > Freshwater > Lake...
GGAAAAATCTGAGCATTAAGTCTTTAAGTTGATTCTCGCGAGTGTGGTCAGACTGAAGGTCGTTAATTGCTTCGTGTACTTCTTTTGTTAATGCCATCTGATCGCTATTCTCATCGTCACGGAGCATTGTTTCGCTTGGGTGCACCAAGTTCCAGGCCAGTGAGTGGAACGTCATGGCGTTTGGCCTCTCTCCCTGAGGTGATTTCGGAAGCCGCTTTTCGATTTCTTGAACAGCCTTCTTATTGAATGCCAGAATCAAAATCTCAGACGGTAAAACTCCGCAGTGCTCCTGCAGAAAAATCGCCCTAGTCACGAGAACACGAGTCTTCCCGCTTCCTGCACGTGCTACGACTTGAATGTTTCCATTTACAGAAGCAACCGCCGCTGCCTGTTGATCATCCAACGTGAGATTAAGCGTGGCGAGTGCCCACTCTTGAACAAACTGGCGAGCTATCCAATCAAACTCGATTAGCGAGATGACCGATTGGTCTGCAAGCCGCTCGAAACGAGGACGCGTAGATATAAAATTGGTCTCTAAGCGCTCATAAATGCGCTTATGCAACGCTGTTACTTTGCGACTCTTAATGCAGTCCATCGGAGCCAATGGCAAACGGGATTCTCGCCGAAATTCCAATCCCCTCAAAATAGATTGCCTTGCCCAGCACTCATTTATGCGCTTTGCATAAAGCGAAGTGCGGTCGTCCCAAGCCATACGACGTTCTAAAAGATAAAACTCGTCAAGTGCATCCTGCTGACATTGCAAGCACATGCCCGAGACTCTTCTACCAATTGTCGCCACGCTGTTATTCGCTCTCGAAACCGGCGACTAGGTTGTACTTCAGGACACGCGAGTTCTCTCTCCTCGTTCGTAAACTGCCGTCTGAGAATCCTCCAGCAAGGTCTGTGCGGGGGAATTTCATATCCTGCCCTTTCTTTACTGATGCGGTTCCCTATTTCTTTGGACGGTGAGAGCCTAGATCTGTTTCCCTGCGCGATTTCATGAAGTAGTCATTCGGTCGCTCGATATCGTGAAGTCCTCCATGGATGCGGCGGCATGCTTCGTCGACAAGTTCAAGCGATTCTTCTAAATCGTCCGCAGTTTTAAGAACAGCTGCAACTGGCAGTGTCTTCCATGTCAAGTGTGTTGCATCTATCAATAAAGCTGACTCGTGATCCGTTGGCAGGGCGAGTGCTATTTCGATTCGGTCGACATGCGGGTATAAGGCTGCAACCATTACACCGCCAAGGTCATAACCGATATAGATCGTCTTTACATAGGGGATACATCCCGCTGATACGAGTCTCTTGTGCAGCGCCTTTCCAGATGGGAGTAATTCCTTACTCAAAGTCGCTAGGAGATTTCCCTCATCCGTATTTGCCATTTAGGCATTCTGACAGGTTCGCTATGTTGGTGCTGCTGCTGTCTTCGCACACTTAACGGAACATGGCGAAACGGCATCAAGGCCCTGGGAGACTCAGGTGCTCTTTAGCCTGCCCTCAAGCGTCATAGTCAGCATTCTCGGGGTCTGCCATACATTCCGTACAGAGTTTGGGGCCAAGGTTATAAGTCTCCATCCCACCCTCGTCTTCATCATTGGTTAGCGATACCCCGCACTGTTCGCAACAGGAATCAATTACCTCTTCCCCGCACTCTTTGCAGACCAGATCAGTCGCTCCAATTGCATGGTCGCAAACTGGGCATGTACTCCAACGCATTAGCCCTCCGTATTTATTACTAGGTAGGTGGGAGACTGTAAACGGTTTAACCGTCAAAGCTGCCAACAATTTCAAGGAATGCAGCACTAACGATATTCGGTTCAGGTTTCTTAGCGCTTCCACTCCTCATGGGCGAGTGGAGCTGCATTCAGAGAGTCGGCCACACTCCGCCAATTGGGTAGGTATTGATCCATTAGATTCACGAAATTATCATCGTGCCCAGGAATAGATAGATGTGCCAGCTCGTGCACCACTATGTACTCCAAGCACTCAATTGGCTTTTTCGACAATTCAGAGTTGAGCCAAATGCGCTTACTCTGGTGATTACACGACCCCCACTTCGTTTTCATTCGCTTAACACCCCAAAACTCAGCTTTAACACCTATCTTTACTTCCCATTTCTCAATCAGTTGCGCCGCAGCCTCCCTCAGCAGTTTGCGAGACCAACGATCAAGAACAGCCAAGCGTATTTCTTTACTACTTCCGGCTGGAACACTCAGTTCTAAACGAGCATTTGCAGCTTTTCGCACCGCAGGGGCCCCCGGGCTCGTAACAACTAAAAGCCGGAGCCTTCTACCAAATAAATACCAACTCTCACCTGATATAGCCTCAGGCTCTGAGAGGCGCGGTTGCTTCTCGAAAGCAGCAATCTGGCGCTTCAACCAGCTCAGTTTATTTACGACCGCTAGGCGAGCAGCTTCGTCGTCGAGATGCAGAGGCACTGCGATACGGACTCTTCCATTGGGTGGGTAAACGCCCAGATGCAAGTTCTTGATGTCTTTCCGGACCACTTCGACATCTATACCAGCGACGGTCAGCATCGACTCGCTAGTACTCGACATTGACCTTCACAAGCTCTATCAACGCATGGACATCAAAGTCGGTGGAATCGAGCACGCGTTTAACCGCGCGATTGATCTTCCTTACCTTTAAGCGATTGCTGCGCCATGCATCCTGGGCCGAGTCTCGAATCGCTTTATCCACAGCAATGGCAAGCTTCTCGTCGCCGTCCAGGTAGTCGTAAACAGCACGTATACCTGTTGTGCTAATCGCAGATGGATAATCGGATCCCATGGCAGGGTCGCTGATCTTGCGAGCTAACTCAGCGACCTCTCTTAGATAATCTTTATAGCTGATCGCATCTACCCGAATTTTTTCAACTAATGCCTCAAGCAGTTCGGACATTTTATCGAAATACTTAGGGTTAATTGGACGCTCATTGATGATTAGCCTACGTACGTTGTTTTGAATCATTGCGGCAACCATCTTTTTTTTCTTCTTGATCACCTCGGGTAACTCATCTACTGCTGCCGGACCTTTTTGTACCAAAAGTTGTACAAACGAGAGGTCGTCGAAGACCGATAATTTCTCCGTTGGCTCAGCCTTGATGTAGGTATCTATGAGATACCGCATAGCCGGTTCATAAAGTTTCAGGTCTACAAAGTCACCACTTACTAGCTTGATGACATTCCTGATCGCTTGATACTCTGCGACCTCTTTATCGATGGCTTTGAACTCGGCAGCCGTGTAACCAGCTGAGATCTCGTCCCCTGCCACACCGGCCAAAGCGCGCATTAGTTGTGCGACTAATTTGTAGAAGGTGAGTCTTTTCTGCTCATTCTCCTGTAATTGTGCTTGATCGCCGGCAGGGTCGGAGCAGAAATATTTGTTATAGGCCTGTTCATCCTTGGGCGGCTGCACTGGTTCTACGAGAGCTCGCAGCTGCTCTAGTGAATCATCTAAATGCTCTTTAGCTTGCTCAAGTCGGTCTTTCAACAAGCCGCCAATATCACCGGGATCAAATCCGTCTAGTGCATCCGAGGTGTAGTCGTTTACTGCTTCCTCCAAGCTCTTGAACAAGTCCTTGTAGTCGATGACATACCCATATTCCTTGTCATCATCATCGAGCCGGTTCACGCGACAGATCGCTTGAAATAGCCCATGGTCTCTCATTTGCTTATCGATATATAAGTAGGTTGCCGACGGAGCATCGAAACCAGTCAGCAGTTTGTCCACAACGATCAGCAGTTTCATTTGTCCTGGTTCTTCGACGAACTTCTTAGTTGCAGCCTTTGCATACTCCTCGGCGCGATTGATTACGTTGTTAGAGGGGTCATTGAAATGGTCGGACAGCATATTCTTATAGATGTTGAATTGATCAGTCGTTACAGTTTCTCCTTCGCCGGCATCTTCTCCAACTAGATCACGGACAGTTGGGAGATAGGAGGTAACAATGCCGGCCTTGCCCTTGAGAGTCGTTTTCTGAAACAGGTCGTAATAACTGCAGGCTTCAGCAATGCTTGACGATACGAGTAACGCATTTCCGCGACCAGACATGAGGCGTGGTCGTGTCTCCATATCAAACACGATGTCGACAACAATCTGATTTAGCCGTGAACGCGATGACAGGACCTCCTGCATTGTGCCCCACTTCTGCTTCAGCTGGGCTTTAGCAATGTCGTTGAGCGCGTGAGTCTTTGCAGCAAACCACTGATCGATTTTCGACTGCTCAGTGATTCTCTGCTCGATATTGCGCGCCTCGTATCGAAGATCAACGATTACCTTGTCGAAGACGGCTTCATCAAATTTATATGTGTGAATGTAGGGTCCAAATTGAGCAATTGTCATTGACTTATCAGCCCGCAAGAGTGGGGTCCCTGTAAATCCAATCAATGTCGCATTTGGAACAATTTCTTTCATGGCCTTGTGCATTACACCGGCTTGGGTGCGGTGACATTCATCCACGAAAATAAATATGTCGCCTTTTGCAACAAAATCTGGCGGCAACGAGTTCTTAACCTGCTCAATGTAATTTTCGGTATTGCTTCCAGAGTCTCCATCAACTTGACCACCGAACTTGTGAATCAATGAGCACATCAATGGCTTGTCATATGAGTTCAATTGCTGCACCAAGTCAGAACCGCTCTTGCATCGATAGATATTCTCCTTTACGCCAAGAAACACGTTCTTGATCTGGTCGTCTAGTTCGGAGCGGTCGGTGACAACTAAGACACGCGAGTTCTCAATATTTTCCCGAATCCACTTAGCCAACCAGACCATTGTCAAACTCTTACCGGAGCCTTGTGTATGCCAAACCACTCCCCCTTTGTGGAGTTCGGCACAAGCCGCGGCAGCCTTCGTGCCGAAGAATTGGTTGTGGCGACATAATTTCTTTATGCCTGAATCGAACAGTATGAAGTCGTGAATCAGCTCTAGAAAGCGAGACTTCTCGAATACCTGCAACACTGCACGATCTAACGGATTTTCTTCGGGACCAGCTTCTTTCCATGTCAGGTAATACTTCTCTGGAGTCTGAATAGTGCCGTATCGCAAGCCCTGGGAATCATTACCGGCCATAACCCATTGAATTGTTGAAAAGAAATGCTGAATGAATTCGGGACGCTGGTTCTCTAAGTTTTGTCGAATCCCTTCAGATACGGACACCGTTGAGCGTTTCAACTCCAGCACTCCAAGCGCAATGCCATTTACATAGAGCATCACATCGGGCCGCTTAGTTGGTGCTTCGCCAAGGCGAACCCTGACAGTCACCTCTTCTGCAACACCAAACTGGTTTGCCTCGACATCATGCCAGTCGATAAACCACACGGTCTGGGCCGGAGATTGCGGTTCAGGTTTAACCTTGGCTCCATAACGCAACATGTTGTAGACATTTCGGTTGCGATCGTAGAGATTCTTGGTGGTGTCACGTGATGTACGAATTAGCTCTTCAACTGCGCGATCGATCACCACTTCGCTGTAGCCGCGGCCTTTTAACGAGATTCGCAGCTGCTTCTCAATAATATTCTCGTTGTCAATGTCCGCCAGATTGCCGAGATATTCATAGCCCAGCGAGTCACGTACTAAACCAATGACACGATCTTGAGTCTTTCGCTCTATCTCCCCGATGCCGGTCATACCAGCCTCACTTTCCCAGTTAGGAGATCTTGCATCATCCCCTCCTTAACCATACGCAACTTTGTCACTTGACCGGTCAGAGCCTCTAGCTCGTAGTCCATGTCCGACAGCATCCCAGCAATTGCTTCCTGCTCCTTCAACGGCGGAACAGCAACCCACAGCGATGCAAGACTCGACGCCGAGATGTGGACAACTGCGTCTCCTTGAGCGAAACGCACCTTCTGCTGCACTACGGCAGGCGCGTTGAGGGCGTATCCCATGAACTTCGAGTCGACTCCGTGAGGGGTCAAGATGACGATGTCTCCACCTGCGTACGCCTCCTCGTACCCGAGAAAGGCCACACACTTGCCGATTTCGGCCGCAGTCTCCCCTGACCCTGTGAACATCAGTTCACCGCGAACGAGACGTCGACTCCCCTGCGCAGTAGCTGGCGCAATGAATGCCGTGAAGTTCCGGATCCAGTCGTTGTGATCGGTGTAGATCTGGCCGTAGCGAAGACACGGTAGACCGCTTGCGATCACCTCGTCTCTCTTGATTCCTCGCCCCTTGGAGAACGACCCATGGTCCCCGAGGCGGGCTTCTTTCCATTCATCATTGAAACCCGGCAAACGGGTTCGCCCGGTGAGGAGTTGTTGCATCGCCGCCTGCTTCACATCACGTTTCTTAGCGATGAGCGCATCAAGAGATTCGATGGCCGCATCAGCATCAGTCAAGGCTTCAGCGATCGCTTCCTGCTCCTTCAACGGCGGTAATACGATGGGATACTTATCAACGATTGTCCCGTTGATATTTGTTAAAGCTGAAGCCTGTGAATTGTCGATGATCCATCGCCTTGCAGGATACGAGCGGAGATACTGAAGAAGGAAACTTGAACTAATTGCCCCATTGAATGGGCGAACTCGGTACGTGAAACCAGAGTTAACGACTAATTCCGGGGCCCCTAAGAACAGGTTTGGATAGCCGATTCCCTCCCGCTTGACCGAAGATTTACCCAGAACAAGATCCCCGGCCCTCAGCCCAAAACGTTCCGCTTCCTCTTTAGAAACTTTCATTCTTCCAAGGTCACCGATATTTAATGAGGAACCCACATAGATGTCCTTAACAGTTACGTACAAAGCCCCAGACCCCATTTCAGACAGCGCCTTATTGATTCCTGGAGTTATTTCGGAGACATCGGACAGCGTTGCGTGCTTCCAATCTGCGGGGGCTACCACGAAAGGCCCATTTTCTTAAGTTGGCTTTCGACCGCTTTAGTCTTCGTCTCGACCGTAGCGGAAACGGTGGGCAGAGTGTCGTCATAACGGCTTGCGAGTGTTTGCAAGCGGCCCGTCAGTGTACGACGGACTGAATCGAGCACAGTCTCGATTGAAGAGCTGACGGTGCCGATCCATTTGGTTTTGACAAGGATTGTTTTGATTTCAGTCTCGGTAAGCTTCTCGTAGCGGGCAATGACGAGTTCATCAAGTTCTTTTGCGGCTTGCTTAGCTGCTGCATCATCCTCGAATGCTGTGGCACACTCTTGCAGCGCCTTCTTCTCGTCTTTGTCCATGCCTTTTACCTTCAGGGCATCTGTGACAAGTTTCTTCGTAAATTCGCCCTTATCATTCGAGTAGTCGCTCAGCAACAGTTCTTCGCCGCCGTATTCCTCCGCGAGCTCTACAATGCGCTCCCTTGCTGCTGCCAAGGCAGTCTCGACCTGGCTGGATTGGTCGGCAAAGAGGGACCGAACCATCAGGTCAGGCGGGAGGAGTTCTGATCTGTACTCAACTTTATTGATGGTGTAGTCAACACGCTCGGTACGCTTCTTACCCTTTTCCTGGGCGGGTAGCGCAGTTAGTTTCCCACCTGCTTCCCACCCAGTTTCGATGACCATATAGACGTCGTCTCTAATGGTGTCTTCCCAGAGTTGCATTAATCCTTGATACACCTCGTAACTATCCAACAAAGGAAGGCCTTTAAAGGTCGAGAGCAGAAGTTCGGATAGGTCTGCGATGAAGTCCTTGGGACGTGTCTTGTCGCCGATTGCATTCATCTTCTTTTTGGCATGCGCAGACCATGCAACAAGGCTGTTGTGGATTTGTGTTGCAAACTCTTTGAACTCCTCGGAGTCGGCAATGGCAGACGCAAGTTCGTTAGCAGGTAACGCAAGTTTGGAGTAGCCCTTGCGACCAGCTGATACAAAGAGGGACTTGCGAAGCTTGGGGAGTTCCTCCCAGAAGGCACCGAGCGCCTCGATGTCGCGGTTAGGGATACCTCCGTTTAGGTGCGCGTCTAAATCTTGAAGATCTTCTGGATCTGAGGTGTCGATATAACGGGGAATGTTGAGGTTGTAGCCGTTCTTTGGGTCAGCAATTTCGGTTGTGGGCACCATCCGTGAGAACTTATCGACTTCTGTTTGGTTGAGAAACGTATCGATGATTAAGTGAAGGTCGCGTTCTCGTAGCCGGTTCTTTGGTCCGTCTTTTACGAAGCCCTTAGAGGCGTCAATCATAAAAATACCAGTGCGCTTAGCCGCGCCTGCCTTATCAATAACGATGACGCATGCGGGGATCCCTGTTCCGTAAAACAAGTTTGCTGGGAGGCCGATAATGCCTTTTATGTAACCACGCTTCACGATTTCTTCGCGTATGACGCCTTCTGCGTTGCCGCGGAACAAGACACCATGGGGCAAAATGACTGCTCCTTTGCCCGTGGATTTCATGGAGGCGAGAATGTGCAGCAAGAACGCGTAGTCACCGTTCTTTTCTGGGGGTACCCCATATTCGAACCGCCTGAACTGGTCGGAGGCAGTGTTCACTCCGTTAGTCCAGGATTTTGTTGAGAATGGTGGGTTGGCCACTACATAGTCGAAGGTTTTTAGGCCTCCGGTTTTGGAGTCGAGAAACTCCGGCGAAGAAAGCGTGTTGTCGTTCTTGATTTCCGCACCCACTGCGTTGTGAATCAACATATTCATCCGTGAAAGAGCGGCAGTCGCGTTGTCTATTTCTTGGCCGTAAATTGCTAAATCAAAGCCAGTTGCTAATTTTGCTGCGGCGTGCGCCTTGAGTAACAACGAGCCTGAGCCACAAGTTGGGTCATAAATCGTCTCTCTCTGATTCTTTGCCTTGTCAATACCAATGACTGACGCCATGAGGCGTGAGACCTCTGCTGGTGTATAAAACTGCCCCTTGCTTTTGCCAGACTCTGTTGCAAAGTTACGCATTAGGTACTCGTATGCGTCTCCGAGCAGGTCGTCGCCATCAATAGTGTTGCCAGAGAAGTCGAGGGCAGGGTTTTCGAATATGGAAATTAAGTTCGACAGCCGATCGACCATCTCTTTTCCTTTGCCCAGTTTGCTGTCATCATTAAAGTCTGCGACGTCGATAACTCCCCGCAAGTCGTTTGACTCGGCAAGTTTGCCAATGACTTTGTTGACGCCATCACCGATGTTCGGCTTCCCTTTGAGTGCTACCAGGTCTTTGAAAGCGCCGCCCTTGGGTACATCGAGAAGGGAATCATTGTGACCGGCACGGTCAGAGACGTACTTAACGAATAAAAGGACAAGGACGTAGTCCTTATATTGGGATGCATCCATGCCACCGCGGAGTTCATCGCAGAGCTTCCAGAGCGAGCTGTACAGATCAGATTTCTTGATAGCCACTTAAACGATCTCCCCATAAATCGGCAAAAGAACCTCAATTTCAAACTTGAGGGTACTTCAGGAACGGGTTCAGCTGCATCGCCGCAGGAGGGCTATTCGCTGCATCCGAGATGGGAAGATTCTTGAATGAACTCTAGGGAATACCTGCAATGACAAGAGAGCCGTCGAGCGGATAAGTCGCTGCATCTTCCATGTGACGATCTTCCGAGCCTGGACGGAGCTTGCGCTTCATCCCCCCACTGCCCCGCTGAGAGTGGGGTTTGATGGGACCCAATCGTCATAAAGGACTGGGGGAGGTATGTGTATGGGTAATCGGTGCTGATGGTGATGGGGGCAGGTCGAGAGGAACGCTGGCGAACCATCTCACAGTACGATGAGGGAACTTACTCAGGCATAGACGAAGGGCAGGTGGAATATGTCAATGATTAGATGTTCCGAGTGCGACAGTGAAATATCGAGCGAGGCAATGAGCTGCCCGAACTGCGGCGCTCCGGGGCTCCCTGGTTTACGAGCTAAATCGAATCGAACTGCCTTAATTATCCTCTGTGTCGTTGCTGTGTTGGGAGCGCTGATGGCGTTCAATATTCATCAAAGTAACCAAAAGTACGATCAAGAAATTCAACACAACGTTGATTGCAGCCTCGATTTCAGTGATTGCTGAAGTTGAAAGTCATAGGTCGAGCGGCTCGGTAGCGTTCGAGGAGATAAAAACACACTAGGTGGGTAGCAATTTATGAGTATGTTTCTTCGTGTAGCAGATGCTTACTCGGATGATCAGCAGCGAACTAAGACTGCGGAATTTGTCATACTCGGAATAATTGTTTTACTGATCGTCCTATCCGGGATTTACCAACGCAGAAAAAAGAAATCTTCTGAGACTGTACGCCAGTGTTCTAAGTGTGGTTTGTATGTCCAAATTGACGAAGAGAAATGCTCGGTTTGCAACACTGCAGCGGTCCCACTGATTTTCAGTAATGAATCTACGCCGCTCGTGCTTGGATTTCTTTTCGTTGCAGGAGCCATGTTCGTGACATTTCGAATAGTCCACGCACTAGGGCTTTTGTAAGGTCCGGCTCATAGGCCGGAGAGGGAGGCGACTTAATGAGACCGACAGAGTGTCCGGAATGTTCCCAACTGATCGAATCCATAGACAATGCCTGCAACAATTGCGGAACCCTTATCTTGGAGGGGCCAGCAAGACTTCACCTCCCTGATGGGACAAAGGTAATCATCGACGAGAGGTTGAAGACGAGCGTTGACTTTCCAGATGGACGGAAGGCACTGGTTGACGAGAATATGTCGACGATGCTTGAGTTTGCAGACGATCGTCGAGTAATTACTGCCAAGGATGGATCAACGAGTTTTTACTACCCTGACGGACGAGTGGCATGGATCGACCATGTTGGAATGGCCTTCGTTATGGTTCACTTGCCAGATGGACGAATAGTAAGGGTCTTCGAGGACGGATCGACGAGCCTTTATTTCCCAGACAAACGAGTCGCATCGTTCTCCGCGGACGGGGCTACTTACCTTCTCTCCGGCGACGGACAACTGGTAAGGGGCTTTAAAGACGGAGGAGCGCTCCTCTATTTCGGAGATGGACGAATGATCGAGATCAACAAGAAGACGATGATCATTACATTCCGGGACGGGCACAAAGAAGAACAAGCACTGCCAAGCGGTCGACGCATCAGGCGACGAAGACGAGTGAAATGACCCCTTCAGTGACTGGAAGAGCGCTTATTTTGTAGGCTCCGTCACATAGCGGCGAATGAAGGGTTACGGTTTAGATGCAGTTGTACGTTCGTTTGGGTTACCATGAATGCACAACGTTTTAGGTTGGTCAACTAGCGGAACTTTCTTACGACATGGGCGGGACGGAATGAAATTTGGCGTAGGCGGCAGTGTTGGTGGAGTACGCGCAGGAGTAAGCGTTAACTCTCGGGGAGTGGGAGGTGGCGTAGGAGCAGGCCCTCTCCATGTAACAGGTGGATCTGGTTCCTCAGGCGGCAACTCGGGAGACCGGGGAGATGGGCTTCAAGTGATGCTGTACTTAATGGCGGGAGCATTCGCCCTTGCTCTTATAGTGTTGCTGTTTGGAATATCGCTTCTCTTACTACCGGCGCTTTTAATCGGTGGTGCAATATTTCTGCACTCCCGCAAAGATTTACAAAAACCCATCTTGAATCCCCTAGCCATGTGTGGATTCAGTCTTTTGGCGTCCTTTGTGTACGGCGTAATTTGGGCGCTTGGTTGGCCAGAATACAGCGATGTAGGGATATTTAGTATGGCTCCTATTATTAGAGGGGTATTCGTTGCCGTTGATCTCCCTGCAGCCATTTTAGGCACAGCGTTTTTCATTTGGCTCTACATCAAAAACACTAGAAATCCTCATGCGATGCAAATGGAAATCGAAGTTGATAACGAACAAACGAACTGCAGTTCCTGTAACGCCTCGCTCGATAATGGATGGCAAAGTAGGCACCAAAGCGGTCAGCCCTGGCTCTGCGATGTTTGCCAACTCAGAGTCAACCTCAGAGTCAACCGTGAACGCTCACAAGAAAAGTTCCGGCAAAGCCACGCATCGCGGTCGAAAGCTTTCATCGAAGTTGATAACGAACAAACGAACTGCAGTTCCTGTAACGCCTCGCTCGATAATGGATGGCAAAGTAGGCACCAAAGCGGTCAGCCCTGGCTCTGTGATGTTTGCCAACTCAGAGTCAATCGTGAACGCGCACAAGAAAAGTTCCGGCAAAGCCACGCATCGCGGTCGAAAGCTTTCCCTGAAAATTGAGCTGTTCGGTGCATGCCGGCAAATAATCCGGCTCAAGAGACAGGCATCTGCCTAACTGCAATCTCAGCCGGCCTGTTTCGCTAATTGCATTGTCATCTTGTTGTTATCACTTTTTTTCTCATTAGCGTCTGGTTACCTCGCAGACCAATTGTCTTACTAGTTGATTCTGGCTTCTCTTTTAAGCCTGCAGCCATCGCCTCTGATTGGTTTTCAGAGGTAAGGCGTCTCTTAGTACCCAAGAGAATACTTAGAGGCTTATTTAGTGATTCTGCGATCAGTTCCACTGGAGAGAGATCCGGGATGTAGTAACCCAATTCAGGCTCTCCATTACTTCTCTTCTACCCACTACCGTTAGGGCGAGTTCTTTGGTAGAGGAGATACCCCTACTTCTATTTTCTATTCAATACTTCTATAGCTCTGCTGTTCTCTCTGTAATTCTCTTTCCCTATTTCTTTAGATCGCTATTCATTCAGGAATCTCTTTACTCTGATTATCTTCCTATGTATCTAGATCAATAGGTGAAGATTCTTGTTGTTCTCTTCTCTCTCCCGTTTCTTTCCCTGAATGAGTGCATAGGTATGGACCCTCTCCACAAGGAAGAAGGATCCAAAGAACACAAAGTGCATCTCGTAGGACAGGCTGCGGGTATTAGTCGCTTGCCTCAGGGCCGGGTATTGAGAGAAGGCGATGAACGCTCGCACCTGGGCCTGCCTTGACGACGAGCACCTTCTCTTCAGGTAGCGCTCTTCTCACGCGGGCTCACGGAACGGTATAACCGTCTCGTCCGTCGGTATGCCGCTGTCACGTGCGGACCACGACTTGGCGTCTTT
>Ga0209086_10003041_pt1 | contig 12884 bp, 10 predicted proteins | sample M_130207_XF_Meta_FD_187312 | JGI IMG/M metagenome (GOLD analysis project Ga0209086, IMG submission 187312) | Freshwater microbial communities from Lake Montjoie, Canada to study carbon cycling - M_130207_XF_MetaG (SPAdes) (version 2) | ecosystem: Environmental > Aquatic > Freshwater > Lake...
TCATGAGCAACGCCGCAACTACAAAGGATGAATCACAAACGCAATTTGACTTGCTATGCCAACAATGGCGTGACATTGCGGTTGGCGGTGCAAGCCAACAGGCGCGCAAGTTCTACAGACACAACCTTTTGCCAGTGATTGCCCAGCGAATTGCTTTAAGTGGCGCCACAGAATTTGCAGGCAATCCGGTTTCAGGACTTGTGAGTTTTGTTGGCACTACGCCAGAAACAACTATTTTAGTGACAGAGGCCACGCGACCGGCCAATCTTCTGTTGGTTGCTTCACACGGGGTACAGGAATCCGTGAACGCAATTTTAGATTGGTTTCAATCGGAAAGATCTGCGGATCGAGCGAATCCGCTTGTAACAACAGTTTTTTGCGATCCTGTAAACCCAAAGCAAATGAAAGACGCCGTGACTTCGTGGATTGCCTTGCAACGAAAGGCTTGCCATGGCGCCCGCCTATGCATAGACGCGACCGGTGGAAAGAAAAGCATGAGCATGACCGCGGGTATGCTCGCGGTCACGCATCAACTTGAGTTGCTGTACTTGGATTCGGAGTTTGACCACGCTTTGCGGGCGCCACGACCGGGTTCGGAACGCCTTGTTGTAATCGCTCCGTAAACTGAGCATGACCATTCAATAAAGGCATATTAAATTGAAACCAAAGCCTAAGAATAATAAACCAAAGCAAGCGCGTAAGACAGAGGGAAGTTCTGACGTTATGCCTATGAGCCAGTTGATGGATCTCTTTTCTCAACTGAATCAGTTGGCTTCTTGGTGGCTGACGCCAGCGGCTATACTCCAACTTAAACTAGTGCTGACAGGTGAATTATTAAATATAATTAATAAAGCACCCGCCCTACCAACCTCGCCTGGTAGTTGCACCATTCTGCTTGTGAACAAAGGTGGGCGACACAGCAAGATTTTACGAAAGGCGTTTGGATTGCCGGTAACGTGGATTAATTCTGCTGAGTCAGGAATAACCTACAAACCAAATCATCTTCCAGAAAAACTGCATAAACTTGCTGAAAAAGTAAAATATGAACTTGGCATTCAAGACACGCAAAATATAAATTGGCAGCTTAAGCTTGCGATACAAGGGCGGGTACCCGAACACTTTCAGCTTTCATTTGAATCAGCGTTTATTCCTTTGGCGGCTAGCCTGCATCTAGCGAAAGAACAGGCCGCTTGCGATACAACAATTTTAAGCACCGGCGCCTGGGATCCAAAGAGTGGCGTGCAAAGTATTGAGGGAGTTGGAGCCAAGTTAATTGAAGCCAAGAGGCTTGGCGCTACAAAATTATTTGTACCCACGGAAAATCAAGTGGAAGCCGATTTGGTGGCAGAAGGCATTCAGGTTGTAGGGCTTGAGGTCGAGGCACGATCAAGAGCCAATATAAAGTTAGTTCTTGATAAATTATTGGGTGAGGGAGGTCTAGATCGTAGACCTGAATTAACAGCAACGCTTCAGCAGCGTTCGGATTGGCTTACGCGCGGTCTAAAACGAAGAGACCCCCTCTTTGCACAACACTACGGCGATTTAGTTCTAAAGGAGCTAGCAGAAAAAATAAGTGCTAATGCACGTAACTCAGGCGTGCAGGTTCCGAGTGGTGGAACATTGGTTTTTTCAATTACTGGCGAGACCGCGGTAACGCTTTTGTCATTGGAATTATTTAAGCCCCAAAAAGTATTAGCGTTATGCACCAAAGATCCCGAGGGGGAAAGATTTAAAGAGGAATTAAAAAAGCATCTTGATCGGCTTGGTAACACTATAGATTTGGAAATTGTTGAACATAATGGCACCTATCAGGAAGCTTTAAGAGGCCTACAAAGTATTGCAGGCGCGCGCCTGATTGAACCTGTAATTTGCGACATGCAAGGCGGGCGCAAAGATTTTAGTTTTGCCATTGCTAGTTGGGCTAAGTCCCTGAAATGCCAGTCATCGTCTTGGCTTGTCCCTGCACAACATGTTGATCGCTCGCCGCAGGTGAATACGGAAACTTTAGTGAGGGTGTAGGTTTGAACACAAAGCCCGAGAAATTCTTGCGCCACTAGGCGCCACACACGGCCTAAAGTTTGGAAACATGCTATTTGATTGCTGGGTTGATAGACCATGGGATTTACAAATACCCCAATGGGTGAAGTGCCTAACCGTTACTTCCCACTCAAGTAGCGGTTTTGTAATTGACAGACGGGTTCGACAATCAACAACGACTCAGTACCTGAGTGGCCGAATAATGTGGCATTCACCCTCCTGATAGGGGTCACTCTTTTGGGCGTGAATCGACCTCCTGTCCACTAGAAAAATTCTGCGAACCGGCAGAAGCCTTGGCGCAAGCGAAAGCACATCTTGGACCATTATGCCTAGCAGAGTGGTGCCACCGGTGAGCACGCCAACTACCTTAGTGGCACTGGACACCAACTCCCTAATAGTCTGTGTAGCACACAACGATTCCCGCTCAGCAACACCCGTGTGGGGGTCTTGCACACAATACATTTCTTGTTTGCCTTTCCACCCTGCTTTTTCAATTGATTCTTTCGCAGAAGACAATGATTCATTTGACCCGATCAAAAGGAGCACATCTGGATTTTCTTTTTTTAGCGCAGTAAACAAAACCCCTGGACTCATGCCGATTGGTACCACCAACAATTTCCCAAGTTCGCCCCCGGGAAGGCTGGGCGCATCGACATTGCCATCACGTAGGGAGTTCCAAAAATCTAAAGAGTCCGCGTCCATGACAAAATCAAAGGGCACCACTTCCCTTTCCGTCATTCCCATGTGTTGGATCTCGTTGCGTGTGTTGGCAATTCTCTCCCAAAATAATTGCCAATGTTTATCGTTCTCCGAATTAGATTTGCGACGGCGTAGATCATTCAAGCAATTTTCGGCTGGTTTTCGGTTCCTGTAGTCGAGCCACCCGCTATTGGCAGATTTGGGCCAATGCCTCAAAAGTACATAGGACAAAGCCCATTCGCGTACTGCGGCAATTTGTAAGCCATGCAAGCCCATCACTCGAAATTTGTCGATGACATCCCACTGGCACCTAAGCCAATCAGCGGTGAGAGGGTGCTTTGATTTGGCGCCGCTTGATAAATTCCCAACCAAATGCTTAATGCCCTCGTGGACTTGCCCCGCCAACTCAGTTCTCAAGGGGATATCTTCGGGAATAAGCCCCAATATGTCCGACTGCGTCAATGGACTGCTAGCTAGTCGACAAGCAGCATCGAGTGTTAGCCCAGCCAAATGAAGTACGCTCGCATCCAATATCTGCTTTCTGACTGCTGCGCGCCGCTCGCTTGGACCACACAACTCGAGACGCCGCTGTGCTAAGTCACTTTCCAAATCTTGCAATTGTTCCTGGATTTGATGCTTCTCACGAATTAGTTCGGGCCTTCTCTCGGGATCGGCTTCGCCAATTTTCCCGCCGTGCTCAGCTAACTTCTGTTTGGTGATCTCCAATTCTTGCTGCAGGGAAATGATTTGCGAATCTTGGAATACATCCGCATTAACCGCGACATCCGGAATGAGAGATGTCAAACCGCAAAAGTCCATCTTATTTTTAAAATCCCTGACACCTGCCGTCCAGGCACCAAGCTTTAGAATCGAAGACAAATCAACTAACGGCTTGGGTTCTGGAACATCCTTTAATTCCACGGGGCAATACCACGCCCCGACGACTAGCACGCCTTTCATTGATTCCAAATAAAGCGCAAGTGCGTGGAAAAAAAACGGAAGTGGGCGGAGCCCCTGAGTGATATCTAATACCACACTGCAGCCTACTGGCAACTTTGCGGCCACCAGCTCAAAAATTTCGGCCTGCTCGGCCACATCCAACCCTAAGGGAATCTCGACTTCAGTAATCTGGCAGCCCAGTTTAAGAGCGGTCGCCGCAACATCCGAACGTGATTTCTTCGGCACGTCGCGCGAATAGATCAATAAAACATTGGTGACTTTCGGTAAACCAAGGCTCATCACGGCCTGTGGCGCATAGTCGAATGTCTGCTCCTTGCCTTCGTGTTTGTAGCGCGTAGGTCTTGCATCTCCCATTCCAAGCGACGTCAGAAGCCAGACTTGTTTGGATGGTTCAGCCATGGAATTCATGCTTTCTGTCATGCGAATTAGTAATCGCTATCTCTCAGATACTGTCAAGCGATTGCAACTCATCAATGGCGAACACTAAACTTCGCGGGCTTCACGGATGGAGTAAAGATCCATCTTTGAATCTTTACGCTTCTTTTGAAACTCATTATTTGTTTTGACCAATTCGAGTGCCTTAGCAGCCAAGGCACGGCGGGTGAATCCCTTTGATTTGGCGAGAGCAGAAAAGAATTCGTCCGCATCTGAAGGAATATTATTCAGTATGTCAACATTTTCTTTGGCGCTTTCCGCCTTGGCCTTCAAGGCTGCGAAAGATTTGAGATCTTCCACAACGGGTTGAAGAGCAGACGATTGAACTACATTCGGTTCCTCCAACGGCTTGCCCTGCGACCAACGCCAAAGTTTTTTTAGGTTTTCGGAACCCATGTTTTTTTTCTGCGACAACCCTTTGCCTGTTTCCCAACTTGGATATTTTTCATGGAGCGGAAGGTATTCTTCAAATCTTTGTGGCTTATAGTCGCCAATCAACTTGCCGGCATTGCATGCCTTGCAAGCGTCAGTGACCAATTCGGCCTCAACTTCACGAAGTTTTCTCAGGAACATTTCTGCTTGCTGATTGGCGCGCGATTCCTTTTCCTTCCATCCACCCTTTGGGGAAATCCGCCCATACCCCACCTGGGTCTTGGCCCCTAATCCCTCCTGTTCCAATGCAAACTTAAGGATTTTCGCCGCTTCCGCTACCCATGCTGGCGGACCAGAGAGGGCGACCAAAAAGGTTCCGACAACTGTCAAGAACGGTACCGGCACGGGCTGCTCCCAGTCAGCAGGCCACTCCTTGCCCTCCAAGTTGTACTTGCCGTGGTGTGGAGTCATGATGTCCAAGCGGTATGGCGAGTTGCTGGACGGAATCCACCATGCATCATGAAAGACGACGCATCCCGCCATCTGCTCGTCATCGGGCGCATCGGTGTGCGCACCGAACAGGATGCGGTGGCTTTCACCCTGGTTGATGAGTTTGCCATCAGACTTAAACTGGCAGTTCCATTTTTCGTCAATTAAATTCTTGGCTGCAAAGTGCGAGGCCATGCCCTTCAGACTGGATCCGGGCAGATAGGGCAACCCATAGGTTTTAATTTTGGCACAGTTGGTTTCGATGACGGATTCCGCGCCAAGGTCTACCACCAGACGGCCATCAAACTTAGCTTCGTATAACAAGGTCTTGCCGTCTGCGACCATACCGTGAAAACTCTCAAGCGCACTAAGACGCGCTTCGTAAGCGAATGTGTAGCGTTCCTTCAATCTAGCGCCGAGCGGTTTGGAAGCTATGGATTCAATGTGTTCTGCTTTCGCCCCTTCCTTTGCCGCGCAATCGGGCATGGCCACATCTAACCACAGCCCCGGATGGGCATCCGCCTTGTAAGCACCTGAAACTTTTTCACGAATGGTGGGCATGTTCAATCCTGTTTGAGTGTTTCAATGGCGCGAATTTGCCAAGCAAGCGTAGAAAGCACTTCACGGGTCATGATGAGATAAAGTTGGAGTTCCGCCTTGACCACTTCGGAGAGAATATTTTCTTTGATATGTCCGCGCTTCTTGAGATGCACCTCAAGGTCTTGAACAACGTTCTTACCGCCTTCCCCTTTTTTGTTATGAAGGAAGTGCAGTGCCTGGCACAGCCCTGAACTGCGAATCAGAGCCGGCGCTTTCCTTGCGGCAGTGCGGTACTCCGTATTCTTGGCGTGCTTGGTCACCTGCTTGAATGCCATCTCCGCGCGCTGTTGTTCAAGGGACTGACTCATTGTGCGCCCCCAACCAAAGAGATCTTGCAAAGGCCGCTGCCGACGCTGGCGTTGCCGCCAAATTGCAGCACACCGTTGTGTTTTAATTGATCTTTGAGATACAACGCCATGTCGTTGGAAGACTTTTTTGCGCCCTGCTTGCGCGCGCCTTCGCACAACACCGGCGCAATCAGGACGGACTCTACTGGCAGAAATTCCTCGTCCCACAACTGACCGTCCGCTACTACCTTGGTTTCAGAATTGATGCGGATGCGGGTTCGCAGCTCGGTGCCGGTTTCAAGCAATAATCCCATTACGGTGTCGCTGACGATGCACAGGTTGGTTTTTAGAAATTCTCGGTCGCTTGGATCTTGGAATAGCACGTTGCCTAAGTCGATTGCGATTGCATCTACGGAATCGTTCTCTGGAGTGAAATCAAGATCTTCCAACACGACGCGGTTGTTCGCCTTGACACCCGAGCCTGCTAGGCACGCCGAGTCACTTGCAATCGCAGGAACGTTTAGATTCTTGCCGATGAGTTTGAAATCGCGTGCCGCGCGACGCAACAAATATGGCGAGGTCACCCAAGCAAACACTCCTGCCACCGAGCGCATCGGCAGCAGCACCAAGCGAGCATCGCCGAAACAAATAGCACCCGCGTGTTCATCGGCGCCATCTGTTTCTGGGCCAAAGGCTAGTGTTTTGTCTTCGCCGCTCGCCACCGAGCGCAACACCCCCTTGATGGAGGAGCCAGGCAGAATGGGAATATGGGTCCCCTTTTCCCGTGCGATAGGCAATTCAACAGAACCCATGCCTTGACCGGTTCCGGCATGTAAAGGAGAGAGAGCGTGAAATATTAGGATGTGGTGGGACATAGATTTATCTCAAATTACGAGGTCGAAAGAGAAATTTTTAAACGCTTGTACCACCTGCTCAACCATGTGGGTCGGGTTGTTGACGGTGATTGGATCGGGGTCATCCTTATTCTTGTCAGCAACTTTATTCAATGTGGTCACCAACTTATAATCCTTTTGGTCTTTGATGACGACATCGCACGGGAGTTTCGCTTCTGTGGCTAAAACTACTGAAATGCACTTAGCCTGATCGCCCTCCCAAACTCGCGTAACACCGATCCAAATTGGACTGGCATAACGATCAGAACCATTCGCAAGAATGAGTTCATTAGCGTTGGGATCATCGCTATCTTTGAATTTGATCCCTATGGGCAAACCCAGAAGGGCGCGCGGAGCTTGGTCGATGTATTGGGGGCGGGGAGCATGGTGCTGGGAATGTTTGTGAGCCGCACGCCGAATGACATCCGCCTCTGGCCACATGGAACGGCCAAAGTTGTGTCCATCTGCTCGACGCAACTGTCGGAATTTTTTCCAAACTTCCAATGCTTTCTCCTGAGCTCGCTCACCAGTTTCAAACAGTTTGCCAACCAAGATCTTGGGACTATTTCCAAAACAGAAAAATTCTTGCGCGCCGCTATTCGTAGAAAGCGTCTTAAGGTATTCGCGTAATCCATTGACATCCTTCGGAAATCCGATCTTCTCGGCCTGTTCCTTATCGACCAATCCAATGGCCCCGGCGCCGCGCCGTGTTCTGGCTCCTGCGCCGCCAAACAGGATTGTGCAACGAAGAGCATCCATCAGTTGTGCTTTAGATTCATCAGTGATGTGCGGATCAAGGGTCACAAACAGTGTGGCGCTCGCACCCGCACTGCCTAGCATCTCCCGCTCAGTCACGGACATGGTTGCCGGAAAATAGGCGACATTAAGCGCGCTCCCTTGCTTTGGATTCGGTTGCGCATCTTTTTGGGCTCCGGCCCCATGCACTTCAACCTTTACCATTCCAGGTCCACCAGAAATCTTATTGTCAACCGTTTTAATCGAACTCCCAAAGATCTCAGACTCATTCTTCCACATGTCAGATGGGTTCTGCCAGCGACATCCATAAATCGCCCTCCACCAGAAGCGCAAACTTGCTTTGACTGCAGTGGCCCGCAACCAGCAAACTTCATCCAACTTGCGCGCCTGCGCTCCGCCTCCAAACAGGCGGGTTAGCAATTCCAATTTTAATTCGATCCGTTCACCGGCTTTTGAGCGATCTACTTCCACACCTGCTGGTGTCGTTTGAATCTTACGCATTAGCGGTTTCCTCCATGCTGCAGACCGATGAGTGCGAGCCCAAATCCATCGAGACAATCTTGCCGTGCATCACTGACAGGTTGCAGCCAGTGCGACGCTACCCAAGCTTTTCGCGCCTCGGCGGAGCCGGACAATTTCAGCCAATACACGCTGCCGGCTGGTGCTAGACGGCGGGTTGATTTTGGCTTGTTGGTTTTATAATCCCAACCGCTGATGGTTTGTGGACGATCCACTTTGGCGGCGATCAACTTCACTTTCACACCGTTTTGTTCTTCGAGCAGCCGACTAGGAAGCGCCCCATTCTTGAAGATCGCTCCAGTGGCGAGAATCACACGCACCACTGTCATTTCGCTAGTGATAACCCCATCCAAAACAGCGGCGGGACAATCGGGCCATTTCTGGCCTATCTCCCATCTAGTCATTTGCCCCTTGCCTCCCAGACGGCCGGTTCGGTTTGAAAGATCACTTTCCACACGGACCGAGAGAGCTAATTCTCTTTGCGATCCCAAACTTTCGCCTTGTCGAAAGACCCGGCGCTCCACTCGGAATAGGGCACCTTCCTTAGCAACCCATGCGTCCCCTATTCCCACACCATGGCGCAAATCAGCAGCTGGGGTCTTGACGCCTTGATTGACAACAGTCTCCGCCAAGGGGGTTTGTCCTTTCAGCCACTTCTCCATGTCGGGCCACGACCACCAAGCAGGAGCATCCTTTAGTGGCTTGCCCTTGGCCTCATTGGCTTGTTTGGTGGTCAAACCAACCAAGCAAAGACCCTCTTTCAAACTGGTGACGATGTCAGGTGATACATCCAATGGGGCCAACGCCAGAATACTTTTGGATCGCGTCGCGTCGTCCACTTCGTTCCAAACTGCATCGCAGGGCGAAGGAAAAAGTGGTTCCCAGCTCGCCGCCGCCTCGCGCATGAGGACAGGTCCATGCACTGGCATTTTCATCATCTCATCGGCATCACCCACCCATACGCCTTCCGCATTGCTCCCCTTCAGCGTGCGCGCCGCACCGGCAAATGTGGACGGATGTCCGATGGGCAAACTCCGACTGCCGTTGCTCCCTTGGTTAGGGCGACCGTCACGGAAAGCCCAGCCATCTTGAGTGCGCAGCAGATGCGTGGTCATAGTTGGATTCACTTCGAAGCCTCCTGGCTGACAATCTTCAAGGCTTTGGACAATTCCTGTGCAATGCGCAACGATGCGATCAGAGCATCAATGTCTTGAGTGGATTGAATCGACGACAACTTGTCCTTGATCAAATTCACCTCAGCTTCCTGCAATTTGACACCGCCACCCTCTTGACGGCGGCGACCAAGCATGCGAACTGCTTCCATCCGCGCGAATTTAACCAATTCGGATTTCGAGTTCTGTCCTTGCAACAGCGGCTTGAGCGACTCCAATTCGTACGGCAACTTACTGCCAATGGTCTTGTCTACATGGGCGTTGGCTAAATCCACAATGAATTTATCCAAGTTCGTTTTCCATTGCTGCGCCACCAATAATTCGCCCCCACCACGTTTAGAAAGAAGGATTCCAAGCGCATCACGCCCGGCATCCTTTGCCGCTTTTTCCGCCCTGCGTGCAAGGTTCAACGCGTCCGCCAAGTCATCTTGAAAGTGGACGATGGCCAGCCCCACGCTCAGTGTGCTGGATTTATCGTTGTGCGTTTTGAACTGCTGCATCTTGGTGGAGTAATCCTCCGCCAACTCGCGGGCGCACACCAACGCAGTATGAAGCGGCAGCATTGCCAATACATCGTCGCCGCCAGAATAAACCTTGGTGCCACAATGTCTCTTCACAATAGATTCGACTCCTTTGGAAAATCGATCCAAGGCTTGGCTGATTTTTCGATGCTGCTCCGCTCCGACTTGTGCACCCGCATCGAGCACCTTGCCCATGCTGTCCCCATCCGCATGCAAGATTGCGTAGTAGGGCGTTGGAGCGTCTGGCAATCCGCAGGATTTTTTCAACTCGGCCAAGGACTCGATGGCCTCCTTACGCTGAAGACCATCGGGCAGAATGTCATCCATGATCTCGTCGAACAGGATGCCGCCATCAACATGGCCTTCACTTGTTTGGCAACGTTTCATTCCCGCCTTGCTAAGGTTGTTCTTTGACCACTCCGCTAGTTTCTGCGAAAAGCCAGGTGCGGACAATGCGTGCTGTGCGGCAACATGTCCAGAGCTATGAAACTTGGGCTTTGAATCTCCGCCTTCCACCTCTTGCCCCCAACGCTTCAGCAAACCCACGCCGCATAGGCGTTCTGTCGGACGCACGCGAAATTTATTGTAAAGATCGTCGGCCAATAAGGCTTTGTTGGTCACATCGGTATTGCGATAGCCATCGAAGTCAGACTCCGGCAACACGCTCTCGCGCACGCCATCAAGACTAGATTTGCGCTGGGAACTTCCCCATGTTGGCTGTCCCCACGCCTTGGTGTTTTTGACGGCTGCGAGCAATCTCTCGGCCTCAGATCTTGCAAGACCGTATGACTCTCCCAGGGGCACAACGATCCATTGGAATTCCATCAGGTCTTCAACTTGCTTAAATGCCATGTCCGTGTTGAAACTTCCTCCAGCCTCTTTCACCTTCTGAAAGACGCCTTTAGCCAGTTCGATTAATCGTAACTTCATCGCAGCTTCTCCCTTTTTTGCGATGTCCGTTGCGTTTTTCCCGTCTGGTACAATCAACAACAATTTATTCGCAGCATTCTCATTTGAATTGGGCGTCAAATTAGCCGCTTTCACGCCGGGAAACACTAATGCCGAATCCGGATCGCCGCACTCGGTTGCCATGGCTAAAGCTGAAGCCTTTGACAACTCAGATAGCAGCCATGATCCAAACCAAAGATCCTGCAGCCGCCGCGCACTAGAGATGAACTCCTGTACTGGCCCGATACTGGCCGCGAGAAGAGACTTGCTCAAGCGTTACGCCTTTCTTAATTATTTTTTCTCAGGCTCCCGAACCACCCGATGTCAACTTTATCAATATAGCAAATTAAAAATTCAACGCATGATGCGCCAAGAGCAAAATTATAAACAACATGAAATTGGAACATTCTCTTTGTAAATAAATGCACAGTGATCTACTTCGACTTGGTCATTAAGGGGTCGATGATTGCCTCTCCGTCACAAATCGCTAGCGCAAGCGTTCTATAAGCGTGGCGGTTGAGCACGCTTTAAAATTCACTTTCAACTGAATCCAACTGAAGGAGTAACGCATGTTTCGATGGATCTTCCGAGTGATGGCTACGGGACCGCGCGCGGGCGGCTGGCAAGAAATGCAAGTGCCCGCGACAAGCGCGCAAGAGGCCGAGGACATTGTGAAGCGCTCCACTGGCGCCACCGGCGCGAAATCTCTTGGGCATCTGGGACCGTATGTGTCGCCGAATGATTTACGTAACTCGGCGGATCCACCGCGAGGACGTATTGGCGGCCCGCAACAGCAACGCGTGGATCCAAGCACTTTCGGGCAGCGATCCTGGGAGCCAGATATGGGCTGTAACAATCCGTCAGATGAGGGTGGGGAAGAAATTGCTTGACGTGTGCGGTATGCGTTAGCATTATAAATTATGGCAATTAATAAACCACAAACCGGGCAACAACTCGCTGAGCATTTAATAAAGTCGCTTCCGAGCTATTGGGATGGCAAGCAATGCATTCTGGAACTTAAGACAGCTGAATATCAATGGAAACAAATGGAGTGGATTGGGTGGTGGTTTGAACACAAAGCCCACGAAATTCTTGCTCCACTTGGCGCTACACGCGGACCAAAGTTTGGAAACATGGTATTTGATTGCTGGATTGATAGACCATGGGACTTCAAAACCCATCCAATTAAGCCAGGGAAATCAGATTTTGCATATTTGAATGATGAAGAAGCAGTAAACGACTGTCTGAAACAACACGGGTTTCTGGGTTTACTGATTGCCGTAGGCGATGCGGACTACGACACCAGTGGTGCATTCAAAGCATGGCACGATAAATTGAAAGGGAAACCTAGCGTTTATGTTCAAAAAGGCCTCACGATCGGCAGAGCATCACGTAAACGCAAGCACGGATTTAATCTGCGTGAAGTTGTTTGGCTTGAATTTAAAACACTGACTGAATTAAAATCTGCTATTCAGTCTGGCTGGTTAAAGCCTGGAATGCAAACTGGGCAACAAAATTCAAATGGTGCTCCACGGCGTGCCAAATATGGTTTTTCTTATAACCGCTGGAGGTCCTATGGAACTAGGCCGCCGTCTCAAACTGGCCATGTGCCATGAAAAATTTAAATTAAACTAAACTTTTAAATCTTGCGCCCCACACTCTTCCAAAAACTTCCATACACCGTTGTAAAATTCAATATTGCGTGTTACGTCTTCTCCAGATGTGTCACCCTGAGGAACAAATATAACCATGCCTTGACGAGCCCTGGTCAAGAGAACCCGGTAGCCATTTTTTGCAACATCAAGACGTTTATCTTTACGCCAGTCCGAACCAAATAATTTATAAGCAGCCCATTGGCTATTCTCACGTCGCAAATCCGCATCCCAACACACGATTGAATAATCTAATTCTAAACCTTGAATTTGATATTGATTTTGAACTGTTTCTAGTGCATTGGAAGAGCGAATATCAGTACTAGGCGCAAGCATCCAATCTGCAATGTCTGGCTTCGAATCAACAAATAATCCTTCAGCTGCTAATCGCCTACCTTGACCAGAGGCAATTAAGCCAGACCTCTGGCCGCCGAAAGTGAGTGATCTTGACCAATTTCGCGCATCTTTGATACAACGTGTTAGTAAAATTGTGTTGCCATTCTCTACAAGTGATTTGGCCAATAAATTAGCCGTATGAGCGTCG
>Ga0209086_10003044_pt1 | contig 12879 bp, 9 predicted proteins | sample M_130207_XF_Meta_FD_187312 | JGI IMG/M metagenome (GOLD analysis project Ga0209086, IMG submission 187312) | Freshwater microbial communities from Lake Montjoie, Canada to study carbon cycling - M_130207_XF_MetaG (SPAdes) (version 2) | ecosystem: Environmental > Aquatic > Freshwater > Lake...
CCTACAAAACGACGAGGCTTGTGCCTTGCGGAATAGCTCGGGGCACTGCATCGCCGATTCGGCACCGTACGTCTTCAACATATAGTCGCGGTACTTTTGCGACGTGATGAAATACTCGGAACCGAACCTGTCCATCATTTGCTTCTTGCAATGGTCCGAGGTGACATAATGCTCGGAACCGAACCTGTCCATCATCTGCTTCTTGCAATGGTCCGAGGTGACATAATGCTCGGAACCAAACCTGTCCATCATTTGCTTCTTGCAATGGTCCGAGGTGACATAGTGCTCGGAACCGAACCTGTCCATCATCTGCTTCTTGCAATGGTCCGAGGTGACATAATGCTCGGAACCATACTTTTCAAGCATAATTTCCTTAAAGGCTTTTGTACAACAGAACCATTCGTGCCCGTACTTTTCCTTCATGCTCTCCAAAAATGTTTCTGAAAGAAAGGGTCGAGTCGCACCTAGCGTTCTCATAAAGGTCAGGCTAATTTTATCCTGAATTTCCTTGGCTTGTAGAGGAAACTCGACGCCATACTTGGCCTTGTGTGTTTTGCGTATCTTCTCGAATACCTCTGGCAACAAAAAGGCGCGAAGCTTGCCATATTTCTTTAAGGACGTCGCATCTGTCTTGGCTCGAACAGCTGGATTCTGTTGGGCATACTCTACACCGTGATTTCTGACGGTCGTTTCCACAATCTTCCTTTTGACCTCCTCACTCTTGGATGGGTTGCTTACCCCGTAGATTTTTTGTGAGGTCGCCTCCGCCCGCTCCCCCTTACACCCCATACAGAGCCGTCCTCTCAATAAGTCCTGGTACACAATCACGGATTCGTTCCCACAGACGCAACGGAAATCGAGCCTTTGTTTATTATTCTTATAGTCTTCCTTGGGTGTCAGCAGGACACATCGGCGGTCTTCAAAATTCTTCTTGAGGATGTCATAGTCCACCTTGTAAGGGTCGTTCTGACACTTTGGACAGTGAGATTGTCGGTCTGTCTTTTTGAGATTTCGAAGGTCCGTCGACGACTCGTTCCCGCACGTGCAACGATAATGTACGACCTTACTATCCTTGTTGCTCGTATGCCTCTCCAGACGCAAAAATTCGAACCCCAACTTTTCAGTAATTTCTTTCGCTTCCTCCGCCTTGAGGAGCATGGTATTACACTCTGTACAGAGCGACTTGACCTTACCAATATTTTTCGGTGCCGTCTTGTTAATGAACGACGCCGCTGTAATAACCGATTCATGACCCTCTTGGCACTGAAAACGAACCTTGTTATTTTCCTTGAATTCGGTGTCCGTAGCGAGCATTTGTAGGTGAAAGCTTTGGAGCTTGTCACAAAAATTTTTGTATCGAGACATGTTTATTCGATATCGAATAGACATGGAATTTGTTGAAACCATCAATTTTTTTATCTCTTTATTTTTAAATAAAGAACCCCCACCCCTTCTTTAGAGGACTGGGAATCCGAGAGCACCGCCTGATATACGGATAATATTGTTGTTCACCGCCGTCACAATAAATTGGAACGTCTGGGCCCTCTGGAAGACGGTGCTGTCAGGGCAACCGGTTCCGGTCTGGAGGGCGGCGGCGATGAGGTTCTTGGGCTCGGCCACGTAGCGGGCCTCGACGGACGCGGTAGGGATGATGGAAACGTTGGTTAATTTACCGTAGTTGGTGCTTCCCATAGGGTCCAGGCAGATGAAATCCAGGGAATAGGAGTACATGTGGTACCCGGGGATGACGGGGATGACCGGGGCGGCGTAGTAGGGCTCGACGAGGGAGTAGTAGTCCGAGCCCATGTTGGCGAGACGCTGGGTGTTCTCATAGATGAGAGACGTCTCGGTGATGGGGTCGTTTCCGGGGAAGTGCTGGTCGATGACGAGGGAGGCGTCGGAATCGGACTTGCCGAGAGCGAGGGTCTCGCGGGTGGTGTAGTTGGACCAGTACGAGGGCACGGTGGTGTTGCGCACGCTGAAGAAGAGGACCTTGACAGCGTGGGAGAAACGGATGTCGTAGGACTGGTTGGGGTTCTGGAAGGGGTTGTAGGACTGGATAGGAGCCGTCTGAACCTGCTCGATAAGAATATCACGTGGGGCACAGGCCATGCGCTTCCTCTCGTCGTTGGAGACGAGGGCGTAGTTGGCCCACACCTGCACGGAGGAGAGCTCGGGGAGGGTGGTGCCGAAATCAGCGAGGACGGGCACACGGGAGATGACCAGGGACTCGTTGGTGTCGTTGTAGGTGATGAGGTCCCATGACACGAGGAGCTCAAAGTAGTTGCGCAGGGAGAACTGGATGCGCATGTCATTGTAGGGGAGGGCGGCCGTGGGGAGGGCCACACCGCTGTCCCTGGCGTAGAAGAAGGGAAGGGGGAGGTTGAGGGTCTTGGCGGGGAGGACCTTGCGGGGGGTGATGAGGTCATCGGTCATACCAATCATGTTCAGGTAGCCCACCTGCTTGCCGGCGGGGGTGGTGAAGGCGGACCAGAAATCGAGCTGGTAGTTGTCGAAGCGGGCAGCGACGAGGTCGTTAAAGGTGACAGCGGCCTCGCGGATCATGTTGTGAGCAACGTTGGGGGACCAAGAGACATAGGTGTCGATGGTCACGTCGCGGCCGTCCCTCAAGCTACTGATAGCGGGGATGGAGGTGATGGGAGGGAGGAGAAGGCGGAGCCACGTGTACATGAGGTAATCACCGGCACGGGAGATCTGGACGGACCACTCCTGGCCAAAACCAGGCGTTCCACTGGCCCTTGAAAGAACCACGGGCACCTGCGTGAACCACGTAGATTTGCGGGTAGCGCGCACAAAGTAGGCGGTGGCGTCGGGACCACCGTACATGTACTTTTCGAGTTCGTCAAAGGTCGCAAGATCAATAAAACCAGAGGTGAGATTGGAAGTGACAATCGACATATTTTTTGATAATTTTGTTTATACGTCCCAAGAAAAAAAAAATTTATCAAAAAAAATTTTTTTTTCCGAGAGCGATTTAAGACATTTTTTTTTAGAGGGGTTTATAAAGGTATAGTGACACTATTACAGGGTCTTTTGAAGACTGTTTGTGACCTCCGGATTCCCATAACCACCTTTTTTCCTCATTGTGGGGCGGGTGAATCTCTATTTTTCGATCCTCATATTCTATTACAAAAAACACGAGGCAACCTTGATAAATCAGGTCCCCGTGAAAAACTTTTGAAACGGTTTAAAGACAACGTAAATAGTATAAAAAAAACATGACAAGCAAAACGCTTTTAAAAATCAACAACATTATCCACTGCCAGCTGACGCTGGAGGATGGGTCCGAGTTTACCATTCCGATGAGGAACGACGGGTACATTCATGCCACCAAGTTATGCAAGGTAGGTGGAAAATTAATCGCGGATTGGCTGCGACAGAAAGAGGTGAAAAACCTGATTAACATTGTTGAGGGTAAATTGGATAGTGAAAAAGCATTATGTGGTGCCCCATATCACAAATTAGCAGTCGAGGTCAACAAAGGAAACTCTTCGAAATACACACAAGGCACATGGGTACATCCCGACCTCGGTATTCACCTCTCCCAATGGATTAATCCGATGTTTGCGTTGCAGGTTTCCAAATGGGTCCGTGAGCTTTTGTTCACGGACGAAGTGAAACTAGGTTATGAAAAAACCGAAGCTCAAATCATCCAGCATTATGAACGGATAATTGAGGAGTTGAATAACAAGATTGACCGTTCCGAACAGCACATCCTCGGCATTACCAATGAGAACCGGTACCTGCTGGAAAAATACAAGAAAATCACGTATAACCATAATGCGTTTTTGCGTCGCAAGAAACTGTACAAGCTCAAGGAGGGTGCCTGTATTTACCTCATCAACATGATTGGGATGACGGACGATGCGGAGTCCACCTCCAAGATTAAGATTGGGATGACCGGGGATATTACCAATAGGGTGTCGGGGTATCGCACCTCCAATCCCTTTTGCAAGCTCATGTATGTGGCGTATACCCACGAGAATAGCACGGTTGAGAAATTCATGAAAACCATGTACCAAAAGAACCTGGAACCCAACAACAGCGAATTTATCTCTGATATTCCTTTTGCAGAAATAAGGGACAAGCTAGAATTTGTCCTTGGTATGCTGAATGTCGACTACACGGTTGAGACCGACGAAGAGCTTGAAAAATTTAATCAGCACAATGTTCCGGAGGACAAGGTCGACGAGATCGAGGTGGACGAGGGTTACGATGCCGATCTCAAGCGGTGTGGAGGATTTGGGCACAAGGACGACGAGGCGTCACGGATGCTTCCTCGAGACGCCTTTTTTCGGAACAAGAGTACGTCGGACGGGTATGCACGCATCTGCAAGGAGTGCTATTTGACCTTGCAGTACGGCGACGACCGCAAGAGGAAAAAAGTGGTGACATTACCCACGTTTGACACGACCACACACAAATGGTGCAATCTGTGCGAGACCGTTCGTCTTCAAAACGAATTCTACAAGGATAGTACGACAAGAGACGGTTTGGGAAGCAATTGCAAGGTATGCAAGAGGAAACAAAAGATGGAGTATATGAAGAAAAAAGGGGGTGTAGCTGGCGAAGACGGAGAAGATAAACATACACTTGACATCGCGAAAGTATAAGGTATTGTAATTTTTTTTACTTTTGAAAAAGTAGAAAAAAATTGGATTACGCCTCCAACAACTGTACACGCAGGCTCAAGTTTTCCTTCTCGAGCTCATGAATGCGTTGCCGTGCGAGGTCCAGCTGTAATCGAAGGTCGTTGTCTAATAACAGATTCTCGATTTCTTGAAGAAATGCGGTCAGTGAACCCGGTGGTCGAAACACCTCTTTTTGCTTGTTGAATGGGCTCCGATACCGTTCCAGCAAAGAATGAAGGGTACCCTCGATGCAACGACCCGATATGAGGAAAGAACCAATGACGCGGAACTGGGGGTACTGTGACTCGGTTCCCTGGTGTTTCTCCAACCGCTTTTCAATCTTGCAATCGCTCGAACCGACCTTGACCAATCCGTCACCAATATACGCGACATAAAGCACAAACCGGTTGGTAAAACGGGACCACTCGTGCTTCATCTCGAGATGTTCTGCCTCTATATCCATCTCGGAGAGATTAGTGAGGAAACGGACAGGTCGTTGGAGTTCGACACGCCCTGTTGTCATGAGTTCGTCCATCCATTTGGTCATTTGGACGGCAAAGGAAGGATTTACCCACCGCGCGACATCAATCGCAATCAGACGGTGGACCCATGTACCCTGGAATTTTGTATGACCACCTCTGACGGTCTGAATCATTTCCGAATCGGAAATTCCCGATTCGTTTTTTAGTGCTTCAAAGAAAGCCTTGTTATTTTTGGAGCGCTCGTAATCATTGAATTTTTTGTTTCCGGCTTGGCATAGAAGCGTGGCATTCACCATTCCATTCTTTTGAATCGGGATAACACAATTCGTCCCATCGGGTAATGTCAAGGAATATTCCTTTGCTTCTACGCTTTCCGTTACAGTGCTCACAGGCAACGGTACTGCCTCGCCCAGCTCCTTCTCCCTCGCATCAAACTCTACGTGAAGTTGTCTCAACGCAACAAGGTTTAAATTATTGTAGGCGGACATTCCTCTTTCCTTGGCCAACGCTTTCAAGTGCTTCATGGACATTTTGGAATATTCCTTGATTCCATAGTCCACGACAACAATAGCAGGTGGAGTAGGAGCTTCAAGCGCTGTGATAAGGTCCTCTTTTTTCTTTCCGTACTGGGTAATGTTTTTTTCCTTGGCGAGTTCGCGGAGTTGAAAAATATTCATCAATCGATAGTCTTTTTTTTGTTCCTCCTCCTCTTCTTTCCTGTTGGTTTCCCATAGATTTGCACGACGTCGTTCGACCATGTCTTTCATTCTCGGGAGCAGAGAAGGGAGAGACTTGGCGTTTCGCACTCCCATGGTCAGACCCCATCGGAGCGCCTCATCCCCTAGTTTTTTTAACGGGAGAATATCCCAGGAATGTACCTCATGCTCCGGAATCGGTTGACGAATTAATTCCACGAATCGGTCCCACCCGTCTCCATGTTTTTCAATGGACCTAGCCTGGTACGGGTCGTTGTCCTCCTTTTCTGGATTGTCGCGTACAAACTCAAACGTCGCCTTCCAATTCAATAACGTGGCTGCGCTGACGGTCCCTTGAGCACCCCTCGACGATTTACCTACAAAGAGTCTTGACATGGCTTGTTGCCCCATACAAACAAACGCTTCCACCAAGTATTCATAGCGCACGTTCTTCCGGTGGGCTTCTCGGACAAAGTCCTTTGGATTACTCATTACATGAATGGTCATTTTTTATTTTTTATCTATACAACGCTTCTCTTTAAATACTATTTATGGTATTCTTACAAACGTTATATACTATCATACAAATCTTTTCTTACCATGTGTTTTCCTTACGCTTCCGCATTACTACTAATTCATGAGGCTGAACCTTGTGACCAGAACGTCCGACTTTGGATTACTCGCCTTGAATTGGGTCTTGGTGACAAACAGCTGACGCCCTGGGGCGAATAACACTTCCATTTCTTGAGGGTAATACGACAAGGCACCGACAAACAAGCACCGAGAACCGGGGAGGACTTGGAGGGTGAACAGACAGCAGTTGGTGAAGGAATTCATAAATTTGAGTCCCACCCCCATGTCCAGGCTCGTGGACATGAAGGTTTCGTTGAGAAACACATTGTTCTTATTCGCCGTGATGTAGCTAGCGTCGTCCACCCCACGGAACGTATAGATGCCGGGGGAAGGCACAGGAGGAGCGTCCGCAATAATGGCGTTGAGGTGAAGGGCATACTCCCCGGCCCATGTATACCACATTTTGTCGGTGATGTAGACCGTCTCACGTTCCACAAAATCGAGGATGGTCCCGTAGGCGTTTTCAAAGGTAAAGGTTTTCATGACGGTAAAAAAGTGTTCCCAGGTCGTTTCGACATAGAGGTGGTTTTCGTACCCGAAAAAGGCCAGCCATTTTTCAAATGTGGCAAAACGGCGCGTGTGAAGGAAGATGTCGAGGGCTAAAGGGAAGAGATGCCTTGTGTAGTTTGTGCGAAAATCTTTTTCCACGACATTTTTGGCGGAAAAGGTGCCGAGCAAAAACGAGTTGCATATCTTGTCTCCCGCGTACGAATAGCAGAGCACACGAATCTTATTCATCCACGGAAGACCAAAGATATACTCTTTCTGTTCCTTGAGCCATTGTCTCGGGAAATGACTTCCAACATTGGGATTATAGATGTAATGGGGGTCGGTTTTTGCCTTGAAGATGCTGAAATCACTCCCGGCTAACGCTTGACGACGAAGCTCGAAATGACGTTTGATGGTCCCCGTCACTTTGCCTGAAGAAAATATCTCCAGCGTGGACACCACGTTTTTGAGCACGACATCGTAGGACTCGGATTCAAGAAATAGTGTTTCCTGCTGGGGTACCGGTCGTGAGTATACCTTGGACAGCCACGTTTTGATGGTCTTGACCGTGTTTTCGGGTAATTTTTTGACCGCGATAAATTTGATGTCTGTGTACCGTTGTTTCAGGAGGTGACAATAATCAGCGAGCGTGCCGGGTTTTCTTCCCTTGAATTCCGGGAGGTCCTTGCATTCCTTCTTCCACAAGGCTTTGAGTTCGGGAAGGGTATACCTATTTTTTTTCTTACCGGTATGTTTCCCGCACGGACGGTTCGGGTCCAAAAGACATAGGGACTTGGAGGGTGTGACGGGGGAAGTGGGTGTCGTGGCTACAAGAGGTGGTAAAGGAGATTTTTTCTTGACGGCCGCGCAGAGGGCGTCCATGTCCATGGTAGAGCGTCCTTTGATGTGAAGTGACTTTGCGAGCATGTTCAATTCGTCACGGGAATAGCGGTTCTTGGACCGTGTCTTGCCCCCACACGGCCTGGAAGGGTCAAACATCATGGCTTCTGTTTTTCTTTCCCGGCAATATTAATTTTTTTTTTGTTACTAATTCATGAGACTGAACCTTGTCACCAAGAGGTCCTTGTTGCTCGCCTTGAACTTGTTCTTGGTGATGAACAGCTGTCGTCCGGGGGCAAACAAAACTTCCATTTCTTGAGGAAAATAAGACAAGGACCCCAGAAACAAGCACCGGGCACCGGGGAGTACCTGGAGAGTGAAAAGACAACAGGCGCTCTTGGGGTCTTTGAATTTGAGACCGACCTCGACGGCAAGGCTTGTGGACATGAAGGTTTCGTTAAGAAAGACATTGTTCTTATTCGCCGTAACAAAGCTGGCATCCTGTACCCCGCGGTACGTATAAAAGCCGGGGGAGGGAACACGGGGTGCATCATTGATAATGGCGTTGAGGTGAAGGGCGTACTCTCCGGCCCACGTATACCACATCTTTTCTGAAATGTTATCGACTTCTAAATAAATAAACATGAGAATGGGGTCATAGGCCTCGTCGAATGGTAACTTTTTTATGTGGTCATACGTGTCTCTCCACTTCGTTTCGACCATAAGGTTGTCCTCCTGTCCACAAAAGGCTAACCATTTTTCAAAAGTAGAAAATTGGCGTGTGTGAAGGTACATGTCAAGGGCTAAAGGAAAGATGCGTCTGCTATAATTCGTACGAAATTCGGTATCCACCACGTTTTTGGCGGAAAAGGTGCCGAGGATAAACGAGTTGGAAATCTTGTCTCCCGCGAAGGAATAGCACAGTAAACGGACCTTGTTGAACCATGGAAGACCCACGATGTAGTCTTTCTGTTGCTGGATCCATTGTTTTGGAAAGGTAGTGGCGACATTGGGATTATAGAGATAGTGGGGGTCGGTTTTGGCTTTGAACACATGGAAGACCGTTCCAATCATTTCTCGATGAACGGTGAAATGACGACGTTTCAAGGGTTGTGATATTTTTCCTTCCAACACCTGGAGAGTCCCGATAGAATTCTTGAGTACAAAGTCGTAGGTATCTACCTCGAAAGACAATGTGTCTCGTTGGGGTACCGGTCTCGAAAAATTGGAGAGCCATTTCTTGAATGCGCGGACCGTCTTTTCGGGTAATTTTTTGATGGCAACAAATTTGATGTCCATGTACCTCTTCTTCAGGAGGTGGCAATAATCGACGAGCATGACGGGTTTTCGTCCCTTGAATTCCGGCAAGTCCTTGCACTCGTTCTTCCACAGGGCCTTGAGCTCGGGAAGGGTGTACCTATTTTTTTTCTTGCTAGTATTTTTCCCACAGGGGCGACTAGGGTCTAACACGCATAGGGCTGATGCAGAGGCCGGTGCAGAGGCTGTTAGCGACTGTGGCGATTGTGACGTTGTAGGTAATTGCTGTGCCCGAACGGCGTTACAAAGCGCATCCATGTCCATGGTGGAGTATCCTTTGATGTGGAGGGCCTTGGCAATTTGAAGGAGCTCTCTACGGGAATAGCGGTTCATGGCCCGTGTCTTGCTCCCACAAGGTCTGGAAGGGTCAAACATCATTCTTTCTGTTTTTGTATTCCGACAATATTAATTTTTTAAAAATATCATGAGGAAGGTTCGTACCACCATTTTTTTTTTTGCATAATTTTTTTGTTTTATCTTGCCAGAGATAGAGAGAAGAAATCGCAATAACAATGCGAATCGCCATTGTGTTTTATGGATTGATGAGAAATCTCAAGGCCACATTTCCATCCATCCAACGACATATTTTCAAGAGCTTGCGAAGGGCTGGTATTGAATTTGATGTGTATTTGCATACGTATTATCTGGAAGTCTTGTCCAATCATCGTAGCAAGGAGACTGATGTGCCCCTGGACAATGAAGAATGGAAGATGCTGTACCCCAAAGAATATCTCGTCGATTATCAGGACGAGGTGGACAAGATGCTACCCCACGACGAGTTTTGCACCTTTCAAAACCCGTGGGAGTCGACGGATCCCACGCGCAATTCGATGCGAAATCTGTTGAGACAGCTGTATTCGCTGAAAAGGGCGTGGAGCTTGCTCGAAAACACCGAAGGAAAATATGATGGATACTTGATTTTACGACCGGACTTGCACTACATGAATCCCCTGAATATTTTTCAGAGGCTTCCCATCAAGCCAATGCACGTGTATCTTCCCGAATGGGGTGCAAATCAGCAAAAAGGGGTCAACGACCGCATCTGTTTCACGTCGTACGAGGGTGCAAAAACCGTCATGAACCGGTTGGACCGTGTGATGGAGTACGGCAGAACAAAACCCCCACACTCGCAAATGTTTTTGAAGCACGTCCTGGAAACAAACAACTTTGAAACACGCCTCCTTCCAATTTACGGGAAGCGCGTCCGCGCAAGCAAGAACGATGGGGACGGTGACGCGGTCGTCGGTACTGATGAAAAAATAAAGGGGTGGTATCACAGGGCACTCGAAAATTTTGAATCCAAAACAAGCGACGCGTTCTGGGCTCTGCAGGGTCCTGTGTTTCACACTACCGATTCTTTTGACGGCGGTCTCGCTAAAAATATTGAAAACGCATTTAAAGAAAATTATAGCCTGGAATAAATAATATCTTCTCATGAATTCATACAACACTTCTATTGATATCGTGAGCATCCATAACACACTGGTAAGAAAGTTCCAGCAGACCGACCTCCCTTCTTCCTCTCCTTCTCTTCCTGTGACCGGTCCTGTTGATGAGTACCAGAGATGGAAGGACCTGTATGATTCATTGCAGTCGAACAATAACGCGTCCAAGAATGTGGTCAAGGACATTAAGACAAAATTGGACACGTTGGAGAAACAAGGGACGAGTCCACCGGACCGCAGTTTTTATTTCTATTTATTACGGGCGCTTCCGTTGCTCGACCAGTACTGTGCTATCAAAAAGTCTCAAAACAAGATACATTTCGTGGTAAGCAACAAGCATGATGAGGAGGACGAGGAAAAGGAAAAGGAAAATCCGGCACAAAAGATGGAGGATATCGTCCGAGAGTACATGAGTATCGTGGAGAGTTATTTCCCGCGTGAGTACAGTTCGAGCCAATGGGACAAGATAAGAGTGGACGAGGCGCGCGAGAAGGAAATCCAGGTTCAGGCGGTCGCGTCCAAGTCCATGTCAAAAATAAAATGCACGCTTTGTGGGAGCGACCAGGATTCGTTTTCCCTACACGATAATCATTTCGTGTGCGAGAAATGCGGGTATGTGAGCACAACCACGACGCACACAAGCATCTCGTACAAGGATATTGACCGTGTGAATATTTCTTCCAAATACACGTACGACCGACGGACGCATTTCCGCGACTGCATCAACCAGTTTCAGGGGAAACAGAATGCCTCCATCGACAACAAGGTCATGGACGACCTCGTCGAACAGCTGGTCCTCCACGGCCTGGTACAAGATAATTACAAGGACGTGCCCCGTTCCGTGGCGTTTCAGGACATTTCCAAGGAACAGATTCTTTTATTTTTGAAAGAAACGGGTCATACCAAGCACTACGAGGATTTGGTGCTTATTTACCACCAGCTTACGGACAAGCCAGCCCCGGACATTAGCCATCTCGAGAATGATTTGTTGCGAGATTTCGACATGCTGGCGGATCTGTACGACAAGAAATTCAAGAACTCGGAGCGTAAGAATTTCATCAATACCCAGTACGTTCTCTTCCAGCTCTTGAGGAGGCACAAGTACCCGTGCAGAAAAGAGGATTTCAATATCCTGAAAACCATCGACCGGAAATACTATCACGACACCATCTGTGCCGAGCTGTTCTTTGCGCTCGGATGGAATTTTCAAGCGCTTTTTTGAATTTTCAGTGGGTTATCGATAAAAGCTCATGAGTTGTACGAAAAGGAGACTTGGCCTTGAAGGTCCACTGTGGCGAGGAGTGCACTGGACCCGAAACCAGGAAGGGAAGGAGGAGGGCCTTTATATAATGTTTTACATCCACGCTTTATTTTGAGCAACAGGATGGATTCAAAAAATTGAGCCTGGTCCTCCACGATGAACACGGGACCTAGGGTGGACGAGGAGTACAAACCCGTATCGGTGGATTGTCGGTTTGGAGGAACCGTGGCGTTTATACAATTTTTATTATTTTGAAAACCAAACTGAACAGAGACGTTGAGTTTTTCGGGAAGAACGCTTTGTACCACGAGGGAATTAAAAACAATAGTATTCGGCATAGTAATCCCGCTCTCTACTCTTTGTAAAGATTTTATTTTTTTCGAACAAAATAAAAAGAATGCCCCCGAAACAAAAACAAAAACAAAAACAAAAACAGTACAAGGCTTATTCCACCAAATTTCCACCTCTGTTACCCATTGCCAACATCCGCCACGTCTTGGGACCGGACGTCTTCGTCGAGGTGTTATTTCCAATAGGAGGCAAGGAGAGGCGTATCTATTTCTTTGGGGAACGACACGGGATCTCGTTGGACAATGAGTGTTTCAAGAATTCTGCATCTACCGTCACGTTTCCGGGGCTTATCAATTCGTTGTTGGTGGCGAATCCCGAAAAGCTCTTGGATTTGTACCTGGAGCTTCCCTACCGCAAGAGCGACCGCATCTTTTGGGCAGACAATAATTTGTCGCAACAAACCATCCTCAACGGCTTCCGGGAACCACCGTTTGGTGCCTGTCTTACCTTTAAGAAAAAGGACTGTCCTTTCCCCAATTTGAGGGCACACTATATCGACTACCGCTCCACCCACGCGTTGAAAGGCCATGACCTAGCCCTTTATCTAGACATATACCGTGAGCTCAAAGACTACGAGGAAATGACTCTGGGATTGCACAAGGAATATTCATGGACATCCTTCCAGACGGCGCTTCTCGATTTTATCCGGAAGAATCCACGATTGCAGAAGCAGTACGCCTCGATTCCTCACGACATCAAGAGCGTCGTCTTCTC
>Ga0209086_10003045_pt1 | contig 12879 bp, 8 predicted proteins | sample M_130207_XF_Meta_FD_187312 | JGI IMG/M metagenome (GOLD analysis project Ga0209086, IMG submission 187312) | Freshwater microbial communities from Lake Montjoie, Canada to study carbon cycling - M_130207_XF_MetaG (SPAdes) (version 2) | ecosystem: Environmental > Aquatic > Freshwater > Lake...
TCTGCAATCAAGCCACGTCCTCATGGCTCGTATTTAGCGATCTCGCTGCTGATTTTCCTGCGCTCAAAGAAACTCGCGTGCTCAAGCCGAGGTCGCAATCGTGGCCGAACTTTCTCAAGGCGGATAACCTACTCAACATCGCCAACCAAATTGCCGTGATCGCCATTCTCGCCATCGGCATGACGCTCGTCATCATCACCGGTGGCATTGATCTGAGCGTCGGTAGCCTCATTGCGCTCTCTGCCGTCGTCACAGCGATGTTCGTGAGAGATTATTTCGGCGGAACACATGCTGGAACAATGGGAATGCTCGCAGCAGGCCTCGGCGGCATCATATTGTGTGGCGCATGCGGCTTGATTTCGGGTGCCTTTATCACGCGTCTGCGCATGCCACCGTTCATCGTCACGCTAGCCATGATGCTCGTTTGCAGTGGTCTTGCGTATCGTTTGGCTGAGAATCAATCCGTCTATCAGGTGCCGGATACTTTTGTCTGGCTCGGTCGTGGTTCCGACCTCTTCGGCTTGCCGAACGCTGTCGTGCTCATGTTGCTACTTTACGCCGCCACTCACGTCGGGATGACTCAGACCAGCTTGGGTCGTTATCTCTACGCCGTCGGCGGCAACACCGAAGCCGCGTTCCTTTCCGGCGTTCCAGTGAAACGTGTCATTCTCATCGCTTATGTGATTTGCGGCCTGCTTGCCGGTCTGGGCGGCGTGGTCACGGCCTCGTTGCTCAAGAGTGGCTCACCCACCTATGGTCAAATGTATGAGCTGTATGTCATCGCCGCCGTTGTGGTCGGTGGCACCAGCCTCAGTGGCGGCAAAGGCACCATGCCCGGCACCTTGATCGGTGCTTTCATCATTGCCGTCATTCAAAACGGCATGAACCTCACCAACGTCGAAAGCAACACCCAGAAAATCGTCCTCGGCCTCGTCATTCTCGGCGCTGTGCTCGTGGATCGGGTGCGAAAGTAAATAATTCACCTCATGTTCAATTCCTGGCTCCCCGAATCTCAAGACCGCCTCCCGCTGACGTGGTGGAAGCAGCATCCCGTTTATCTCGCTGCCATCGTCGCGCTCCTCGGTGCCGCGAGCATGGCCGTCACCGCCGTGCTCGGTTACGGTCTGATGACGCACTTGGTCTTCACCTTTGATCGCGCCTTCAGCCAGTTCCATCTCTGGACCCCGCTGACCTATGTCCTCTTCAATCCGCCTAGCCTGTGGACGCTGTTTGGCTGCTACCTGCTCTGGAATTTCGGCGAAGCCGTCGAGCGGCATCTCGGCCGTCGTGCCTTTGTGAGCTTGCTGCTGCTGCTACTCGCTGCCTCACCGCTATTCATCAGCCTGCTGCATCTGGTCGGGATTCGTGGCATGGCCTGCGCGGGTATGATGCAGCTTGAATTCGGCGTCTTCATCGCCTTCGCCACGCTGTATCCTCGTGCCAAGATCAGCATCATCATCCTCACACTCGATGCTTGGGTCATGGCCGCGATCTTCGTCGGCATCAACGCCCTGCAATGCGTCGCGGCGCGTGATTGGATCTCCCTCCTGCTTCTCGCCGCCAACGTCGGCACTGCCTACGTCTTCATCCGTTATGAAACCGGTGAGTTGAAGCTGCCTTCGCTACCTAAACCGTCTCCTAAAGCCAAAAAGCCCGCCAGGAGCGCAGGCCCGACGGTGGATGACATTCTTGATAAAATCAGCCGCCAGGGCATGCAAAGTCTCACCGCTGAAGAACGCCGCGTACTCGACAAGGCGAGTGATGAAATGAAGCGCCGCGCCAATTAGCGCAGCACCACACGACACGGTGCGCCATCTGCGCCTTCGAGTTTGATCGGCAGGCAGATCATCTCGTAGTAGCCCGGTTTGATCTCAGCCAGATTGAGGCCTTCGATCACCCAGATGCCGGCACCGAGCATGATTTGATGCGTTTCGACCACGTCCTTGCCGTAGCCGCCGATGCTGAGGTAATCGACGCCGACGGTCACCACCCCTTGATCGACGAGAAATTGTGCTGCGTCCGCTCGGATCGAAATGAAGTCCTTATCAAACTCCTTCATCTGCCAGCTTCGCATCGAATTGCGTGTTTTGAACAACACTCGCTGCCGGGGCGTGAATCTGAGCTTCTGCAGGTGCTCCACCGTGATCTGATCTTCACAGTCGAGTTCAAACACACGACAGCGGCCGATCACTGCCTCCAGTGGCAATTGTTCCATCGTCATGCCATCGGCGATGAAATGCCGCGGCGCATCCATGTGCGTGCCGGTGTGCGCGCTCATGGTGATGTGGGTAAGATTGCACACGGCACCGTCTTCCATGCGGTTCACACGTTTGATCTGGCACTCGGGATCACCGGGCCAGTGCTGCATACCATCGCGCAGCGGCACGGAGACATCTTTCCAGGGGCGTTTCATAAATTGGGTCAATTTTTTACGCGGCTGCGCAATCCATGGACGCAAAAAATGTGAGGCACATGCCTCAATCCTCCCTCAGTCTGAAAGACGGAGCTACGCTCAAGCCAGCAGCTTCGGCACTAGCTCTCCCGCCACGCCCGTGAGTCTCATGTCGAGGCCTTGGAAGCGCTGATTGAGCTTCGTATGCTCAAAACCAAGCAAATGCAGCAGCGTGGCGTGCAGATCGTGTACATGAACCGGATCTTCGGCGACGTTGAAGCCGAATTCATCACTCTGCCCGAGCGTGAAGCCCGGTTTCATGCCGCCACCGGCGAACCACATGCTGAAGCAGTTCGGATGATGGTCGCGACCATCGCTGCCGCCCTGAACCATGGGTGTGCGACCGAATTCACCACCCCAAATGACGAGCGTGTCTTCCAGCAGGCCACGCTGCTTCAAATCGCGAATCAAAGCCGCACAGGGCTGATCGGTGAGGCCGCATTGATCTTTGAGGCCTTTCACTAGGCCGCCGTGATGGTCCCACGCTTCGTGGAAGAGCTGCACAAAGCGCACGCCGCTCTCAATGAGACGACGCGCGAGCAGGCAATTGTTCGCGAACGAGGGCTCGCCGGGTTTCGCGCCATACATGTCGAGGATGTGTTTCGGCTCCTTTGAGATATCCATCAGTTCCGGTGCCGTCTGCTGCATGCGGTAGGCCAGCTCGAAGCTGTTGATGCGGCTGGCGATCTCGGGGTCGCCCACGATGTTGAGCCGCTCCTCGTTGAGCTGCTTTAGCACATCCAGTGTGTCACGCTGTGTCGCATCATCGACGCCTTCCGGGTTATTTAGAAACAATACCGGCTCACCGCTGCTGCGGAAGGGCACGCCTTGATACACGGTAGGCAGGAAACCACAGCCGAAGTTGCTCATGCCGCCACTGGGACCTTTTTGGCCGCTTTGCATGACGACGTAGCCCGGGATGTCCTGATTCTCTGTGCCGAGGCCGTAAAGCGTCCATGCACCAAAACTCGGCCGCCCAAAAATTTGCGAGCCGGTGCTCATCAAAATCTGCCCAGGCGCATGATTGAAAGCGTCCGTCTTCATCGAGCGCACAATCGTCATGTCATCGGCCACCTTTGAGAGATGCGGCAGCAACTCGCTCAATTCCGCGCCGCTTGCGCCATGCCGCGCGAATTTGAACTTTGGCCCCAGCAGCTTGCTGTTCGGATTGATGAAGGCAGCACGGTAGCCTTTGAGCAAATCTGGTGGTGGCAGTTTGCCATCCCATTTCGCAAGTTCCGGTTTGTTGTCGAACAACTCCAGATGACTCGGCGCACCGCCCATGAAGAGGTAGATCACACGCTTCGCCTTCGCCGGATAGTGCGGCTTTTTCAGCGCCAGCGGATTCACCGCCGCTGGAGAAGCCTTCGCAGCCAGATCCATCGCTGCGATACTCGCCAGTCCCACGCCACATTCTTTGAAGAACCAGCGACGGCTGCGGTAGCGGGCGTATTCGGCCTGAAGTTCTTGGCGGAGGTTCATGTTCGTCAAAGTTGTCGATTAATCGGCTTTAAGCGAGTCCCTCTATCGCAGCAGCGCCACAACACAATCCCTGCGGCGGTTTTGTCCATAATGTCATGTATGATCACCCTGCCCGCCCTCGTTCCATGCGCCTCCATGAAGTACTTCAGTCTCCTCCTTTCATTCTGCGTTCTGCATTCGTCCTTTTCGGCTGATAAGCCAAACATCCTCTGGCTCACCAGCGAAGACCACGGCCCGCACATGGGCTGCTATGGCGATGCGTTTGCCACCACGCCGAATATCGATGCGCTCGCGGCCAAGGGCATGCTTTTCAAGCGTGCTTGGTCTTGTGCTCCAGTTTGCGCAGCGGCACGTACTACGATCATCGCGGGCATGTATTCGCCTTCCACGGGTGGTGAGCACATGCGCAGCATGGTGGCCATGCCGAAGGGCACGAAGATGTATCCGCAGTTTCTCCGCGAAGCCGGTTATTACTGCACCAACAACAGCAAAGAGGACTACAACCTCACCAAACCCGATGGCGTGTGGGACGAGTCCTCCGGCAAAGCGACATGGAAGAACCGCAAGGACGGTCAGCCCTTCTTTGCCATCTTCAACGAGACCTGCAGCCACGAAAGCCAGCTCCGCAAGCGTCCGCACACCGCGATTCACGATCCCGCCAAGGTCCGCGTGCCAGCGTATCATCCCGACACGCCGGAAGTGCGGCAGGATTGGGCGCAGTATTATGATCAGGTCACGGAAGCGGATGCTTCTGCTGGGAAACGCCTCCAAGAACTCGAAGCAGCCGGTCTCGCGGCTGACACCATCGTATTCTACTACGCCGATCACGGCAGCGGCATGCCGCGCAACAAGCGCTGGCCTTGCAACTCCGGCCTGCAGGTGCCGATGGTCGTTTATTTCCCACCGAACTGGAAACACCTCGCGCCCAAGGAATACGGTGCCGGTGTGAAGTCGGACCGCCTCGTGAGCTTCGTCGATCTCGCGCCCACCTTGCTCAGCATCGTCGGCATTCAGCCACCGGAGTGGATGCAGGGCCACGCTTTCGCTGGGATGAATCAAACAGCACCGCAGCCCTTCATCTATGGCTTCCGTGGTCGCATGGACGAGCGTTATGACTGCGTTCGCAGTGTTACCGATGGTCGCTTTTCTTATCTGCGCAACTACATGCCGCATCTCTCGCAGGCGCAGCACGTCAGTTACCAGTTTGAAACACCCAGCACTCGAGTTTGGAAGAAGCTCTTCGATGAAGGCAAGCTCACGCCTGAGCAATCCATCTTCTGGCAGGAGCCCAAAGCCGCCGAAGAACTCTACGACCTGCAAAGCGATCCCGATGAAGTCCACAACCTCGCGGCCAAGCCCGAACACGCCGAAACCCTTGCCAAGATGCGTGCGGCGCAGGAGAACCTCGCGCTCAAGATTTGTGATATGGGCCTGCTGCCCGAAGGCGAGATGCATCAGCGTGCGGAAGGCACCACGCCTTACGACATGGCTCACGACGCCAAATTGTATCCCATCGCCCGCATTCTCAAAGCAGCTGGCGATGCCTCCTCCATGAAGCCAGAGGCCATCAACGACCTCAAAGCCGGTTTCGCTGATCCAGATAGTGCCATCCGTTACTGGACTGCCATGGGCATGCTCATGCGCGGACACGCAGGCAACGCTGCTGCTCATGAAGAACTGCTCAAAGCAACGCAAGACAGCTCCACCTACGTCCAAGTCGCAGCCAACTGGTCTCTCGCCAAATACGGCAGCGATGCCGAACGCGCCGCTGCTTTGCCCGCACTTGTCAAACTCGCCAACTGGAGCCAGCAAAACGTCTTCACCTCCATGAGCGCCCTCAACGCCATCGGCGATCTCGGTGACAAAGCCAAACCCATCGCCGAATCACTCAAAGCCCTGCCCACCAAAGGCGAATCCCCCGACGGTCGCTTCGCCGGCTACGTTGCCCGCCTTCTAGCCGATCTCACTGGCGGCAAACCCGCTTTCGATGACGCCGGTGAGCCACAGCCGAAGAAAAAGAAGAAGGCTAAGAAGTAAATCGGCATGTGCATTCCCGATAGTGCTCGGTGCGTAAAAGCGCTTCACAAACGTCGTTGGTATCGCGTAATCTCGCTCACCAACCATGAAACGCCTCATCCTCTGCCTCGCACTGGCATCGTCATTTGTCATTCCGCATTCGTCATTCGCGGCAGAGCCGCTGCGCGTCTTCATCCGTGCTGGTAAAAAATCACACGGCCCCGGTGCACACGACTTCCCGCAGTTTTTGAAAGAATGGGTGCCGCTGCTGAATGAGCGCGGTGCCAAGGCCGATGGTGGCATGGAATTCCCCACCAAGGAGCAGCTTGATAAGACCGACGTGCTCATCCTTCACGCGCAGGAGGCAGGGAACATCAAGATCGGTGATGAGCGGAAGAATTTACTCGAGTTCATCGCCCGTGGCGGCGGCGTGGTCACCATTCACGCAGGGGCGGTGTCTCGGGATCACGAGTGGTTCAAGTCAATCATCGGTGGTTCATGGAATTTTGAGCACACCAAGTGGCTGGAAGGCCCGATGCATCTCTACTTCACCGACAAGGAGAACCCGATCACCAAGGACATGTCGAACTTCGCCATGGATGACGAGATTTACTACGACATGGACCTGCTGCCGGAGTGCAAGATCCTCGCCGGAGCCTACACGCCGAAGCCCGCTGGCCTGCGTAACGAAAAAGCCGCCAAGAAAGCCGAAGAAAGCACCAAGGGCGGCAAACAAGTCAGCATCTACGACATCCAGCCGCAGATCTGGAGCTACGAAAAAGACAACTATCGCGCCTTCACCTGCATCCCCGGTCACTATCACAAAAACTTCAGCCACCCGACTATGCGTGCCCTTTTGCTACGCGGCATCGCTTGGGCAGGTAAGCGCGAAAACGCGGACGAACTCTGCAAGCCTGACGAACTTGGCGACAACCTCCGCTACGTCGAAGGTGGCCCCACGCGGCCTGAAAAAGCCGCTGAGAAGATCGAGGTTCATCCTGAGTTCAACATCTCGCTCGTTGCTAGTGAGCCGCTGATCAACAAGGTCATGAATGTCGATTGGGATGAGAAGGGTCGCCTCTGGGTCTGCGAGACACCGGAGTATCCGAATGGCCGCCGTGAGTTGAATGTCGAGAAGTGGAAGGACTCCGGCTCCTGGACCAAAACATACGACCGCGATCCCACTGACCGCATCTCCATCCTCACCGACACCAATGGCGACGGCATCATGGACAAGAAGCACGTCTTTGCCGACAAGCTCGAACTCGTCACCAGCTTCTGCTTTTACAAAAACGGCGTTATCGCCTGTGCCGCACCTGACATCTGGTTCCTCGAAGACACGAATGGTGACGATGTGGCCGACAAACGCACGAAGCTCTACACCGGACTCGGCACCGGCGACACGCACGCCGTCATCAACAACCTCCGCTGGGGCCTTGATGGCTGGGTTTACGCCACACACGGCTACAGCGCCGGACGCGTCACCTCACCCGATGGCAAGACCGACTTCGGCACCGACGGCAGTGGCGTCGTGCGCTTCAAGCCAGACGGCAGCGCCTTCGAGCAATACGCCTCTCGCGGCGGCAACACCTGGGGTCTCGACATCACCTCCGACGGCCAAGTCTTCTTCACGCAACCCACCAGCGGCACCGTCCTCTTCCATGTCGTGCTACCCGAGTATGTGCTGGCCAAAGGCAAGATTCCCGGCACCACCAGCTACAAAGGCATGATCACCGGTCAGAAGACCTTCCCGCTGATGTCCTGGCCTGAGCAAGCTTACGTGCAGATCGACTTCGTCGGTAGCTTCACCGCCGCCGCCGGTTGCGCCATTTATGAAGGCGGCGCCTGGCCCGAAAAGTGGAACTACAGCTACTTCACCACCGAGCCCACGCTGAACATCGTCCATCACGAGTTCGTCGAGAAAGACGGCGTCAGCTACAAGTCGCACAAAGAGGCTGGTCGCGAAGAAACCGAGTTCATCCGCAGCAAAGACCTCTGGTTCCGCCCCATCGAAAACCGCGTCGGCCCCGATGGCGCACTGTATGTCGTCGATTTCTACAACCAAGCCGTCATCCACAACGATACCCGCGGCCCGATTCATGGCCCAGCGAATGCCGCCGTGCGTCCTGACCGCGACCACTACTTCGGCCGCATCTGGAAGGTGCAGCATAAGGAGGCGAAGCCAGTTGCGGGCAGCTTTTACCATTACGGCTCGGAATCCAAGGGCACGATGGGTAGTTCTGCTCTGAAGACCTATGAAGCGAACGGTGATGCCCTCTCCACCTTCAAGTCCGCGCAGGATGACTGGACCCGTTCTGCTGTGATCGCTGCATCAGCGAATCATGCGGATGATGTCATTGCGAAGGCACTGGCCTCACCCGAAGGCGTAGAGCTGCTGGTGAAATCGTTGCTTCCGTCGTTGAATTCCGCAGAGAAGCTGATCGCGGCTTGTGCCAGCGCCGACTCCAAAGCCGACGCTTTGAAGATCATCATCCTCCAAGGCATCGCGCAGCAGGTGAGCAATGGGCCTGCGCTTACGCCGGAACTCACCGCCGCGTTGAAGAAGCTTTGGTCACAGAATTCAACGGCTGGAACTGCGTTCGCCATTATTGCGAAATGGGCAAAGACAGGCGAATTAGCTGATGCAGTTAAGCAACGCGTTGCGGGTTGGAAAAAGATCGTCAACGATCCTCAACTCCAAGGGCCACACGGCACGCGGGCTTATGCTGTTTTGAATTTGGTAAGTCTAGGTGAACTTACGCCGGAGCTGTATTCGAACGCAGCCTCCAGCTTATGGGAACCTGAGGTCGATGAGGGAATCAAAGAAGAGATTGTGAAGGAGTTGGGCGTGCGTGGAGGCAACGCGCAGGCAGAGGTTCTTTCAATGGCGTATCCATCTCTTAGCGCTCATCTACAATCAGTGGCATTCGATGGGATACTCAAACGTCCCGAGTCCTCGCTCGCATTGCTTGCTTCCATTGCTGATGGCAAGATCGATCCCAAGCTCCTTGGACCAGGCAACATTGCTCGACTTCGCACGCATCCGAACAAGCAAGTCGCCAAGCAGGCCAACGCGATGATGGATAAGCTCAACCCGAACGCGAAGGCCAAGAATGCGCTCATTGCGCAGTTCGCGCCTGAAGTGGAGAAGCCGGGCGATGCCACGAAGGGCAAGATGATCTTCACCGCCGCCTGCTCCATCTGCCACAAGTATGGCGATGTCGGCACGCGTGATGTTGGCCCTTCCCTCATGGGCATGGGCGCTCATGGCCCCGCCGAGTTGCTCGTGCACATCATCGACCCCAACCGCGAAGTCGATCCCACATTCTGGGCTTGGAACATCACCAAAAAGAATGGCGAAACCCTCGCCGGCATCATCGCCAGCGAAAATACCGCCAGCCTTACGCTGCGCAATCAAGTCGGTGATTTCGAGATCAACAAAGCCGACATCGCCAATCGCGAAAATACCAAGCGCAGCCTCATGCCGGATGGACTCGATGCCCTCGGCGCTGAGAACCTGCGCGACATTCTCGCCTTCGTCTGCGGCAGTGCGGACAATCATTTCCGCGTCATGGATCTGCGCAGTGCCTACACCGCCGACACGCGCCAGGGCAGCTTCGCCAAAGCAGAAGACAAGGACGGCACGGTCACGCTGCACAAGTTTGGCAACGTCACCGTCGAAGGCATCCCGTTCTTCATCATGGACCCCGAGAGGTCCAGCACTGGCGCAAACATCATTGTCCTCAAAGGCGGGTATCCGAACACCTTTGCTTGGGAGCTGCCGACCAAGGTCGAGATTCCTACCAATGCCACTGCAGCTAGCTTGCATATGCTCGGCGGTGTCGCTGCCTGGGCTTGGCCGTTTGGTGGCGACGAAAACATTGGCAAGCCAGCGATGATCGTTCATGTGGACTATGCCGACGGCGACAAGGAATCCATCGTCCTCAAGAACGGCGAGCACTTTGCCGACTACATCGGCAAGGCATCTGTGCCCTTGAGCGATGACGCAGGTGACTTTACGCGCCGCGGCCAGTTGCGCTACTTGGCGGTGAACTTAAAGAAGAAAGCCCAGCTCAAAAAGATCACGCTCGAAACCAGCGGCAGCATCATTTGCCCCTGCACCATCGCCATCACTGCTGGCGCCGAGTCTGCAAAGCTCCCTGAAGGCGAACGCAAAGCCAACAAGTCTGCTCCTAGTCCGAAAAGTGAAGGGAAAGGCAAACCACAAGCCGCACAGAACGGCCCCACTGCATCAGACTCACCCAAAGAAGGCGGCAAAGGCGATGGGCCACTCGTGCCTGCCACACCGGTGCAGTGGGAAGCTGGTAAAACCAAAGTCCTCGTCATTGGCGGCGGTTCCTCACACAACTTCGCCGAGTTCTTTGGCAAAACCGATGTCGCCACACTCAAGGCCGCCGGTTTCACCGTCCACTACACCGAAGACCGCGATCAAGCCGCCACCGAACTCGCCAATGCCGACGTGGCCATCATCAGCGTGAACCGCAAATTCTTCGATACCGCGGCGTATCGCAAAGCGCTCTTCGATTTCGCGGCTGCAGGCAAGGGCATCATCATGCTGCATCCCGGCACTTGGTATGGCTTCGCAGGTTGGCCTGAACTCAATGCCCAAATCGTCGGCGGCGGTGCTCGCGGCCATGACAAGATCCATCCCTTCGATGTGAAAGCCGTCAAAGCCGATCATCCGATCATGCAGGGAGTCCCGGCCAGCTTCACGGTCGAAGACGAACTCTATTATGTGAACGCCGAACCCGACAAAACCCCACCCGGCACCGCCAAGATCACCGTCCTCGCCGAAACGAGCCCAAGCGACAAATACAAGGCCCCACACCCATCCGTCTGGATCACCGAGCATCCAAAAGCCAAGATCGTCGGCCTCGCTCTCGGCCATGATGCCCGTGTGCATGACCTGAAGCCTTACCAGCAGATCCTCATCAACGCGGCGAAGTGGAGCAGCGGAAAGTAAGTCTCACACTCGCAGGAAAATCTTCCGTCGATGCAGCCACCATGCGGTGGCGAGCATTACGGCGAACGTAGTCGCGGATGGAATCCAGTCGAACGGCGGGGCGGGTTTAGTGATGAGTCGCTCAGAGATCGTGCGGAAAAATCCGAAGCCGGAGCACAGATAGAGCGCGATTGGATTCGAGCCGACCCACATGAATGGCGCGAGGCCCCGCCGCCACCCGCACACATCCACGAGCAAGTAGAACAATCCCACCAGCACCGCGCTGCATCCTGCGGCAACGAGCACGAAGCTAGATGACCAGATCTTCTTGATGACGGGAAAGTAGGGGTGCCAGGCCCAGCCAAGCGCGAACATCACAGCGCCAGCAAGGATCAGTCCGAGCACTTTGCGCATGGGCGAAGCCGTGCCAGTGATCCATCGGCCAGCAAGCAGACCCAGCAATGCTGTGGCGATGGCTGGCAGCGTACTCAGGATGCCTTCGGGGTCATGATTGCCATCGTGTTTGCGTCCTGGGAGCCAGATGCTGTCGAGATAGTTCGTGAGGTTCATGCTTTCGGCAAAATTTCCTGCGCCCACTCCCGGAACCGGCACGAAACGCAGCAGCAAATAGTAACCGGCAAGCAAAACCGCTGCCGCAACGCTCAATCCACGTGTGCCAAACCAGAGCGATAGCAAACCTGCCGCCGCCGAAGCAATACCGATACGTTGTAGCACGCCAAGCCAGCGAATGTTGTCCCAGCCATCCTTCAATCCGCCGGAGAAGATGACGCCGAGCACAAAAATGATCGCTGCTCGCGCCAGCAGATGCCGCACGGCAGCACCGCGTCCATCACGCGCGACACGTCGCGGCACGTCGCGGCACGTCGCGGCACGTCGCGGCACGTCGCGGCACGGCGATGGCCAGTGACACGCCTGAGAGAAACAGGAACAACGGGAAGATGAGATCATAGAAGCGAAAGCCGTCCCACTTCACATGCGTGAACTGCATGGCGATGTCAGCCACGCCCGGATACTCAGGGAACGCACGCTCCAGTACTTTCGTGAAGACGGTCGCTAGGCCGAGAATCCAGCACATGTCGAATCCGCGCAGGGCATCGAGTGACAGCAGGCGTGCAGGTGGTGCGGTGGTGAAATCGGCATTCTGGGACATGGAAACGTGCATATCAGGAATCACCCAGACTGACCATCGTAAAATTCACCTCAGGTCATGGTCGAACCTCACTTGATCCGCGCCAATGGCATAGCAAAAGAGTGAAAAGTATGAAGTCATCGATCATTCAACAAGCACCGCTTCGGCTCATCACCGTGAAGGCGACATCATTTCCTGACGGCATTCGTGGGGCATGGCAGGAGATCGAGTCGAAGCGGAAGATCAAAGGCCGCAAGGCTTACGGGTTGATCTATGATGGAGAGTATTTCGCCGGACTCGTCTCCGATGGAGAGCTGGAAGAAAGGGTGACGGGCCTGCCGGTGGTCGAAGTGGCTGGGGGGCCTTGTGTGCGAATCAAACTGGAGGATTGGCAGAAGAACATCGCCCAGATCGGTCCGCTCTTTGCACAGATGGCCGCAGAGCATGAAGTTGATCCCTCACGGCCAGCGATGGAGTTTTACCGCAGCTTCACGGAGCTGCATCTGCTGCTGCCGGTGAAGCAGAAGGCTTGAATGAGCATCCTCTGAGATGCGTTAAGGGTGCATGTCGAACTACTCACAGCTTAATCCCGAACTGATCGTTGCCACGGTGGAGCAGCTTTCCAAACGTGTGGGAGAGCGGTTTCCACAGGCGGGCTTGTTCAAGGTTTCGCGGCATTTATGCGACATCGCCCGTGAGTCGCGTCGGCGTGTCGTTGAGTCTGCGCGCCGCACCCTCTGGATTCATGTGTTGATCTGGCTCTTGCTCATTCTGCTATTCGTCGGGGTCGGCATGAGCCTTTCGCAGGTCAAAATT
>Ga0209086_10003049_pt1 | contig 12875 bp, 16 predicted proteins | sample M_130207_XF_Meta_FD_187312 | JGI IMG/M metagenome (GOLD analysis project Ga0209086, IMG submission 187312) | Freshwater microbial communities from Lake Montjoie, Canada to study carbon cycling - M_130207_XF_MetaG (SPAdes) (version 2) | ecosystem: Environmental > Aquatic > Freshwater > Lake...
CTTCTTGAGCATCAGACACCTCCTTGTGTCCATGAGGTCTCCCACAAATCCGAAGTTCTTCCAATCCCAACTTTTTGCGTGGTGGACGCACTAGCTGTCAATCCTGGCTTCCAAAGACGCGAGGTCGGTGGGGAGCCTTCCAAGAATCGAAACAGCGCAACTTCAAAAAGCGTGAGCGAGGGCGAAGTCTATCGATGCTGCTGTTCTCGCAGCGAGTTGGTGTGAGTGACGACGCTCACCGATATACTCCCCGCCCCGTTCGCCCTGATTGATCGTGCTTCTCGGAATACGACGACTCATGTCCATGATGCCTCTGTTACTGGTGTTGGCCAGTTATCTTGCCGGTTCAATTCCGTTTGGACTGCTGATCGGTCGTGCCGTCAAAGGGATCGACCTGCGTCAGCATGGGAGCGGCAACATTGGGGCAACCAATGCCGGGCGAGTCCTCGGCAAGAAATGGGGCCTCATTTGCCTAGGCCTCGACGCGCTGAAGGGCCTGCTGCCGGTGTGGCTGCTTCCCGCGATGCTGTTCGATGCGGGGGACTCTTCGCTGCCTCACTTCGTCGTGCTGGCGGGGGTCGCGACGATCGTTGGCCACATGTTTTCCTGCTGGCTCGGTTTTCAAGGAGGCAAGGGGGTCGCGACATCGCTCGGCGTGGTCACCATGCTCAGTCAGTTCGGGATGCTTGCCGCGATGACGACATTCATCGCCAGCTTCGCGATCTGGCGCATTGTGTCACTCAGTTCGATGCTCGCGGCAGCGGCCTTCAGCGTCTATCAACTGGCAACACTGAAGCCGTCTCCGTTTGCAGCGAACTCGTGGAGCCAAGGGCTGTTCGCGATCGCGGTCCCACTGCTGATCGTGATTCAACATCGAGCCAACCTGCGCCGGTTGCTGAAGGGCGAGGAGCCGCGGTTCACATCGAAGCGCGAAGCTGCTTCTGCGAGTGAGTCACCGAACGCGGGATGATTCTCTGCAAGGAGCTTCGCCGCCACTCGGATCCGTTCTGCGATCCGCCACATCTTTCTGTTGGCCTCTTCAATCGAAGAAGACCACAACGCCTGCAACAGAAAGAGGGGGGCTGACATGGCCCGGCCGTAACGCGCACAGCCAAACATCACGCTGCGATCTCGTAGTACGAGTCCGGTTTCGATCTGCCCTGCTCGCCGCCTCAGCAGACTTCGACCTCGTTCATCACGGTCGCATCATCGGCGACTTCCATTGCCGCGTGAGTCACAAGCTGCTTGTTGTAGTAGGTCGAAGTGCGGCCCGTGATGATGACGCAGCCATCCACGTAATGAATCCGCAGACCTCGAACGCGACCCCCAGTCCGAAACTGGATCGCCTGTTCGACCTGTTCCACCAAGAAATCGGAACCGGGGGCGAGCAGCGTGGCACTCATGAGCATCCTCCTTGAAATCGAATGACCTCGCATGAGATGGCTAAGCCTTCTCGTGTGGCAGCGAGGCTGGAAACAGTTCGGTTCGAGATCGAATCCGAACGGGAAACGCATGGTAAATAGGCATTCGACAGCGAGTGATCGTGAGACAGAGAGATCGAAGAAAGACCTCTTGAGATGAACCGTCCCTAACAATTTGGCTTCCCTGCACCGCTCTGAACGTCCCTGTTACACTCACCGTCCTCAGTCGAAAGCTCTGCGACTACCCAACGAACCGTGTTGGTTTGGTAGCCTCAATCCGCTCGACGCCGCGACAAAGTACCTATCGCAAGTCCAAACCGTCAAAACAATTTTCCGTGAACGAGCCAGTTTGTCGAAAGTCGGCTGGTCTTCAGGGTGGCCCCGCTCGACGGCATTCTGGATAGGACGGCTCCGCTCCCAATCCTTCCGCTCCATGAGGACACACTTCATGCAAGACGCCGCGCTTCAATTCCTCAAAGACCTGCTGCACGCCCCGAGTCCTTCTGGTTACGAACGGCCGGTGCAGGATGTCGTCCGTCGGTTTGCGAAGGGCTTCACCGACGATGTGAAGACCGACTGGCATGGCAACGTGGTGGCGGCGGTCAATCCGAGTGGCTTCCCGCGGATCATGCTCGCCGGGCACTGCGATCAGATTGGCCTATTGGTCAAGCACATTGACGACAAAGGTTTTTTGTGGGTTCACGCCATCGGAGGTTGGGATCCGCAAGTGCTCATCGGGCAGAACGTGCAGGTCTGGACGAAGTCCGGTCCGGTGGCGGGAGTCATCGCGCGGAAGCCGATTCATCTGCAATCGCCCGAGGATCGGAAGGTCGTCCCCGAGATCAAGAACCTGTGGGTCGATATCGCAGTGCAGGATGGCAACGAAGCGCGCGAACTGGTGGCCATCGGTGATCCGATCACGGTGACGCTTGGCTTTCGCGAGTTGCGGAACGGTTTGGCATCGGCTCCGGGAATGGACAACAAGGTGGGCGCTTGGACCGTGATGACGGCGGCTGAACGAGTCGCACGTGGCAATCCGAAAGCGGCGGTCTTCGCGGTCTCGACCGTTCAAGAAGAGATCGGACTGCGCGGTGTGCAGACGAGTGCGTTCCAGATCGACCCGCAACTCGGGATCGTCGTCGATGTTACTCACGCGACCGACTGCCCGACGATTGATGAGAATCAATACGGACGGATCAAGGTAGGCAAAGGCCCCGTCCTGTATCGCGGTCCCAACGTGAACCCGGTCGTGTTGGAGCGACTCGTTGCACAAGCCGCTTCGGCCGAGATTCCAGTCCAGATCAACGGCCTCGCCACGGCAGCCAGCAACGACGCGGCACAGCTTCAACTGACACGCGGCGGCGTGGCGACGGGACTCGTCTGCATCCCGAATCGGTACATGCACAGCCCCGTTGAAGTCGTCTCACTGAATGATCTCGACCAAGCGGCCGAACTGATCTCGCAGTTCTGCCTGTCGGTCGATGCGACGAGCGACTTCACGCCGTGAAAACAGCGAAGTCCGGCAGACAAAGCTCAGGGGCTGAGCAGAATCAATCTCCGAAAGTTCGCATCTGACGATCAGGCCCCAAATCACAGGATGGCACGAACTACCCGCTTTCTACCACACACTTTTCTGACGCTTCCTCAAAGAAGTTGGCGGAAAAATGTGTGGTAGAAAGAGGGCTCTGAACAGAACCTCCGTGTATCGGCCACCCTTGGGAAAGACACGATCACTTCCAAAATCCTCGGACGGAATAGAGGCACAGCCCGTGAGCCGGACTTCCGCCTAAGAATTCTCGGCAACGCGTCGTTTTCACACGGCGTTGCCCCGTTTCCAAAGCATCTGCTAGATTCCGGCCGAACTCCGATTTCCCCGAAAGCATGGACTGACATGGCTCGATTCACACAGGCCGATCTGATTGAACTCAACAAGGCGTTTGAAGACCGGTCGCCAGCCGAGTTGCTTCGATGGACGAAGGTTGTCTTCGGCGAACGAGTTGCCGCCTTGACCGCGATGCAGATGGCGGGGAGCGTCGTCTGTCACATGGTCAGCGTGCTGAAGCTGAACATGAAGGTCGTGTTCGTCGATACGGGCGTGAACTTTCAAGAGACGCTCGACACGCGCGATCGGCTCGCGCACGAGTACGGTCTCGACATCATCACGCTCCAGCCGAAGCAATCGATGGAAGAGCAGACGAAGGAACTCGGTGTCCTCTATCTGACACCCGAGGGTCAGCGGCAATGCTGCGACCTGCGGAAGACGGAACCGCTCTTGGCGACGCGCGGACAGTTTGACTGTCTCATCGGCAGCCTGCGTCGTGCCGAGGGGGGAGCGCGAGGCGGCTGTCCAATTCTGTCGGTCGATCCCGCGATGAATTGCATCCGCGTGAATCCGCTCGCCAATTTCACGAACGACGAAATGGACGCATACATCGCCGAGCATCAGGTGATCGTCAACCCGCTGCATCAGCAGGGCTTCACAACGATCGGCTGCAACCGTTGCACGACCCCCGTCCTGCCGAACGAACCGAAGCGAGCCGGTCGCTGGAGGCACTTGGGGCCATGGTCGGTCTACTGCGGCATCAATCCGACCGATGTCGGCGGAACATCACTCGCGATCGACATCCCACAAGAATTGATCGACCGACTACTCGGCCGCACGACCGACTTCAGCATCTGACGGCAGATTGAAGGCGAATGTTAGGACGGGCACTCTTGCCCGTCTTGTCCCACGCAAGCAGACGGGTAAGAGTGCCCGTTCTACGCTTATCAAACGGGTAGATTGTGACAGTGGCGTGCCTGTCCCTCGCGGAACAACGATGACCTCCCTGACACGACGATCCCTGTTGATGACCGCCGCCGCCACGTTGTGGTGCTGGCCGCGCTGTGATCGGGCGGTGTTCCCCAGTTCTCCGTTTGAATTACCGTCGTCAGCCGAGAACGCCCAGCGTGCCATCGCTCGTCGCGCCGAAGTGCCTCGAGTTTTCAGTCACTTCATCGAGCATCACCCGCCATTGGCTTACGCGCATTGCCCGTCGCTGTGCGAGACCACTGGTGGCAAGATCATCTGCGCGTGGTACGCCGGTTCGCATGAAGGTTCGAAGGACGTAGCGGTCTGGATGTCCGACTTGGATCGAACGGACTCTGTCGCAGATCGACCGATTTCGAGCGATGCACCCGTCGATCGCGTGCCCGATTCCGAGCATCGCACATGGAGTCCCCCGCGCGTGATCGTGGATCGTGAGATCGCGGTGGACGATCTGGATCGTTATCTCCGCAAGGTCGGCAACGCGGTCGTGTTTGCGGACGCCCAGAAACGAGTATGGTTGGTCTACGTGACGACTGCGTTGGGTGGTTGGTCGGGAAGTTCCCTCAACGCACGCTGCTCACTCGATGGCGGAGCGACGTGGCAACCGAGTCAACGGCTATCGCTCAGCCCGTTTCTCAATGTGAGCGAACTGGTTCGTGCCGCTCCTGTCAGGCTCGAGTCGGGTGAGATCGGCCTGCCGATCTATCACGAATGTGTCGGGCAGTTTCCCGAGATGCTCTGGCTTCGTCCAACGAGTGATCGGCTGACGGTGACGAAGACGCGACTGACGGGAGGTCGCACGTTCCTCCAACCGGCCATCGTTCCACTCGGGCCAGACCGGGCCGTCGCGTACCTGCGCAACGTGTCTCCCGCGCGACGCATCGACTACCAAGAGACCACAGACGGTGGCTTCACTTGGAGTCCACCGCGACACCTCGATCTCCCCAATCCGAACTCCAGCGTCGCCGCACTCCGCCTGTCTTCTGGTTCCGTACTGATTGCCTTCAACGACTCGGCGAGTTCCCGCGAGAACCTTACGCTGGCGGTCTCGCTCGACGGCATCAACGATTGGAAGCGGATCGCGGTGTTGGACGAGCAGCCGAAGGAACTGTTCGCGTACCCATATTTGATTCAAGCGACCGATGGCCTGATCCATCTCGCCTATGCGTGGCAAATGAAGAAAATCCGGCACGTGGCCTTCAATGAAGCGTGGGTCGAACGCCGGTTGAGCGGCGAGGATGGCTCAGCAGGGGAGCGGCAACCGTGATCGATTGGTGCTATCCGTTGCTCGTCTGGGCGTTGATTTTAGGGGCGTCCACGCGCGGCGTGCAGGTTCTGTTCCGAGGTCTCGGACCGCGCTGGTTACCATTGCTGGCATGTGCAGCGACGTTCGCACCCGTTCGGGGACTGCCGTTGGGACGCTGGTTGCACGGCTACAACGCGAACTTCAGTATTCCGCTCGTCGCGGTTCTATTGGGCGTGATTCTTAAGCCTTGGCTCAAGCGCCCCTTGTTCAATGAACAGACCGATCGCGCGAGTTGCTGGTTCGGATGTGTGGCCGGGATGTCGCTCTATCCAGTCGCGCTGGGACTCGGGCCGTTCGACTTGTATTCGGTCGGCTGGCAGTGGCCGGGCGTGGCCTGCGTCGCGGCAATCCTCGCCGTGTTCCTGATCTGGCGCGAGAACTCCTTCGGGCTGGTTTTGCTTGCGGCTGGAGTCGCTTGGCAGGTCGGATGCCTCGAATCCGACAATGCTTGGGATTATCTGGTCGATCCGCTCTACGTCGCGCTCAGTTTCATCGGTCTCATCCTTTTGTTGAGACAAGCCGCGCGGAAGCAAAAACCGGAAGCACCGAGTTCTTCAACCAAGCTCTCAGCCGCTGTCTCGAACGGAAGTTGATCCGACTTCTACTCGCCCAACAACAGCTCGATCCGTTGTCGCAACTCGTCCAACGAGACGCCCGTCACAACGAACCGCTTCTGTCGCGAAGTCGCTCCTGAAACCAGCTGCAACTGGTTTCGATGCAACTCCAACTGATCGGCCAGCACGTCGGCCACCGCTTCATTCGCCTTCCCTTTGTCGGGGGCCTGAGTCACCGCCACTTTGAGCATCCCGGCGTGAGTTCCCACGATCCCGTTGCGCCGCGCAGCGGGTTGCGCCTTCACCGAGATCGCGATCCCCAATTCGGTCTGTTCGAGTTGAACCATAAGAGGGCATTTCAAAACCGGTTTGTGCCTCAAAAAAACTAGCCCGACGCGCAAGCGAGGGCTGGGCCTTCGATGATGGTGAAGCCCTCGCTTGCGCGTCGGGCTAGTTTTGAAATGCCCTCCAGAAACTCGGGGCTGGCAGCAAACCAGCTACGAACACTTCTGTGAGAAATCACTCGGCGCACGAAAAAAGGCAGCACGGGAACCGACCACTTTCGGTCGATCCCGTGCTGCCCGGTATCAAGTGATCGCCTCGACCTGCTCAATTTAGTGATTGGAAAGCGAAAGCTAACCTCACCGATCAATGCGAATCACGGCGGCTTACTTCTTCTTGGCGGCCTTCTTCTTGTCAGCCTTGGCATCGGCTGGATCAGCAACCTTCTTCTTTTTCTTCTTGCCGAGAACCAACTTGATGATGCGCGTCTTGGGAATCCCAAACGGGCTGGTCCCATCGACCCACACTTCGTTCGCCTTCATCTGCTCAATGCGTTCCGGCCGCGTCAGTACGCTGCGAACTCGGGCCAGACGGCTGCGACGCTTCAAACTCTTGTCGATCGACACGTTGACCAACTCCTCTCGCGAATCCACGCTGCAATAGCAGGCGAATTCGCACCCTCACACGGACACGTATTTCAATCTCGGTGGAATGCCAACTGACGGCAACCGGATCGCTTCTCATTCGTTTCCCCCGATAAATCAGCTAGGGGCGGAAGGGGCGACATGTTAGTAGCCGATCCAACGCGATGCAAGTTGGCCGCTGGTATTCACGTCGGACGGGGAACATTCGCCACAATTCGAGGCCGCTCACGCGACTTGGGGGACTCGTAGGAGGGACCACCTCACTCTGGCAGGCCGATTCTCGGACAATGCGGTCGAAGCGGGCACTCATCGCATTTTGGGCGGCGGGCAATGCAGATGCGGCGGCCGTGGTGAATCAGCCGGTGCGAGAAGTTGATCCACTCGGACTGTGGCAACAAGGCCATCAAATCCTGTTCGATCCGTTCGGCGCTCGTCGCCTGGGTCAGGCCGAGCAGCGTCGTGATCCGTTTGACATGCGTGTCCACGACGACACCACTCGGAATACCGAACGCCGTCCCGAGCAGCACGTTGGCCGTTTTGCGACCGACGCCAGGAAGGGCTGTCAGTTCGGCGAGGGTCCGCGGCAGTTCTCCGTTGTGATGCTTAACCAATCCAGAAGCCATGCCGATCAGATTGGCCGCTTTGGCTCGGAAAAAGCCGGTCGAATGCACGACCTCTTCCACGTCAGGCTGCTTCGCTACGGCGAGAGCCTGCGGAGTCGGCCAGCGACGAAACAGTTCGGGCGTCACCAAGTTGACCCGTTCGTCCGTGCATTGGGCCGAGAGGATCGTCGCGGCAAGCAACTGAAAGGGTGACTCGTGATTCAGCGCACAGATCGCCACGGGGTACGTTCTGGCGAGACTCGCCACGATCTTGCAGATACGTGGCTTTCGGTCATCAATGGCGCTAGGAGAACGGGACTTGGCCATGCAATTTGATCTCGCCAAGGTGAAGGTTCTGAGTCGATGAAGGTTTGATGAAGTTCGTCGTGGCACGAGGCGGGACGAGGTGGCTAGAATCCGCCGCCATCAGACTTTGGCCGAACGAACAGGAGTTTCTCGCGTGACCACCGACTATCCCGAACAGTATCGCGAGGGGCTGCGGCTGTTCAACGCCGAGGACTTCTTCGAGTGCCATGAGGTGATCGAAGAGCTTTGGTCTGAGACACTCGGCGAACCGAAGAAATTTTTGCAGGGACTGATTCAAGCGGCCGTCGCTTTGTTCCACTTCGGCAATGAAAACTTTGGCGGCGCGAAGAAGCTCTACAACTCGGCTCGCGACAAACTCACCCCGTTTGGCGACGAGTACATGGGGATCGCTCTCGGGCGGTTTCTCGCCGATTTCAAAGTCTGTTTCCAGCAGTTACTCGACAATACGGAAGCCTATCCCACAACCGTCGCGATTCAGGATGAACTGGTTCCGAAAATCCACGCCACAGTGGAGGGCCTCATCGAATGACGAAGCCGAGTCTCATCCCAGCCGCTCTCGAACACTTTTCGGGACTCGCCCCGCTCTTTCCGCTTCCCAGCACGCTGCTATTTCCTCACGGACTGCTGCCGCTGCATATTTTTGAGCAACGCTATCGGCAAATGACCGCCGATGCCCTCGAAGGGGAACAGTTGATCGCGATGGGCCTGTTGCGGCCCGGCTGGCAAAACGCTCCGAACTACACACTACCACCAATTCACTCGATGGTCGGACTCGGCCAGATCATCGCTCACCAGCGCATGGACGACGGACGGTACATGCTCATGCTGCGCGGCCTTGCCCGCGCGCGAGTCCTGTGCGAGGAGCACGTTGATCTTCCCTATCGCATCGGGCGGCTCGAACTCTGCCACGATGAGGTTCCCGCGATCTGCGACTTCGACCGACGATCGCGCGCCGAGGAAATCGTCCTGCTCTTCTGTCGCCTCTTTCCGGGACAGAAATTTCAACAACTGATCCAGCAGGCAATCTCGGTTGATCTGTCGCTCGGCGCGATCTGCGACACGATCGCCTCGACAATGCCGATGGCCTCCGAATTGAGCCAGCAGTTCCTCGAAGAACTCGACTCGGACGTGCGCAGCCAGATGCTGTGGCAACTCCTGCAACACGCCTCACTGCGACAAACGACTGCCCTCGAACGACCGTTTCCTCCGAGCTTCAGCGCCAACTAAGGAACGGGGCCGCAATCACTTCCCGAGTGTGGCTGGGGTCGGCGCTTCGCGGCCCCCAGCGAAGCGGGATTCACCCCAATCTGGGGGCGGCGAAGCGCCGACCCTAGCCACACAAGTTTGAGTTCGGGAAGTGATTGCGGCCCCCGCTCCTAAACAGTCTTGCTGGAAGCGTAGGGTAAGCTTCTCGCTTGCCCGCTTTTCAACCGCATTTACGGGCCAGCGAGACGATTACCCTACGTTTTTGTTTGAAAAGCACGGGCGAACCGCCTGTTTTACGGCTCGTCCAATCCGTCTTCCCGAAAGGATTCTCATGACCGCCCCCACTCGCCGCGAATTTCTGCAAACAGCCGGAGTGCTCGCCACCTCGTCCGCGCTCTTCTCTCCCGAACGGGTCTTCGCTGCAAACGACACCATTCGCGTCGGCTGCATCGGCGTCGGAGGCCGTTGCCGCAAGTTGATGGAATCTCTGAGGACCATTCCCGGCGTGAAGATCACGACACTGTGCGACATCTGGGATCATCCGATCGGTCTCGCCAAGCCACTGGCCGATGACAAGGCTGTCGTCGTGAAGGACTGGCAGAGAGTCCTCGATGACAAGCACATCGACGCCGTCGTGATCGGGACGCCGGATCACTGGCACGCACCGCTGACACTGGCCGCGTGCGCGGCAGGCAAAGATGTCTATGTCGAGAAGCCGCTGACGCACGATCTGGCCGAAGGGGCCGCGCTGTTGGAGGCGTCACAGAAACACAAGCGGATCGTCCAAGTGGGGACTCAACAACGTTCGATGCCGCACATCGTCGCCGCGCGCGACTTGATCCACGCGGGGCACATTGGCAAGGTGATGCGCGTCCACATGAGTTGGAACCGCAATCAAGACCGCTTCCAGCGCAACATCCCCAAGCTTGATTTCAAGTCCGTCGAGTGGCAGAAGTTTCTCGGCAACGCGAAGGATCAGCCGTTCGATGAGTACCGGCTGCTCAACTGGCGCTGGTTCTGGGACTTCGGCGGCGGCATCTTCACTGACCTGATGGTTCACTGGATTGATGTCGCGCACTGGATTCTGAACGTCGATCATCCCGACCATGCGGTGAGCATCGGCCAGCACATCAATAGCGAGGGCCTGTGGGAGACTCCCGACTCGGTTCAGACGGTAATGACCTATCCCGGGAACATCCAGATGCACTTTGAAGGGACGTTCTCGAACGCCCGCAATGGGGCGAGGATCGAGTTCCAAGGGACGGAAGCTTCGATCCACATCGACCGTGGCGGCTATCAGGTCATCCCCGAACGAAAGTCCAAAGTCCCCGCCAGCGAACTGATCCTCGGCACGGAACCGACCTGGCGCAACGCCGACTTCTACAACAAGCCCGATGGCGAGTTGGTTCATCTCACCAACTGGATCGACTGCGTCCGCAGCCGCAAGCAGCCAAACGCCCCCATCGAAGCAGGCGTTTCCGCCGCATCGGCCGCACACCTCGCGAACCTCGCCATGCGACGTGGCGGCTCGGCCAAGTGGGCCGATCAGTTTCATCCGCAGCTCTGACCAGAAAAACTCGCCTCCGACTGACCAACGATCGGGGCGGCACTGAAAAAGAATCCTCCCAACGACGATGAGGCCATTCGATTCTGCGGGGACGAGTCGATCGTCCCCGCAGTTCGTGTCAGCGCGAGGAGGAACAACGTCAATTGGTGGCCGGAATCTGGAGATCGAGATCGCCACCCGCTTTGTCAATCGTGACCACGTTCTTGGGAAACTCGATGCTTGGATTGCTGTAGGCTTCCGGAATGACCTGAATGGCTTCGACATCTGCAGCCGTCTTCCCTGCGGGAATGGGTGAGCCGTCCTTTTGAGCCCATTTCGTGAAGGTCACCACGTAAGTTCCGGGTTCGACTCCGGGCCGCTTTTGATCAACGCTCGCCATAAATCTCCCCTCTGCATCGGTGACACCAATGCCACCGGCCCCTTTCGTGCCCTGAACGGGTGTCAAAAGAACTGCGGCACCGGACAGCGGCTTTTGGCCTAGGAACACTTTGCCTGTCACGGGAACCGTCTTGACGAGCGGGCCACTCGAAGCGCCTCCGCAGCCAACAACGAAGGTTGCCGCAGTAACGATGACAATCTGCAATGTTCTCCATGAGAATGACTGGTCGCCATCAGATTTGAACATGGAATCTATCCTCCGTTTCTGGTTTGAAATTCAATTGGAAGCGTCACTGGGTTCGCATCGAACGAGCCGACTGACCGGTTGTTTTAGAACTCGCCAATCACTTTTCCATCCGAAGCCGTCGCCAGGTTGTTCCGCAGAGTTGTGTCGATATTCTCATTCGCAAATCGAACGGACCCGTCGGCCAGCAGGAGATGGAGGCCACCGTCATGAACGCTTCCGGCGGAGCCCCATTCCCCGTTGCGGCCCTTGCGGAAGTTCGTATTCGGTGGAGCCTGCCAAGCGCAACAGATCCAGTTGTTGAGTCGAACATTTGGCGGATTGACCAACTGAACGCCGAGGCCCACGTGCTGCGCACAAGCCCACGAGCCAGTAACTCCGTCATAAACTTCGAGCGTGGTCTCGACGACGGCGACGGTGTTGCTTGTCCCGTCCTTGCAGTCATCCAATTTGCTTCGCGAGCCGTACCCGAAGAGGCACCGGCTGCCGAGGGCTTCGTTGTCCCAGAGGGTGCATCCGTTTGCGTTCGAGACACTGAATCCATAAGAGGTGCGGGCGGTGTTGGCGATGCCTGATCCGTATGTGGTGTCGGCCCCGGTGTAGACTTTCTTGCCGTCGTCCGAAGGACAGATGAGCGCTGTGAGGATTCGCGTTGTCAGCGGCGCGTTGCCTGACACGATTGATCCGCCGCCAGCGAGCGTCCCTCCGCCCGTCGCACGGTTTCCCGTGGCGGCGTTGAAATTGAACTGGCCGTACAACGGGGCCTGATCAAAGTAGGGCAGCAGATACAACCAGCCCGTATGGTTGGTAATGGTGCCACCCGCCCCCACGCATTGGCCTGCGTTAGCCGTGGCGTAGGGCAGCACGCCCATCGTGTCGTGATAGTTGTGCAGGGCCAACCCAATCTGTTTCAGGTTGTTCTTGCATTGTGTCCGCCGAGCCGATTCTCGGGCCTGTTGAACCGCCGGCAACAAAAGTGCGATCAACACCGCGATGATCGCGATCACGACGAGCAACTCAATCAAGGTGAAAGCGGTACGGGAACATCTTGTCTTCGATCTCAACATGGAACGTTACTCCAAACAAAAGAATTGGAATCAGAATCCATCCAATGCGTTGGCCAAATCCGGGTTGGCCGTGGACAGGTATAAACGCGCGATCAAAGCGTCTCGCGACCACTCGCATCGCAACGGCACGACCGAGTGATTCAGTCGCGCTCGCGACAATGGTTCGGTAGAGACTTACCGATTTGTCAGTTCAAATTTGAAGTCGCCGCCAACCTCGGACACGTTCGCCAACAACACAGATTCGGAGAAATTGCTGAACTTCGGCGGCAATGACTCCACCGCTCCGAGATTGGCGGGAGGTTCCCCTCCGTCCAAGCTCACAGGCGTTCCATCACTTTTGATGTAGCGGTTGATAACGACCGTGTATTCACGGTTCATCCAAGGTTTTGGGGGGCTGTCATATAGTCATTTATGTGAGTGTTATCCGATCAGCGAGAACTTGGTGTGGTGGAGGGTGAGTAGTCGTTG
>Ga0209086_10003053_pt1 | contig 12864 bp, 8 predicted proteins | sample M_130207_XF_Meta_FD_187312 | JGI IMG/M metagenome (GOLD analysis project Ga0209086, IMG submission 187312) | Freshwater microbial communities from Lake Montjoie, Canada to study carbon cycling - M_130207_XF_MetaG (SPAdes) (version 2) | ecosystem: Environmental > Aquatic > Freshwater > Lake...
GGCGCTGCGGGCGCTGCGGGCGCTGCGGGCGCTGCGGACGACGTGCGTCGCTTCCGGCCCGAGACTGCCACACTAGAAATCGACAAGCTCCGGCACTGCCTGATCGAGGCAATCCAGCGCGGCGCGTCAGATGTTCATATCCGAGCTGGCGACGTCGTCTACGCCCGTATCGCGGGACAGCTGACCGCGCTCGACACACCGGTCCTCACGGCAGTCAGCACGTACGAGATGGTCGCCCACATCCTCGGCACTTCCAATCGCGCGCCGCTCATTGACGAGGTCCGTGACTACACGGGTCCCTGGAGCGCACCGGGCATCGCACGATTCCGCGTCAGCGTTCTCCGCCAGCGCTCCAGCTTCGCGATCGTGATGCGCGTCATCCCGGATGTCCTGCCATCACTCGCGTCACTGGGACTTCCCGTGCAGGTTGGACAGGCGTTGCTCAGCGATTTTGGTCTTGTCTTCGTTACCGGCGTCCAGGGCTCCGGTCGCGCCAGCACGATCGCCGCGCTGATCAACCACCTCAATAAGTTCTCTCCGCGTCGCCGTCACATTGTGACGATCGAGTCCTCGATCGAATTCCTGCATCGGAATGACCATTGCGCGATCACGCAGCGCGAGGTCGGCGTGGACACGGTGAGCTTTGCCCGTGGCATGGACGCAGCCCTCGAGCAAGACGCCGACGTCATCGTGGTGGGCGAGATGGACGAACCGGAGCTGCTGGAGATCGCCGTGCGCGCCTCGGAGGCAGGACGCCTCGTGATTGGAAAGATGACCGCCCCCGACTGCACATCCGCGTTGCGACAGTTCTTCAATGGCCTTCCGCCCCACTCCCAAGACACGGCGCGGCTGAACATTACGGAAATGCTCCGCGCGGTCGTCGCCCAGCGGCTCCTCCCACGCGCCGATGGTCACGGTCGTGTCTTGGCTGCTGAATCGCTGTTCATGACGCCTATCGTTCGCGACGTCCTCGGCGATCCGGGACGCCTCTCCGAGATTCGCAAGGCGCTGTCCGACGGACGCACCGAGTTCGGGACGCAGACCTTCGATCAGCATCTCGCCGATCTCGTGATCAGTGGTCAGGTGTCGTTCGAAGTCGCGCTCACGCTGGCGACCAACTCGCTCGACTTCGAACTGCAGCTCCGCGGCCTGCGGCGCTAAGTCGCGGGTTCGGCGTCCGCCACCACAAAGGGCGGAACGGGAAGCGGCGGGAGCCCGTCGATCAGACGTGCCGGATTCGTCACGCCGAGCAACTCAGCCTGCGTGGGGTATCCCGCCTGGACCAATGCGTAATGAAAGTCGCGCAACCGTGGCAGTCCACGCGCGTGGTAGTCGCTCGCAACGTAGTCGGCGAGGCCAAGGGTCAGAATCTGCATGGCGTGCTTGGCAGCAACCGAGCCATGATCGCCAAAGAGTGACCCCGCGTTCACCTGAAGGTATGCCCCGGCGTCCTTGAATCGCTCGAGAATCCCGTACTCCTCAAGATTTTTGTACCGTTCGGGGTGCGCCACCACCGGCGTCCACCCTTGATCGCGGAGTGCGGTCACCGCGAACTCTGCATTGATCGGCGGCAGTCGCAGACTCGGGTACTCCACCAATGCGAAGTTCGTTCCCGCGAGTCGGAGTCGCGCGTCTGAGAGATCCGGGTCGGGGACGTCGAGCTTCACCTCCACGCCACGCTCGACGCGCATGGGGCTTCCGTGCCGTTCGGCGTCCAGCTTGACCACCGTGTGCAGGCGCTCCCAACCTGCATCAAGTTGCTCCAGCCGATCAGCGAGCATCGCACGATTTCTGGTCAGCGACCCCAGAAAGTGGGGCGTGGTAATCAGCTGCCGTGTGCCCCCAGTACGAAACGCCTCGAGCGCCGCGGCAGAATCCTCCGCCGTTTGCGCCCCGTCGTCGACGCCGGGGACCAGGTGGCTATGGAAGTCGGTGAAGCCGAGGGGAGCGGTCACGTTCCTTGCTGGCGATACCAGTCCACGGTCGCACGGAGGCCATCACCGAACGGGGTGCGCGCGCGGAACCCAAAGCGCTCGGCCGCGCGGCTCGTATCGAGCGAGCGCCGCGGCTGTCCGTTGGGTTTGGTCGCATCCCACACCACTCGCCCTTGGAAGCCGACGGCAGTTGCAACCTCGGTCGCGAGATTGCGAATCGCGATTTCGGTTCCGCTCCCGAGATTCACCGGATCTGATCCGTCGTATCGCTCCGCCGCGAGGACGATGCCTTCCGCGGCGTCATCCACGTACAGGAACTCGCGTGTTGGTGAACCATCACCCCAGAGCACGACCTCCGCGGCACCAGCGCGCTGCGCCTCGATCATTTTGCGAATCAGGGCCGGGATTACGTGCGAGCTGTCGGGATCGAAGTTGTCACCCGGCCCGTAGAGATTCACGGGGAGGAGATGCACCGCATTGAATCCGTACTGCTCGCGGTAGGCCTGCCCTTGCACGAGGGCCATCTTCTTGGCGAGACCGTATGGTGCGTTGGTCTCCTCAGGATACCCGTTCCAGATGTCGTCCTCATGGAACGGAACCGGCGTGTGCTTGGGATACGCGCAAATCGTTCCGATACTCAGGTACTTTTGGACGCCGGCAACACGTGCTTGCTCGAGCGTCTCGATCCCCATGATGGCGTTATCATAGAAAAAGCGCCCGGGGCTCGCTCGGTTCGCCCCAATCCCGCCAACGACTGCGGCGAGATGAATCACGAGATCGGCGCGTGTTTCGGCATACAGACGTTGCACCGCGTCGCGATCGCGCAGGTCGCAGGTTGCGGAACGGGGCACCGTGATGTGCGTACAACCACGACCTCGAAGCACTGACACCACACGGGAGCCCAAGAACCCGGCGCCTCCGGTGACAATAATACGCGTGTTAGCTAAGTCCACATGTGCAATTTACAGGAACGCCAAGCGTGGGCGCTATGGCTCGGCGCAGACCACGCTCCGTCCGGGTGTCACACGTCAGCCGAGCATCGCCGCGAGCGCATCCGGCAGCCGCGGAAAACCGAACCGGAATCCGGCATCCGTGAGCGCACGTGGGCGAACGCGCTGGCTTGCGAGCAGTGTCCCCTCCGCCATTTCGCCGAACATCGCGCGCAACACGAACGTCGGAACCGGCGGAAGGAATGCGGGCCGATGCAACGCTGCCGCGACGTCGCTCGTGAACTCAGCGTTCGTCACAGGCTCCGGGCTCACCGTATTGACCGGACCCTGCAGGGTTGGCGTGTCAATCGCGAAACGCAGGGCGCGCACCACGTCGTCCAACGAAATCCAACTCATCCATTGGCGCCCAGTCCCGAGCGCCGCGCCGCCGCCGAGTTTGAACACCGGAAGGAGTTTGGCCAGTGCACCGCCGTGCGGCGTCAGCACGACCCCAATCCGGGGATGCACGACGCGAATGCCTGCGTCGCGCGCCGGCGTCGCCGCACGCTCCCAATCGAGCGCGGTATGTGAGAGGAAATCGCTCCCCGCTGGCGTTGATTCCTCAAGCCAGGCGTCGCCGCGGCTTCCGTAGATTCCGACGGCCGATGCGCTGACGAAGACGCGGGGCTTCTGCTCGAGCCCCGCGATGGCCCGTGCGATGCATCCGGTGCCCTGCACGCGACTGTCGACAATCGCCCGCTTGTGCGCCGGAGTCCACCGCTCGCCTACGTTGGCGCCGGCGAGATGCACAACGCCCGTGACTCCCGCGAGTTTCGCGCGGTCAATCCGGTCCGTTGCCGGATCCCACGCGATGTCGTTTGATCCGCCGCGCCCGATCGACACCACCTGGTGTCCATCAGCGCGCAACGATGCGGTGAGCGCGCGGCCGATTAGGCCGCTCGCGCCGGTAATGGCGATACGGTCACTCATACAACACTCACTCGCAGCGGGGGCATACCCCATAAAGTCAGGGTGGAGCGCAGTTGTTCCCGGTCAGATCGACCAGTGCCCATGGCTGTTCCGTTGGTGGCCCTACGGTATGCGCCTCAGTACCAATAGCCGAAAATAATGTCCATTTCATCGTCCGAGGTCAGTCCGAACTTGACGGTTTTATTCGGGTCGGCACGATACGTCACCTCAGACGTCAGTCCCTCGCCCGGCTGGAGAACAATGGGGACATCAAATCCAATAAATGGCGGATGATCCCACGACGTGTTGGTGAACACGATTTCGCCATTCCGTGCACCACCGGCAATGCGAATCACAAACTTCTGCCCGCGCGCATGCATGTGCGACGTTAGCGCGACAATGCGCGTAAGCGTCGTAAACCGGAACGTCTTCGTGATGGTTGTGTCGCGCCCTTTCTGAATCGTCAGATCAGAGTTCGAAAGATTCAAGCTGCTCGCCGCCTGCGTCACCTGCGAGGCCGGCACGGTCCACAGATTCGCCTCTGCCTCGCCCGTCACGTCCTGTGCGCTCGCGTTCACGTAATGCGAATTCAGGTCGATCGCTTGCCCCGCAGGAATCTTGAGGGCCACGCCAGCCGGGAAGCGGAAATCACTGCTGGTCGCCTGCGTACCCGCGAAAAAAACGTGGTACTCCATGGGCGCCATGTTCAGAATGCTGTACGTTCCATCGGCGTTGCGGATGTCACGCACCGCTCCGAGCGAGGGCAGCAGCGCCGCGGGTGTGTTCGGGGCGAAGGTGTACAGCACAAAGTGGTGACTCCCGGTGCGCATCTGCGTTTGAATCCTGTTCACCCATACGTCCGCCGTGTTACCGACGGGCTTGTAGTTGAAGAGTTCGCGTTCGAAACTCGATCGAACGGCGAACGAACTCAGCTTCACCTGGAACCCTGCTGATGGCGGTGCGAGCGGTGTGTACGGTGCTGCCTCCGGACGCGTCGTCCCGGTCAGGAGTGCGGGGTCCACATCGTCGGCTGTTGGGCTCGCGCCATTCTCAATCCACTGCCGTACGAAGTTCAGCTGCTCCACCGACAACGATGGCGCGGCCTGTGGCATCGCCCCGCCGTAGTTATGCGCGTGATGTCCCGCGAGCCACTGATTCAGCTTGTGCCACAGCAGGCTCGAGTCCGGCTTCCCCGCGACCACGAGCTTCAGGCCGTCGCCTCGCGCGACACTGTTCACAGGAAGCACGCTCACGAGGCGCGCGTGTACTCCGCTTCCAGACAACACCAGCGACGTCGTCGTGCTTCCTGGCGCGTGACACGAGTTGAACGCACAGGATTTTTCAAACAATTGCGACTGGATTCGCTGAAACGACGTGCTCGCCCCGAGCGATACGGTCGGTGCGGGGGTCGTACCACTCTTGTCGCTCCCGCCACACGCGGCAGCGAGTACGAGCGTCAGTGTGACGGCAAGCATGCTCACGCGGAGCGGCGCCGAGAAGCGCGGGCGCCGACTGGCGCTCAAGTTATTGGTCGTCACTTGGCGGTTCCCGCCGGTCCGAGATACTTGGCATACCAGTCCAACACACGCTGCTGATAATCCATAAAATCAGACTCCGTCGTTTGTGGCACACCATGCCCGCTGTTCGCATAGTTCACCCACGTCACCGTCTTCCCGAGCCGACGCATCGCATAATACATCTCACGGGTATTCAGTGCTGGCACATTGTGGTCTTCGCCGCCGGTCATCAGCAACAACGGCGTCGTAATCCGATCGGCGAACATCACCGCCGAGTGCTGCACGTACTTCTGCGGCTGCTGCCACATCGTGGCGCCAATCCGGTCTTGGCTCTTTTCCGCGGCATGAATATTCCGCACGCCGAGGCGTGGGCTGTCGGTGTAGAAGGAGATGAAGTCTACCTTCCCGCTCATGTTGATCGCCGCCTTGAAGCGGCCGGTCTGCGTGATCAACAGGTTCGTAGCATAGCCACCGTAACTCGTGCCATGCACGGCGAGTCGTGCACTATCGGCGAGCCCCATCGAAATCACGGCGTTCGCGGCTGCCGTCACGCCCTTGATCCACGCCTCACCCGGATACCCGATATCAAAGCCGACGCTCGGATTCACCACCGCGTAGCCGTGCGCGGACAGCAGGTTAGCGACGGCATCGAAAGTGTCATCAAAAAAATCTTCATAGATGATGAACACCGTGGGATACCGCGTCCCCTTCACGTAGTTCGCGGGATACCGCACCACACCGAAGCGCGACTTGCCGTCAGCATCGAGGTATGGAAGCAGTTCCGTCTTCGCAATCGGCTTACCCGCGAGCTGCGGGTTCGACTCCAGAAGCTTTCGCGGGGCAGTGCCAGCGAGATCAGTGACAAAAAGATCTGCCGGATGATTTCCCGCCGCAATCGCGAGCACCATCGTCGCTCCATCCCGGGCGAGGCGGGGGCCGGTAAACAGCTCACCGCCCTTGACGATGGTTCGTGACGACTTTGTCTGTAGGTCCTGCACCACAAACGAGCGGTCCCACTCGCGACGCGAGTTTACCGCGGTGACCAAATACCGCCCATCGCGACTCCAGGTCACAAGCATCGGGCGCGGAAGGGTGGAGGTCGAATCGGGATACGTTACGACGTGCTCCTTGGTGCCGGTCGCCACATCGACAACCCAGAGCCCGGCGCGATTCTCCGCCAACAGTTTACCCGCATCGCTCGTGAGCGACATCGGCGTAAAACGTTCGCCGTCGCGCTTCGCTCGCGCGGCGGCACTGGTGTCGGCGTCGGTCGCCGCAGTCGCTGTCGCACCCAGCAGCTGGCGTCGCGCCGTGTCGGCGGTGGTACCCATCCACACTTTCCCATCGCGAGCAACCGCATAATGCACGCCGTCCTCAGCCCACACGAACTGCTGTCCCTTCATGGTCGCCGCGAGTGTCCGCGGTGCACCCGCACCATGCGCTACGAGCTTCCACTCACGACCGCCAATCACGTCGTAATCCGTCTTCTTGGTGATATCCTCCTGAATCGTGACCGACCGACCATCCTCGGCGAGTGTCCACGCTCCGATTCGCGCTTCGGGAACAAGCGTCTGCACGGCCCCGCTCGCGGGATCCCACGAGACAATCGAGCGCGTCGCCGAGAGACGGTTCATACCGTCCCACTCGAGGAAATCATCTTTGCCGTCCAGCGCTACGATTGGCGCTGAGGTAAGGGCCGCGAATTTTGCTTTTGCGTCGGCACGCCAGGCGTCCGTGCGAGCAGCAAACACGAGCGCATCGCCGCGCTTGGTCCATCGCAGTTCACTATTCTCTGCGACGTAGCGCCCCGCGGGGATCTTGGCCGTGGTGAACTTCCCGCTCGCACGATCCCAGATGGTGACCTGCCAGGCGTCGTTCTCGAGCAGGAGAAGCGCAAGCCGACTGCCGTCAGGGGACCAGGTCGGAGCGCGGAAGGTGCGCTTGGTAGGCCAGACCGGGCGCTGCGCGCCGGACTTGGTGTCGAGAATGAGCAACCGCGCGACCGATGCGCGGAGATAGGTCTGATCGCCGTCTCGCGTGAAATCGGCGCCCAGCGCGTCCCGTCGAGTTGCGACCGATGCGGCGAGCCATCGTCCGTCGGCGGAAAGATCCGCAACGGAGACGGTGGCGATATCGAGGAGATCGCGAATACCGAGTGTGTCCGCCGCCACTGTGGCCGCGTGTACGACCCGCGGCGATTCAGGCAGCACCCGTCGCGGCGCTGGCATGCGCGGCGGAGCGATAGCCGGTACAAGTGCAACGCTCAGTGTGAGGGCGCGAACGAGCGCGGGAATGACACTCATAAGTGTTCCTTATCAGACGGGTGATGACACGACACTTAGAATGTGTAGCGCGAGCCTAAAATGCGCCAGCAGTTACACAGCGAACGCGACGTCTTCTGCCACTGACGCAACAACATTCGCCGCATCTGGGCCGGCGAGGAACAGGTATTCGCGATTCATCAGGTGGCCCACCTGCCCCACTTTCTTGCCTTGCTGATTGTGAATCCCAATCTGCGCCCCCACGTAGCGCTTGAACGCCACTGGCACGGCGGCCACTTCTCCGCGCACCTCCTGCAAGAGCTGCAAGAGATCGTCCTGCGCAAAGAATCCTTCGTTGCTGAATGAGATGAGCAAGTGCGTCGCGGCAACGTCACGAATCAACTGCGAGAAAGCGGCCCACGCGCGTGGTTTGGCGTTGAACTCGCTTTTCACGATGCGACAATCTTCGCGTTTCCGCGCAACGCCATACGCCGGCGGTGCATCGTTGCGTACGATGGTCTCCCACACGTGGTAGTTCGAGAAATAGCTATGCTGGTTGTACGGCGGATCGATGTACGCGATGTCCACCGGATCCATCGTGCGCGCGAAGTCGTTGGCATCCGCGCGCGCGACAGTGCCGGTGCCGGAAATGAGCACCGGAACTCGCAGCGCCAACGCGTTGTGCGAGCGCGGCGCCCACCCCTTGAGATAGGCCATCTGAATCCCAGTGGTTGAGTCCACGCGATCCGCCGCTTCAAGGAGCGAGGTCAGCAGAATCGCGTGCTCCATTGGGTCGCGCGCCAGCGCATCAATCGCTGCGCGAATCGCGTCAATCCGCCGCCCGTTGACTGGCTGGAAATAGCGCGCCTCCTCACAGAAAGTCCGCGTCACATAGCCATCGACACCCGGCAGCGCATTCAACTGTTCCACCAGGTGGGCGAGACGCGCCATATCAGCCGTTGCGCCGTCGCACGCGATATACGTGGTAGCCAGCACCTCGGAATAGCTCGCGAGATCGTTGGCGGTCACCGTAAATCCCGCCCCCTTCAGCGCCTGTGCGACTCGCGTCGTGCCGGTGAACAGATCAGCAACGGTTCGCGCGCCGGTGGCAACCCGCACCGCGTTCGCCAGTGCCACAATCCGTGGCACCAGCGTGCGCTTCGAGCCGATGTACTTGATCACGTCGCGATCGTGGCGCGTTCGCGCGATGCTTCGGGAACCACGACATCGGGAAAACGACTACGAAACATCATGCGTGGCACTCGGCTGGAGTGGGGGGGGCGAGACTCGCAACCTATCTGACCCGGTTCGTGGACGCGAGCGGTCCCCCTATTTTTTCTCCTCCAACCGTTCGGCGCCAGATGCGCTCGCCGCGAGCGGCCGTGCGGGCGCGTTCGCCAGCACTTGCGTCACAAAGCGCTGCCCTTCGCCCACGCGTTCCACCTCGATCGCCACGCGTTCTATGGCTTGCTCCATTCGGTGGAGCCGTTCGTCGAGCTCAGCGGACATCCCCTGCGGCGCTGGCGCGGAGATTTTGTTTTGCATCCGCCGAGCGATGGCGAGGGACACGGGTAGAACGACCGCGGTCACCATGGCGAGGGCCATCATTGCTACTACAGCTTCGTTTATGGGCATATCCTGTTCTCCTCGCGATGTGGGAACCCCTCACTGCGGTGCGACCTCCCACCCCAGCTGGTACCGAGCTGTAGTCTCCCTACGGCCGGCGACAGGGCCAAGATTCAACAATATCCACCTCGGCCGCGTGAACCGGGTGCCGGCCGTGGTGCTGGCCACGGTTCCCCCCCGCCCTCTCCCCGAACTGGGGTCCGAGAGCGAAGTTTAACCTGGACCTCTCAACGGATGCCCCGAATGCCCCGACCCGCTCGCCCCGCCCTCCGACTCGGCGTCTCCACCTGCGCCGCCCTTGCCCTCGTCCTCGGCGCCTGGCGCGTCGGTGACTCGGCACCCTCTGGCTCCCCAGCGCTCAGCACGGTGGACTCCACCGTACTGAAGACATTCCGTTGGCGCAGCATCGGCCCCGACCGCGGCGGCCGATCGATTGCCGCGAGCGGCGTTAAGGGACGCGCCAAGGAAGCCTACTTCGGCGCCGTCGGCGGCGGTCTCTGGAAGACCACCGATGGCGGTGACAACTGGGCCCCCGTGACCGACGGCCAGATCAAGAGCTCGTCGGTTGGCGCCGTGGCGGTGAGCGAGTCGAACCCGGATATCGTCTACATCGGCACCGGCGAGACCTGCATCCGCGGCAACATCATGGCAGGCGACGGCGTCTATAAGAGCGCCGACGCCGGCAAGACCTGGACGCACATCGGCTTTGAGAAGTCGGAGAATATCTCCAAGATCCGCATCCACCCGACCAACCCCGACATCATCTTTGTCGCCGCCTTCGGCAAGCACTCGGCGCCGAACGAAGACCGTGGTGTCTATAAGAGCATCGACGGTGGCAAGTCGTGGAAGAAGGTGCTGTATCGCGACGACAAGACCGCCGCGATCGACATCAGCATCGACCGCAACAACCCGAACATCATGTACGCCGCCATGTGGGAGGCGTACCGCAAAGAATTCACGATGTCGAGCGGTGGGCCCGGCAGCGGACTCTTCAAGAGCGTCGATGGCGGTGAGAGCTGGACCGAGATTACCCGCAACCCCGGCATGCCCAAGGGGCTGATCGGGCGTATCGGCGTGAGCGTGAGCGGCGCGAACTCCAAGCGTGTGTACGCGCTCGTGGAAAACGAAGACGGCGGGCTCTTGAGCTCCGACGACGCAGGCGCCACCTGGAAGCTGATCTCCACCGATCGCAATGTTCGCCAGCGCGCGTTCTACTACACGCACGTGTTTGCGGATCCGAAGGACGAGAACACGGTGTACATGCTCAACACGAGCGCGTACCGCTCGACCGACGGTGGCAAGACGATGGTGAGCATCGGCAACGGCACCCACGGCGATCACCATGATCTCTGGATTGATCCGGACGACACCAAGCATCTCGTGAACGGCAATGACGGCGGCGGCGCCGTCTCGATGAACACCGGCGCGTCATTCAGCGCGCAGACGTTCCCGACCGAGCAGTTCTATCACATCGCGGCGACGGCGCACCTGCCGTACCACGTGTGCGGGTCGCAGCAGGACAACACGACGCTCTGCGTGCCCTTCAACTGGAACTACACGCAAGGCGGCGGTGGTCGCGGCGGACGTGGCGGCGGTGGTGGACGCGGTGGCGCACCGACGGCGGCGCCGTCGTATCAGGCGGGCGGCGGTGAGCCCGGCTATATCGCACCTGATCCGCTCGATCCGGACGTGTTCTACTCCGGTACCAACAATGGCGGCTATCTCGACAAGTTCAACCGTCGCAACGAGCAGCACCGTGAAGTGAACCCGTACCCTTGGTTCTACTCGGGTGAGCCGAGCTCTGAGATCAAAGAGCGTTGGCAGTGGACCTACCCGATCGTCTTCTCGAAGCTCGACCCGAAGTTGCTCTTCGTGTCGTCGCAGCGCCTCTGGAAGACGCGTGACGGTGGGCAGAACTGGACCGCCATCAGCGGCGACCTCACGCGCCATGACGCCAACACCATGGGGACCTCGGGCGGTCCGATCACGGGCGACATGAACGGCCCCGAAGTCTACGGCGTGATCTTCTCGGTTGGACCGAGCAAGAAGGATATCAATGTCATCTGGACCGGCTCGGACGACGGGCTCGTGCATGTGACCAAGGACGGCGGCAAGACGTGGTCGCCCGAGAGCGTGATTGCGCGCCATGCGGATTGCCAGCCATCGCACCCCTCCGCGCTCACCACGCGTGATGGCGTGCTCCATGTGTTCTACCTCGGCTTCAAGCAGTGGAAATGGAAAGGCGTGAATCCCACGGACGAAGCGCAGAGCGACCTGTGGACCACGCGCAGCCGCGACCACGGCGCGACGTGGAGCGATCCGCAGATGATTTTCAAAGGCTACACCGGCGCGAGCAACGGAGCCATCGAGACGCGCGACGGCCATCTCATCGTGCCGTATTCGCACTATGTGAACGACCCCGGCCGGCTCGTGAGCCAAGCATCGGTGTCCACCGATGGCGGCAAGACGTGGAGCCTCAGCCATGACATCGACATCGGCGGCGCGGGCGACCACGAAGGCGCACTGGAGCCCTGCGTGATTGAGCTCAAGGATGGTCGCGTGTGGATGCTCATCCGCACCACGCGCAAGTTCTTCTGGGAATCCTTTTCCACCGACGGCGGCAAGACGTGGTCCGAGGCCAAGGCGACCACCATCGACGCCACCTCCGCGCCCGGACACCTCACGCGACTCGCCGATGGCCGCATCGCACTCGTGTGGAATCGGGCGGACAAAAAGCGCACCGAACTGCACCTCGCCCTGTCCGCCGACGAAGGCAAAACCTGGACGCCGTCCCTGAACGTGGCGCGAGGCACACCCGGCGGTGCCACTTATCCCTTCGTCATCGAGGTCGATCCCGGCGAACTCTGGATCGGCTACCACAACGTCCCCAAAGGTTGGAACTTCCCCCGCGCCCGCCACCTCCGCATTTCTGTGGCTGCGGTGATGAAGAGTGTAGGCGATAAGTTGCCGACCACGACCCAAACGACCCACCCATGAAACGAACTATCTCCACCGTCCCTGCCCTGCTGCTCGCGCTCTCGCTAATCGGTCAGGCCGCGCCGGGTGCTGGCGCGGAGGACTTGACGGTGCTGCCGCCGTTGGTCGATGGCGTCGCGCCGAGCGCGTTGTTAGAGGAGCAGTTGAAGAAACTCGCCTTCGCCGCGTTGGCCCGCCGGGAAACAGCCTACGCGCAAATCAAAACTCCGGCGGATGTCGCCATTTGGCAGCAGCGGCAACGGGCCAGTTTCCTCGCCGCGCTGGGTGGGCTGCCGGAGCGCACGCCCTTGAATGCTCGGGTGACGGGCCAGCGCGATTGCGGCGCGTATCGGATGGAGAAGATCCTGTTTGAAAGCCAGCCGGGGTTCGTTGTCTCCGCTTTGCTCTATCTTCCGACGGGGACCGGGCCGCATCCGGCGGTGCTCATGCCGTGCGGACACACGGCGATCGCGAAGGCTGGCGAGGTGTATCAAAAGGCGTCAATCAGTCTGGTGCGCGCGGGTCTCGCGGTCTTCTGCTTCGATCCCATCGGCCAGGGTGAAAGGCGGCACCGGCTGCCTGACGGCACACCGGAGTTCAACAGTCCCACGAGCGAACATCAACTGATGGGCATCGCCGGGACGCCGGTGAG
>Ga0209086_10003054_pt1 | contig 12854 bp, 10 predicted proteins | sample M_130207_XF_Meta_FD_187312 | JGI IMG/M metagenome (GOLD analysis project Ga0209086, IMG submission 187312) | Freshwater microbial communities from Lake Montjoie, Canada to study carbon cycling - M_130207_XF_MetaG (SPAdes) (version 2) | ecosystem: Environmental > Aquatic > Freshwater > Lake...
ATATCAGCACCAAGGCCCGCATAGGTGTAACCATTTAGTTGGTTGGTATATTCACTTGCCCCCAAGAGGGAGTAATCCACAAAATAAATTGCCGCGGGGGATGCACCCACCCCGACGTCGGGCGCGATCCCACCTGCAGACGGAGTGCCAGCACCACCCAGTTGAGATCCGGCAAAAGCAAAGCCATTCCCGGCACCGGTCAAATTGTTGGTGTCGACGAGTTCATTAAAGGTGGTTGCAAAAATGACATTGGTGGACGTGGGGGGCGGCGGGGCGGCCGCCAAAACCTGTTTCAGAGAGAGGTTATCATAAGCCATGGCGTTGGGGTTGTTGTCGTCACCGTAAACGGGCGTGCGCGTTGCCGCAGGAATACTGCCGGTCATGTCGTCAATTTTTGCCTTGAAGTGATACTCATCAATGAGCGCAAGGAGGGCGCTGTTGGTAAAATCTGCGGGGGTGCCGATGTTTTGCGTCATTGTATTGAGCGGGATTTCCACATGCGCATAAACCCCATCAATCCCCGTCACATAGCCGCTGCCGGTGAATCTAAAAACGTTCGTCCCACCCACCGAGTTACGAAAAGTAAGCTCCTCGATATTCACCGTGGTGGTGGTCACCGTGCCCAGCAGTCCTGTGGCCTTGACGTCGAAGCTCAGCTTGAGTGAGTTTAAATTGTTCGTCGGCGTGATCGGGTTGATGCTGCCGCCGAAGGCGATTTCAGTGCCAACGCCCGCGTAGCTGAAAGCATTGCCAACGTTGTTAAAGTTGTCGTTGGTCGCCAGGGTAGTGTAATCCACCGAAACGGCTAGCGCGCTCGTTCCGCCCACCCCGACGCTGGCCGTGGGTGCGCCACCACCACTGTTTGAAGGCTGCGGCGTGGTGTTGCCACCAATCTGCGCTCCGGCATAGGAATAGCCATACGACCAGGCATAATTGCCACCGCCGTCAAAGTCGCTTCCAAAAATTTCATTGGTGGTGTCGGCGGTCGCGACGGACACTACGCCGCTCACGCCGAGCGCGATCAGGAGCTGCGTTATTTTATTTACATGCATTTTCATAGGTTGTGATGTTGTTTACGTTTAGTTGGGGTCTGGATTCGCCACCACTATATACCCGGTGCACAAGCTGTCACGGCAGCAAAGGTTTCAATTACCGATACGCCTTTCGTATAGTTCCAAACCGGTGAAATTTTTGATTGGTCTGGCGTCGGCTACGCCATCACCCGGCAACAAACTCCACGCCCGCCGGTGTGGGATGCGGGTTTGATTGGCACCAGGAACGAGGCGAAGCAGACAGAAATGGACCTCCGGAAAAAAGTTTTCGGAGGTCCCCATTCACCGGATCTATGCAGCTTAAACCGGCGAGCCTCACGCCAAGACCGCGACAGACACAAAGTAACTGGAGAAAAATTTCCGCCGAGACAGCCACCAATCAAGGTGTTAAGCGGCGGTTGATAAAAGGTGGGTGTTGAAGGGTTGGCCAAACTCTGCTTTCCTCCGCGATCTCTGCGGCCTTTGCGTTAAGAGCCATTCTGTCCCCACCGGTTCAACTGCATGGATTCGGCTAAAACAACCTGGCCACCTCACGACGCACGCCGGCCCAGTGAAACGCCCAGCGCCCGCCGCGCAGCAGACAACCCAGATGTAACAACACCCGGCCGCAGCCACTTTCCGTCATCTGCATTTTGAAATTCGTCATCATTCTTTTTCCTGCGGTTAATAAAAGTGGCGGTGCCAACCCCTCGGCACCGCCACCCACCCAAACCGGAAAACCCTTACCCGGTCTTGGTGACGGGAACCCAAACCCGTCACGAAGTTGTTTGTCTGGTGTCCGAGCACCAGTCCCAAAACCTGAAGATTTCCTGACCGAATACGGCCGCTCTTCCACCAGTCAAGCCTGACAGCAACCCGCCCGGGTTTCAGCCGGAGCGGCTATCGGTGTGGACGCGACCGGCTTCACGGCCGTCCGCATTATTTGCAGGTTCCGTGCAAATGAATCGGTTTTGCCCAAGAAGCCGCTGGCCCCGCCCGCCCGGGCCTCCTCCGCACGCTGCGCATCAAACGATGTCGAGAACATGAACACTTTTGTCCCGGGCGAAAGTGACTTGATCGTCTTGACCGCCGTCGCCCCGTTCAACCCGGGCATATTCACGTCCAGCAGCATCAACTCCGGACCGGGCGCTTGACGGAGGGCGGCAATCGCCTCTTCCGCCGAACTGAACTGCCGGTTGCACTCAAACTCGTCATGCCATTCGAGCATCGTGACACAGGTCTGGCGGATCGCCATGGCGTCATCCACCAGCCAGATGGAAAGTTTGGCTTTCGCCCCGCCGTTCAAGGCCGCGTCGGCTGCCCGTCCAGTTGGCATTCCTGTTTCCATTCAGCTTCCATTCCTTACGAACCTGTATTTTCTAACGACTGATCAACCACATAAATCCCCCAACGAGCACCAATGCCAGCAGCCCAAACAGCGCAGTCATAAACCGCAGCTGTTTCTGATGGGCGGACAAGTCCCGGCTTACTCGCTTTGCTTGAGACCGCTCGATGCCAAGCATCAGTTTCCTTGTGGCGCGCCAGTATCCCGGGTCGCCACATTTTTTGACCCGTCTTCGGAAATGGACAAGCTTGCGGCCAGCGCGTAAACCAGCGCGGAATTCCAGTTGATGGCGATTTCATTCGTTTTGAAATCCGCCTGTTCATCCTGCCAGTCAGCCGCCTTGGGATGAGGGCCACCAACTAGATATCCCGGCCACGGATTATTCAGATACTCGCCCATGCCGAGGCGATGATGCGGATGCAGCGGCGAGCGGAAACCGATGCCGGTGACATAAGACCGGCCATTGTAGTTGCGACCGAGCAGATGATTCAAAGCGTCGAGGCTGGTGGCGCGATACTGCGGTTGGCCGGGCGCCAGGCGGTCGGCGGCCATGAGCAGGATGGTTTGGCGGGCCACGCCACCGTTGCCGCCCCAGTAATAGGCCGAACCCAGCGGACGGTGGTAGCCGTTCTGGCCGGCGGTTTGCACGATGCCATCCGCCACGGACAGCAAGTTGCCCCGAACCAATTTCACCAAGGCCGGATCGCGGCCGGATTGCTTGGAAAACAGATAAGTGAGGAGTCCCAAATTCCTGGTTTCATCCCAATCGAAATCAGCGTCCAGCTTGCCATGGGTCGCTTTGATCCGGGCTTCCAAGTCGGCCAGCGCGGCGGGCGCGCCAGTGGTTTCAAAAAGTTCGGCGGCGGCCCACAAGCGGTTTTGGGGAAGGTTGAACTGCCGGTGGTCCGGCTCGTTGGTTTCATACGCGCCGGTGCTGAATCCGGTCTGGTCGGCCGGATGATAGGCCGGATGGGCTTGCAAAAACTGGTAGCTCAATTGGGCGGCTTGCAGGCATTGCTGGGCGAAAGCCGGGTCGTAGGGCTGATAAATCCGGGCGGCCTGCGCGGTCATCGCCACAAAATCCGCCGTGGCTTCGCTGCCCCACGGCGTGAAGTAACGCTTGGCGGTTTCGCGTTCCGGCTTGATGAAGCCGCCGAAACTTGGAGTGCTGAGTTTGTGATACACCGAGCCGTCGGGTGCCTGCATGGTCAGCAGCCAGTCCAGCTCCACTTTAATCTCGGCCAGAAAATCCGGCAGCTTGCCGCCGGACTCCGGAAGGTCGAGGCGGACCTTGCGGAGCTGCGGGCCAAAATCTTCCCAGGCCCGGAACAAGGCCCCCAACGTGACGCCGGCGTTGACGGTGTATTTGTTGTAATCGCCCGCGTCATGCCAGCCGCTGGTGCCGTTCTTATTCGTGTGTCCGCCACCGACGTAGTCCAGCCAAGCGTCATTGGTGTGACAGGCGGCGTGGGCGAAGACGACCCCGTGGTTGGTGGCGCTGACCGCCGTGCCGCAACGCCATAAATAAAATCCGCGCATGGCGGTGTAATACGGTTCACGGTAAATGTCCTTCGCGATGCGGAACGGCGCGGAACGACCCACGCCGGGCACGTCGAGGAGATACTCGCCGGGCTGGGTGACGGCTGAAAAATCCGCCGCGCCTAGCGGTTCCTGTGTGTCGTGATTAAGCACCGGGGCGGTGACCTTGCCGGTAAGGACGGTTGAATTGTCAGCCAGGCGGACGACGGTAAAGGTCGTGCCGGGGGCGGCGATGGTCGCTTGTTTCGGCGCGTCGGGGAGATAGCCAACCGTGTTGAGACGAATCAGCAGCGAGCCATTTTCGGCGGCTTGGGCCAGGGTTAAGAGCAGGACGGCCGCCAGGCAAAAGAGCCGGGCCGGAAGCGCGCGGCGGGCGCGAGTAACACCCATTGATATTTCCCGCGTCAAGTGCGCGCGACCAAAGTTGGTTGCCCTTGATTTCAGGGCTCGTAATGATGTTTTCATGAAATGACCGGGTGACACGTTTGCGAACTAAAACCAGAAGCGCACATCCCCTTGGTTGGTGAGAAAGCTATCGCGCATGTCTTTGAAAGGACGCCAGGCGGCATGGGCATCCATAAATAGAATATTGCCACCGAGGGGCCGGCCGTTTTGCATATGGCCGGGTATGGACTGGGCCGTCATGCCCATGCCGTTGTTGGGCGCGCTGAATTTAGTCAGGCCGGTTGTCGGGATGGCATCTACGGCCACCTCCATCTCCGTGGGCGAGTTCGTGCCCTTGTCCGTCAACTTCCTGACGAACTGCTTGCCGTATTGGAGCTTGCCGCCGTTCAAGGCCACCGGCGTTTGCCCCAGCCGCTGGCCGAGCCAGGAGTAGCCAAGGATCACACCGGTTCCACCCATCTGATTCCAAAGCATATCATTGTCATATTTGACGGTGGAGGCCATACCGGGGCAGTAGAGAATTTTGCGCCGGCCGGCCGGACTCATGGCGGCGGATGATTGATCAATCAAGGCATTCGCGGTTTCTCTCCCGACGTCCCACAGCCAGGTGCCGGTGGCCGGGTGCATGGGCACGAAGTCCCGATTATCACCCGAATACATTTGCACAGATACACCCATTTGCCGCAGGTTGCTCAGGCAACTGGTGCGATACGCTTTTTCTTTGGCCTGGCTGAGGGCCGGCAAGAGCATGGCCGCCAGGATCGCAATGATGGCAATGACCACCAGCAGTTCAATCAAGGTGAAGCCGGTGGCGAAGGTTCGGTTGATTCTCGTTTTCATAATTTTTTGTTTGTTGGCTGGCCCGCCAGCGCGCTTTATTTAAGGGTTGTTAGTTCTTCGACGTGCTGCGTTCTTGCAGCCAGGCTAGATCTGAAGCCGCCGGGTCAGAAGTAACCGGGGAAGTTTTTGCGGTGAGCAACTTGCTGTCCCGCCACTTTTTGATTTCCGAATGACCGTCGGCAAAGGACAACCCTCCGGCTCCATTATGGTAGCTGGCGGGAACATCCTCCCAGACCTTGCCGTTAAGATCGCAAACAAACCAGCCGTCATTAATGGTGACGTTTTCATCAATCATAACCCAGCATTGAGCGGGGCTGGGCGTGGTTATTTGACTCTGTTTCCGGAATTCCTTCTGGAAATTGGCGCCGCTGTAACCTCGGACTTTGTTCCAACTCTGGATCGGATTCATCCAGGCGTTCATAGACATGCTGCGGACCGTTGCCAAACCACCGATTTGCTTTTGATCCGCCGGGCATTTATACACCGCGACAGTTTTAACATAATCATAAATCAAGCCGCCTTGGATCAGCAAGGTGTTGGTGGCCCCATTCGCTAAACTATCCATTGACCCAAGACACCATTGCGAATAGATCCCGCCAGGCTTGCCCTGCGCGTTATTTGGATTCGTTACCAACTCGCCTATGCCGCCGGTGCGCACGATTTTATCATCGTTATCGCCCGAATACAGGACCCAGCCGAGTTGGAGCTGCTTAAGGTTGTTCAAGCAACCAATCCCCTGCGCCTTGGCTTTGGCCTTGCTGAGGGCGGGCAGCAGCATGGCCGCCAGAATGGCGATGATGGCAATCACGACCAGCAGTTCGATCAGCGTGAAGGCGCGTTGAGGGCGGTAACTGGCAGGCCCGGGCGCCGGCGGGAGCTGCGCGTTTTGGTTGATCAAGCGGTTCATGGGCAAAATGGTTTTTTGGGTTAAGTTGGTTCGATTGGTTACGACAGTTTGCCCCCAGTTCGTCTTACCGTCACGGCAGCAGAGGTTTCAATTGCTGATACGCCTTTCGTATAGTTCAAAATCAAATGAATTGTCTGGAACTCACTGCGCCATTCCTGCTACTTGTTTGGCCGGAACCCAAATGATCAACGCCCGCAACATGCTCTTAGCCGGCTTGCCCGGGCTGCTGTTTTTGATGGGTGCCTGGAACGCGGCGGCGCAGCCGGAAAATGTTTTACCCGCGCTGACCAACGTGATTCAAATCCGGGAGTTGAAACCGGAGATCGCCGCAAAAAATCTTCCGGTACTGCTGCGGGGCGTGGTGACATATTACGACGCGCCGCTTGACAACCTGTTTTTTCAGGACGCCACCGCCGGAATTTTTGTCCTGATGGAGGCCAAGCTGGGGGCGACCCTGAAGGCGGGGCAGGAAATCGAATTGGCCGGCGTGACCGCGCCGGGGGATTTTGCCCCCATCATCCGATCACCAAAAATTCGCGTGCTGGGGCCGGGCCACCTGCCCGTTCCCCACCGGGTCAATTATGATCAACTCCTCACCGGGCAGGAAGATTGTCAATGGATCGAAGTCAGCGGATTTGTCCGTTCTGCCATGGTGTTGGGCGATCATCATTATTTGAGTCTGCTGGTGGATGGTCAGCGGCTCATGGTCTCCATCCAGGGCTTGACCGAAGCCGGGGCCGCCGCGCTGGTGGACACGCGCGTCCGCTTGCGCGGCGTGTGTTCCTCCCGCTTTAACATGAAACGCCAGTTCCGCGCGCCGTGGCTGCAGGTGTCCAGCCAGGCGGACGTGTTGGTCGAAGAACCTTCGCCCGGCGAACCGGCGGAAGTTTCGATCGCCAGACTCGGCCAGTTCCGCTCGCACGACAATCACAGTCACCGATCGAAGGTGAGCGGCGTGGTGACCTTGCAAAAATTGGACGGCAGTTTTTTTATTCAAGAAGGCGAGGCGGGACTTTGGGTGCGGACGGATCACGACCTCAAACTTTACCCCGGAGACCGCGTGTCCGTCACGGGTTATACCGCGCTCGGTCAATACACGCCCTATCTGGATGACTGCGTCGTCCAGGTTCTGGGCCATACCAAAATGCCGGTGCCCGTATCCGCCAAGCTGGAGGCGCTGCTAAACTCCCCGGAAGATTTTGATGGCTTGCTCATTCGCGTGGAGGCCAGCCTGGTGAACCGGGTGGAAGGAACCCTGCGCCCCACCCTCGTGCTGCAATCCACCAACACAATCTTCACCGCGATAGTGGAAACTCCCAAGGCGGATGAAAGGTTCAACGCCCTTGAGCCGGGCAGCCTGCTGGCGCTCACGGGCGTGTTCGTGGCGCAGACCCCGAACAAATGGACGCCGCACGTGAACCGGACCCGCGAAAGAGTGGAGCAAGACCTGAGTCTCCAGCCGCCCGAGACCGTTGAGGTTTTATTGCGCTCCTCCGTCTTCCTCGAGGTGCTGCAAGCGCCGCCGTGGTGGACGCTCACCCGCCTGCTCTGGCTCATCGGCCTCCTGGTCATGGTCCTGCTCGCGGGTCTGGGGTGGGCGGTGGCGCTGAACCGGCGCGTCCGGCGGCAAACCCGGATCATTGCGGGCAAAGTAAAACGCGAGGGCGTCCTGGAGGAGCGCGACCGCATCGCGCGCGAATTTCACGACACCCTCGAACAGGAGCTGGCCGCCATCACCATCCAGTTGGACACCGTGGACGCGCATTTCCATGAAGCGCCGGAAACCGCGCGCCGGTTGCTGGAACTCGCCCGCAGCATGACGCGCCGCAGTCTTTCCGAGGCGCGCCGTTCCGTGTGGGACTTGCGTTCGCATTTGCTGGAGAACAGCGATCTGGCCACCGCCTTGCGGGAAATGATCGTGCCGCTGGCCGCCGCTTCGGGCGTGGAAATCATCGTCCACTCCGCCGGTAAGGCGCGCAAACTTCCCGCCGTGATCGAGCACCATCTCCTGCGTGTCGCCCAGGAAGCCCTCGCCAACGCGCTCAAACATTCCGGCGCAAAAAAAATCACCTTCGCGCTCAATTACGAGCCGTCCCAAGTTCAATTCCGGCTGGGCGACGATGGCCGGGGGTTTGATCCCGCCACTGCCGGCCAGGCCAGCGCCGGACATTTTGGCCTGCTCGACATGCGGGAACGGGTCGAAAAAATCGGCGGCCGCTTTTCCTTGTGCAGCCAGCCCGGCCAAGGCACCGAGATCATCATCACTTTGGCCGGCACCCCGACTGAATAAAATTGGAAATCCCCCGATGAAAAATCCCCCGCCGAAAAAAAAGATTCGCATCCTGGTCGTGGACGATCACTTCGTCGTTCGCATGGGCCTCGCCGGTTCAATCAACCTTGAGCCCGACATGGTCGTCCTGGCGGAGGCTTCCAGCGGTCCACAGGCCATAGAACAGTTTCGCAAACAGCGGCCGGACATCGTGCTCATGGATGTGAAACTGCCCGGCGCGGGCGGCATTGAAGCCACCGCCGCCATCTGCAAGGAATTTCCCAAGGCCGCGATCATCATGCTCTCCACGCACGATGGCGAAGAGGATGTTTACCAGGCGCTGCAAGCGGGCGCGCGCACTTACCTGTTGAAAACCGCCGCGCGCGAGGAGTTGATGGATACCATCCGGAAAGTTCACGCCGGCGAACGCGCCATCTCGGCGGTCGTCGGCACCCGGCTGGCCGAGCGCATGGCCCACCCGGAACTCTCCGACCGCGAGATTGAAGTGCTCAAGCTGATTGCGCGCGGCCTGACCAACAAGGAAATTGGCAGAATGCTGGGCATTGCCGAAGTCACCGTCAAACTGCACGCGGTCCACCTGTTCACGAAACTGAACGTCAAAGACCGCACCCAGGCCACCACCACCGCGTTGCAACGCGGCATTTTGCATCTGGAGTAACGGGTCGGGTAGGCGGGCAACCTGACCGTGTGCCTTTTGGCTGAAGCCTGTCAGCGTCTTTGGCTTGCTTCCGTTGACGATGGTTACGGAAGTTCACTTATGTTGGGCATGTCATCCCGTCTAGCCCTCTGACCGCCGTGACGCTGGCAGTCATGGAAACAACCTCGCGGTCGTTTCCACACCGGGATGGTGAGGTGCATTGTCTCGGCAGCTTCCAACCCGACCGTTGCCAGCCGCGCTGGTGCCGATAGACTACTGCGGACGGAACCGCAGGTTTGTTTTTCTATTCTCTCAAGGAGGTTTCATATCACAAACAACCGCATGTGCGACTTCATGGCGCGGACACCAAAACGGACACCAAACTGCTCAAAAAGGATATGATCGGATTAGGACGAATTTGCTTGATTCCCCAATGAAATCAGCTATATTTGGGTTGCAATCGCGGGGAAAATTGGTCGAGTCCCACCACCGGCACCACTTCAGTTTTAGCTAGGTTTTATAAGGGTCTACTAAGTTTATGGAAATCTGAAAACCGGATATTGTAAGCAGAATGTGATCAAAAAAACCTATCGTGGATTATGGTTCAAGTTGCTTTTCGCGCTTGTTTGATGGCTTTTCTGCAGACCCACTCTGGCAAATAAATTGCCACCCTCCCGCCCAGTGCCACCCTCCCGCCCGGTGCGACTGTCTCTAACGTGGGGGGTCAATCAGGTTTGAGAGACTCCTCTCAAAGAAGTGGATTCCGCCTTGCTCTCGAGACCCAAAAAAAACCAGCATCCGATCAAGGAAGCGGGTCTTCTTTGAAAAACCAGGACTGATTAAGCAACTTTCCGACGATACGCATTAATCAGAGCCAAAGCTCCCATACCCAAAAGCGCGTAGGTGGAGGGCTCCGGGACGGGTTCGGTTAAAGTTATAATACTAATTTCTCCATAAGATAAAGCCGATGAACCTGAAAGAAGCATGCCATTTTGTGTCAAAACCTGAGTGAGATAGATATTAGGTCCTGTTGAACTCAGAGCAGAGCCCAAATACCAATTAGTACCTGAGTCAGAAAATGAAAAGCTAAAACCAATATAATTTAGTAAGGTAGTATCAGGATACAACTGATTGTCATACGACCAATCCCTGTCGGCTCCATTTGGGTTAATAATATCGATAACCGAAGGTGCATTTGAATTAGGTGTTAAGGTGATTAAGTCATTAGCAAACAGGCCGGAATTTCCAAATTGACCGCTTCCAGAAACAGCCGTGTAGCTTCCATCGCCATTATTGCAAGATTTGTTTGGCAGCGTGCTAATTCACCATCAAAAGTGGAACTAGGAACACTGTTTATGATGCTCGCGCCAATTTTCCCAGCAATCACGCCTGCGGTCTCCCCATCCTGAGCATTTTCCGTGAGACTTCTATTGTTTTGTGCTGTTGCACCGAGGAACACCCCTACCGCTGTGTAAAATTTTTCAACATCCCTGGCTTCCTGTGCGGTGTTTTGCCTTTCCTGTTCAATGCTATCGAGAACGCCTTTGGTGTCTTTAGATATGGCGACGACATCGGAAACATACCTTTTCAGCAACGGATCCGCATTGTCCGTGTTAATTTGGGCGTATAAAAAACCTCGCTGCGAAAAAAACGTTTTTTGTCATTGGAATAATCTTTTGAAAGTTGAGCTTCAATTGCCTGGATTCTGTTCCAGGCAGATCTTGTCGCCTCTTTCATTAGGGGATTATTTTCTTCCTTAATTCGTGCAATTACTTCATCACGCAAACCGATAGCCTCTTTGAAATCAGGCTTGAGCTTGATTGCCTTGTCTAAATCAGTAAGCGCATCTTCATATTCTTCATTTTTAACTTTCAACGCCGCACGGAGGTAGAAAGCCACTTCGTAATCGGGTTTTAGTTCGATGGCTTTATCGAGATCAGCCAAAGCTTTGTCGTAATTATGCCTACTAAAATTTATTCGCCCCCGCACAAAATATGTATTCCCAATGAAATTTGTTCCATTTTGATGATTGTCACGGTTTAAACTGATGGCTCTGTTAAGGTCTACCAATGCACCATCCACATCTTCAGATTCCCATAAAAATATCCCACGCACTGAATATGCATCTGCATTGTCAGGATTCATCTCGATGGCTCTCAAAATATTCGTCATCGCTTCGTCTTTGTGTTCAGTGGATTGCATGCTTAATTCCCCGATAAGCAACAACTCTTCCCCGATAAGCAACAACTCGTCCGATCTGGCCTTCATTTTATTTAGATAGTCGGAGGCATCCTTCAGATTGGGATCAATTTTCAACGCTGTTGTGAGATCCGAAAACGCCCCTTTATAATCTTGTTTCCACGATTTGGTTGTGGCTCGTTGCAGGTATGCCGCTGCATAATCAGGCTTTGATTCGATGGCTTTTGTGTAGGCATCCGTTGCGGCCTCGTAATCTTTTGCGCCAGCCTTCGAGTTGCCAAGATTGTAATAATCTTCTGCATGTTCCGTTTTTTGGGTGAGGGCTTGGGGGGTGCCAGTATTGGTCTCATTTATGGCATTTGTTTGCGCTCTTGCAGAAAGCGCCAAGAACAAAGAGCAGAGGGCTGGCAAAAATCTCTTCATCGTAACCATTTCGGATTCCACCAGATCATTCTGGTTGATTGGGTGACGATATTTTAGCCGGTTCAAAACGAAGCGCAAAGCAAAATATCCCACTTGTGGGACAGCATCAGCCCCAAAATCCCAGTCATGGCAAAGAAAAGACTGGCGAAACAACTGGCCCAATTCCTCCGTAAACAGCGCGGAGATCTCACTTTCCAGCAATTCTCACGCAAAACCGGCATATCCGACTCCACCCTCCATCGCCTAGAACTCGCAGAACAGAACATCACAATATCAACCCTCGAACAGCTTTCAGACCGGTTGAAATGCACGGTCGGCGAGATGGTGGACAAGCAGAAGTGAAAAATCCCTTTTGTGGGATTTTCTGATTGACCTTGGATTTGAGTGGGCAGAGATTCGTGGGCATGATTTTCTTGACCCGCACAACACGCATTCTCCCTGTCTTAATCTTTTTCTTTCTACTGACAATCACCGGCTGCACACCTCAGTCGCCCAATACACCCGTTTCAGTCCCGAATCTAGATTGTCCCTATTCATTCAACAAAGCGCCCTACATTAACCCCAGAATCATCCAAGACCTATCATGTTGGATTAGTGACCAGGGAGATCAAGTTGTAGCCATTAACATTTTGGAATCGCAGAAGAGCAATCGATATTTCAGTGACCCTAAAGCCACAGAAACTAAAGGCAAAAATCCTTTCATTTCCGTCGAATCTGCTGTCGTCGAATCTGGTCAAACAAACATCTCCTCTTTTTGCTATCAACTCGTGGGCCAAACTAGTTCAGGCGTTTATGTGCTGGGAACTTCAGATTCAGGCGGTGGTTCTGCCATATTAAAGAATCTGATGCTTGTGAAGTTCGAGTATAACAACGGGATTAGCTGCGATTTGAACAAAGATGTGATTGGAGTGGAAAAGAAACGACTCTTGATTAAAAAGCTAGGGGAAATTGCGTTGGGTGATAGATGGGATGGGGAGCTGAGTGTTGTTGGCAATTCGATTAGAATCGGCAAAGACAATGGAGTATTTGCCGGCACTGATAAAGGTGGAGCACTTTCTGCGACCCCAACGAACCGAGTAATAAAGATAGATTTGGAGCGCTGACATTAGGGTAGTATGAAGAATTAAGGCTTCCAATTATACCTAGTGTCTGGCCGGAAACGCGTGTTTTCTAAAATGTCTTGGGACGGGGAGTGGTTGGGCAGGGCGCGGCGCGCGGAATTTTCATTTTATGACACT